>Ga0116204_1001501_pt1 | contig 13058 bp, 9 predicted proteins | sample LakKivwa52mmetaG_FD_94481 | JGI IMG/M metagenome (GOLD analysis project Ga0116204, IMG submission 94481) | Anoxic lake water microbial communities from Lake Kivu, Rwanda to study Microbial Dark Matter (Phase II) - Lake Kivu water 52m metaG | ecosystem: Environmental > Aquatic > Freshwater > Lake ...
ACCTCTAAAAATTGCCCTCGCGACCCTATACTGCGTTACACTCCTTCTCAAAATCCTCATTTATACCCAATAAACTGCGGTTTTTCGAACTCGTGCGCCTTGTCTAGATCCACGATCATCAATGTTTAGAGGTGCCCTTAATTTTTGTTTGGCTGACCACAAGTCCGAAGTTTTTTTAATCATCCCCTTTTTTAAAAAAACCTTGGACTGGGTACAAGGGAAGGAACTCATCTTAGCCCTGCAAACATTTGGCTTTTCCCGTGTTCAGATGGCCCTAAGTAAGAGGGGGGATTTTCTTAAGAGCGGAGTTTAAATCATCTGAAAAAGTAGTCAGGTTAAAGGTCTGATAGATAACTTCTTGGATGCCTTTTTCCTTGAGTTGTTTGATTACAGAGTGATCATGTATTTCGAGAGTTGAAATAACCTTGTACTTTTGATTCCAACCTTCAGTTACTAAAAGATCCATAAAATCAAAAACTGGTGTCTTTAACCAACTTCCACCCAGTTCAAGAAGAATGATTCCTGGTGAAAAGTTTTCGCGAAGTTTTTTTTCAGCTTGTAGTAGATTTTCCACCTCGGTAAGCCGGTGGTAGCCCAAGTTTTTAAGGATTTGGATGGTCAACCGGCGCAAAGTTCCAATGCGGTTAATTACTAAAATGGGTTGTTCCATGCCAGGGAATCTCCTTTGGTCGCTAGTTGTATTACAGTACCTTAAAAAGAGTGGCGAAGGCAAGGATTTTATAAAAACAGCTTTGCAAATGGGGTGGGTAAAATACTACTATATTAAAACACAAACGAATATTTTTCGTTCACATCCCCACACCTTAAATTCTAAAACAATTATGAAATTTTCTCTCGGATTACCTAAAGGCAGCCTTCAAAAATCAACTATTGAATTATTTCAAAAAGCTGGTATACACATTAATGCTTCTGAACGCAGTTATTATCCAACAAGCGATGATCCAGAGCTCGATCTCATTTTAATGAGACCTCAAGAAATTCCCCGGTATGTTGAACAAGGAGTACTAGACGCTGGTATTACCGGATATGATTGGACAGTAGAAAATAAAGCCAAAGTTGAAACCATTTGCGAACTGGAATACAGTAAAAGTACCAGAACCAAGTGTAAGTGGGTGTTGGCTGTACCCGAAGACTCAAAATTTAAAAAGGCGGAAGATCTTGCCGGAGGCCGCATTGCAACTGAACTCGTAGAAACGACCAAGCGCTTTTTTAAAGCTAAAAAGGTTCCTGTACAAGTCGAGTTCTCTTGGGGTGCAACTGAAGTTAAACCACCCCGTCTTGTGGATGCCATTGTTGATATTACCGAAACGGGTTCCAGTTTGCGCGCAAATCGCTTGCGTATTATAGACACTTTACTTGAAACCTCTACCATCCTTATTGCAAATAAAGAGTCCTACAAAGATCCAGTAAAGCGTGCCAAATTTGAGAATATTAAAATGTTACTTGAAGGTACCTTGCTGGCTGAAAATTATATAGGTATCAAATGCAATACCGATGAAGCCCACCGTGATAAGGTGATTAAATGCTTACCAGCCCTGCAAAGGCCTACTGTATCACCGCTTTCTGAAAAGGGGTGGTTTGCTATCGATACCATAATACTGCTTAAAGAAATTAAAACAATTATCCCCGCCCTTAAACGCGCAGGAGCCACGGGAATTGTTGAATATCAGGTATACAAGGTGATACCATAGGGAAAATCACTTTAATTTTAAGGTCATATTAGCTGTCATGGGTATAAAAAAGCGGGTTGAGGAAAGCCTTCATTATCGTTTAAAAGCTTTGAAGAAGTGGAGACGAAAGAGTTTTCCAAGTCAATCCGAAGCGGTCATGGATCAGTGGAGAGAGGATCATGGCGATTCTACACTTAGACTAACTTATGAATTAAACGCGAACTCTCTCGTTCTTGATTTGGGCGGGTTTCAAGGTGAATGGGCCGCACAAATTTATGAACGCTACGCATGTCAAATACAGATATTTGAACCCGTGCCAGAGTTTTATGAATTCATACAATCTCGATTTAGTGACAATCCCAAGATTACATCTCATTGTTATGGATTAGGTAGTAAAGATGAAACACTTGAGATATGTATTAGCAAGGATGCCAGTTCTATCTATGGCACTGATGGCGAAAAACAAAAAATTCAATTAACCAATGTACATAAGTGGTTTAAAAATCAGATTGATAAAGATGTCGATTTGATGAAGATCAATATAGAGGGTGGAGAATATGATTTGCTTGAACATATGCACGCAATGGGAGATCTACTTAAAGTCAAGCACTTTCAAATTCAATTTCATTCATGGGCACCTCAGGCACAGAAAAGATATAAAGTCATACATCAGTATTTAAAACAAACACATCAAATGACATGGTGTTATCCCTTTGTCTGGGAAAACTGGTCGCGAGTTCATTAAAAATGACAGTACCAGCCATTGAAGTCAGTTCTATTTCTAAGCGCTATCGCCTTGGATTAGCCGAAGCCAAAGCAGATACATTTGCGCAACAGCTATTACAGTTGGCTGCGAGCCCATACCGAAACCTTAAAAAATTATTAAGTCTTACAAGTTTTTCTAAAGTCGATGACAATAGCATTCTCTGGGCTCTCCATGATGTATCGTTTAAAATTATGCCAGGCGAAATTGTTGGGCTTATAGGCTCCAATGGCTCAGGAAAATCAACACTACTAAAAATTTTAAGCCGGATAACAGCTCCCACTAGTGGAACTGCGCAAATGCGGGGGCGTGTTGCCAGTTTACTGGAAGTCGGAACTGGCTTTCATCCTGATCTGACAGGCCGTGAAAATGTATATCTCAACGGCACTATACTTGGCATGAGTAAAAAGGAAATTAATTCCAAGTTTGACGAAATTGTTGCTTTTTCCGAAGTCGAAAAATTTATCGATACACCAGTCAAACATTATTCATCGGGGATGCGAGTCCGTTTAGGCTTTTCAGTTGCAGCACACCTTGATCCCGATATACTGCTTGTTGATGAAGTTTTAGCTGTCGGAGACATGGCCTTTCAGGATAAATGTCTGAGTAAGATGGATAAGGTGGCTTCTGAGGGTCGTACCGTTGTATTTGTAAGCCATAATATGGAAATGATACAGAGGTTGTGTTCTCGGAGTATATTGTTACACAAAGGCATCTTGGAATCAGATGGTTCTACCAAAGAAATTGTACAAACCTATTATAAAAAAGTGCATATCCCAGAAGGGGATCCTTCGAATTTATATGACCAGCCCCGCAGTCGTCACCAGGATGGTGTGCTGGCACGATTTAAATCGATTGAGCTTATAAATTCTGAAGGTTATCCTTCTCGAATTGTTAAATTGGGCGAGCCTTTTGCTTTAGTGATTTTTTTTACCGCTCTTGAAAATGTAAATTATTTACATATACATGTAATGATAACTCTTGTCGATGGTACAGTTTTACACCAAACACAAAGTGCAGAAAGTAAAATAGTGTTTAATGGTGAAAAGGGTAGGGAATACAGTGTGCGAGTTAATTACAATCGCTTATTATTAAATACCGGAAAATATAAAATTCGGCTTTCACTCATACAAAGAAATAAAGCCGTTGATCTGATTATTAACGCTTTCTCCTTCAGAGTTGATTCGTTACCACATGAAGGATATACACATCTGTTGCCTGCAGAAGGTCTGATAAGATATGAACCACAATGGAAAATTGAAAAAAGTATATACTAATTTGCTTGCGAAATAGCTTTAATGTGGCCATACAGAAATCTGTTGATAGTAGGGAAAAAATGAAACTGCTAAATGCAATTGCTCAATATTATAAAAAAACTGCTTTATTATTGTCTAATATTGTGATATTTTTCGTTGTTTGCAATTTGATTATTGCTATTTACTATGGACTGCGTGAGGGGAAAAAACCTCAGAGAGATGAATACAATTCAGTTGAAAATCCAGTTATAAATAAATATGGAATGGAATTGCTGGAATCGGTATATACAAATATCTCTACTACAGAAATTTATAATCTACTAGACGAGCAATGGAGTAGACAAAGTGTATATGATCCCTATACCCTTTTTAAAGATGGACCATATTCTGGAAAATATATTAATATTTCAAATTATGGATTTCGTGTAGGCCTAAAACCTAATGTTTGGCCTAATCCTAAAGATCAATTTTCAATTTTTATTTACGGAGGCTCCACAACTCATGGCATAGGATTGCCAGATTCAAATACATTTCCAGCTTTTTTTGAGGATAAAATTAATCAATCTATATCGCCACATATTTTAGTCTACAATTTTGGACGAACCTTTTATTACTCTTCCCAAGAGCGTATTTTATTTGAAAAGCATTTGGTTTCTGGAAGTGTTCCACAAATTGCAATTTTTCTTGATGGGTTAAATGAATTTTACCATCAAGAAGATAGGCCGCATTACTCAAATCGTTTAGAAAAGGATTTTTTTCCAGGACTTAAAAAAAGTAAAGATGAACATTGGGTGTATAGTTTACCACTGAGCAAGCTTGCCGACAGGATTAAACGACGGTTATCATTTTTTAGTAAAAATGATAACTTGTTGATAAAAACAAATCCTGATAATTATATTGTTGAAAAGAATGACAGTTTAAAGGCGGTCGAGATAATTAGTCGATACTTGGCAAACAAGCGATTGATAGAGGCCATGTGTTCAGAATTTCAAATTCAGTGTTTCTTTATATGGCAACCAATTCCAAGCTATAAATTTGATCTTAAATTGCATCCTTTTTATAAAATAGATAAATCATTTGGTGCACATTCATTATCTAGCATTGGTTATATACAAATGTATAAACACAAGAATGAAAAAACTTTAAATAATTTTTACTGGCTAGCAGACATCCAAGAAAATGAAAATTTACCTTTATATGTAGATCTTGTGCATTATAATGCGTATATGTCTAATAAGATTGCTGATACGCTATACGATATTATTTTACCTTATATACCTAAATAATACAATATAAATCAATGTAACATTTAGTAAAACACAAAATCAAATAACAAAAGTGTAATATTTTGATACTATTACTGTGGCAAATAAAAATGGCGCGTTGTGGTAAAACAATCTAACAACAAGTTCTTTTTTCGGGTTGAATATTGAGTTTTTTACTTTGCCTAGGCCATCTTTAATTGCCGGAATAATAATTGGAATTTAGCTTTAATTTAAAGCAATTTTAATCCATTCCTGAGGACATATATCATTGTTTTTCAATTTAGGATTGATATGCCAAGGATCTGGCACAGTTACAATTTTATCCGGGTTTTTTCCAAGCCAGGCTGCCCACCAAGCAAAGGTACTGTTGGGAATAACAAAATGTTTACAATTCATCATCAGCTGCAGGTAATGTGAATACATAGGCCCAGCATGTACATGTTCCACATAATTTATGGGAAGGGGAAGACGCACATTTTTTTTACACCATTCAATATCATCTGAGAATATATATCCTACAAGATTTTTTACTTTTTCTTTAATATGTTCTATAGCATTTAAATAGTATTTCTCTGTCATTTGTGTGGTGAGGTTGTTCGCCACTGCATCAGTGCGGCGAAAGTTAATGCAAAGAGACTGGTTTTGTTTTATTTCTTCCTGTAAGCTTCGTGTTTCTTCACTCAAAATGAGGTCAAGTGTATATATTTTTTTGATTTCCTCGGAGATTTCTTTAAAATACATGGGTGATTGCCAATAGCCCCAAAAATAGTGGGGCATTTTTTTTTGCAACACAATTGGATCAAAACATGCTGTGTGTTCTTTAAATACCGGATGTGGAAAAATTTTGCAGTACAATTTTTGTGTAGATTGTACAAAAGAGTTCGGGTGATCTTTAAAAAAGAGATGGTATTTTGACCTTGTTAATGTGTGCATGTTTAGAGGAAATACAGATAACTCCAAGGCCCTAGGCACTTTAATGCCCGTATCAGTGCGCATATGTAAGGTGTCTAGGTAAAGGTCTGTTGCGTAATGTTTTGCCAGGGCAAGGCCAAAGGCATACTGAAACATCTGGTTTCCTAAACCACCCATGATTCGAACAGCTATCATGCTATTTTTCCTGACATTGAAATAATTTTTATGATATAATTCAAAATATTACTTTCTTCCTACAGAGTTGGTGGTAAAATCCTATGAAAGTTCTTATAACTCGTTCTTGTGGTTTAATTGGATCTGAAGCGGTTGCTTACTCCTGTGCCCTGGGGCATGAGGTTTATGGTATGGACAATAATATGAGGGCAAATTTTTTTGGCCCTGATGGCGATACCGATTGGATGCGAAAATATCTCTGCGAAAAATATTCTAACTACCACCATTCCCCTGGAGATATCCGTGATCGTAGCCAGGTTGAAAAAATATTTCTGGAAATTCATCCTGATTTTGTCATTCACTGTGCTGCGCAACCCTCTCATGACTTGGCTGCCAAAATGCCTTTTGAAGATTTTGATGTAAATGCTTTAGGAACGCATAACCTTTTAGAAAACTTTCGTAGACATACTCCCGAGGCCAGTTTTGTTTTTATGAGCACTAACAAGGTCTACGGAGATGGTCCCAATACTATTCCCCTGGTTGAGCTCGAAACTAGGTGGGACTACAATGATCCATGTTTTGTGCGTGGAATATCTGAGCAGTTTAGTATAGATCAGTGTCTTCACTCAATTTTTGGAGCCAGTAAGGTTGCCGCAGATGTCATGGCCCAAGAGTACGGCCGGTATTTTGGACTTAAAATTGGTGTTTTCCGTGGGGGATGTTTAACTGGTATTTCACATAGCAGTGCCGAACTGCATGGTTACCTGGCTTATGTATTTAAATCTGCCAAAGAAAAACGACTGTATACCATTCATGGATACAAAGGAAAACAAGTACGCGATCAGATCCATGCCTTCGATGTAGTAAGCGCATTTTATGCTTTTTATAAAAATCCACATCCAGGTGAAGTCTATAATCTGGGGGGAGGGAAAGAGAATTCCATCTCGATTTTAGAGAGCTTTGAAAAAATAAAACAGCTTTTGGGTGTTAGAATTGATCACAAGTACTCAGAAAATAATCGCACTGGGGATCATATTGTCTACTATACCGATCTCACAAAAATGAAGACCCATTTTCCTGATTGGAGAATTACTAAAAGTATTGATCAGATATTTGAAGAGTTTGCCGCAGTATCCAAGTAAAGCTGTTATAGAGTGTGAACTTAATCCCCCTCTATACTTAGAGGTCTGCTGCACAAATCCATTTTTGCAGCAGAACCTAACCTTTTATCACTAATAGGAGGAGTGGATCTGCGTCCCCCCTCCTATTTGCTCGCTCGCTAGTGCCTTCACTTACAATCAGGCACATAAGGCTTCACTCGCAAATAACCTCCCCCCGCAGATTTGGCTGACCACAAGTACAAGGGGTTTGATTGACAATCCCTTGTTAACAGGGAAAACCCTTGCACTTGCTACAAGGGAAATTCGCGTTATATCTGCATACCCCTAGGGAATTTCCCTTGTTCAGTATGCCCTATTTCTAGATTTAAACCTAGAGCTTGGGCTTGTCTGATAGGGAGTGTTTAAGCCTTTTGTTCTTTATTTCTTCTTGGGCACAAAATAATGATCGCAGTGCCCTAAAAACAATTCTGAAGCCTCCATTAGAGTTTCTGCGAGGGTAGGGTGGGGATGAATTGTATGCGCAATATCTGAGGCCAAGGCTCCCATTTCTACAGCAAGTAAGCCTTCACCTAAAAGCTCCCCAGCATTAATACCAGCCATTCCAACGCCCAGTACTTGTCCGGTTTCCGGGTGAAAAAGAATTTTTGTGAGCCCATCAGTGCGGCCCACGGCAGTGGCGCGTCCACTGGCAGCCCAGGGAAATTTGGTTACTTGATGTGGAATCTGATCTTTTTTTGCCTGATCTTCGGTAAGTCCGCACCACGCAATTTCAGGGTTGGTATAGACTACTGAAGGAATAGTCAGGGGATTGAATTCTACTTTTTTTCCACAAATTACTTCAGCTGCAATGTGGCCTTGATGTGTACCTCGGTGAGCTAGCATAGGATTTCCAGTTATGTCACCGATAGCATATATATGGTTTTCACTACTTCGGCATTGATTATCGATGGTAATGAATCCTTTGGTATCAACGGAAACAGCAGTATTTTCAATGCCTATGAGGTCTACATTGCTTTTTCGACCCATGGAAACAAGGACTCTGTCAAATAAATGGGGTGTTTTTTGACCGCCCTCTAATTCGAGTAGAGCTTCTACTTGATTTCCTTTTAGGGAAAGACTTGCCACCTTAGTTTTTAGGGAGAAAGTTATTTTTGATTTAAGTTTATTTTCAAGTACTTTTACCAGATCAGGGTCTGCTCCAGTGAGAATTTGCGGTAAAAGTTCAACAACTGTGACTTCTGATCCGAGGGAAGAATAGACTGTGGCAAGCTCCATACCAATAACCCCTCCACCTATACAGAGAAGTTTTTGGGGTATATCTGGCAGCTCTAAAGCTTCGGTGGAAGTCATGATGCGGTCACTTTTTAAATCAAAAGCCGGAAGCATAAAGGGTCGGGAACCAGCCGCGATGATAGCATTTTGAAAATGGACTTTAAGAGTGCTCCCATCCGTTTTAGTGACCAGTATATGATGAGAATCTTCAAATTTACCTAAACCTTGTATATGCTGGATTTTTCTGGATTTAGTGAGAGTACCTACACCTTTAGTAATTTTTTGAACAACTTGGTTTTTATAACTGCGTAATTGGTCGAGATCAATCTTGGCAGGGCCCAGAGTCACTCCAAAATGCTGTGATTCTTTTGCTTCATCCAAAAATGCGCCCACATGCAAAAGAGCTTTACTGGGAATACAGCCCCTATACAAGCATACCCCCCCTGGATTGGGTTCGGGATCTATCAAGACGACTTTTTTTCCTAAGTCTGACGCGCGAAAGGCAGCAGGGTATCCCGCAGGGCCACCACCCAAAACAACAACTTCTGTTTCAATAATTTCTAATTGGCTTACTGATGTATTCATAGAGTCTTTCGTTTATATATAGGAAGGTTACGCTATCCAGGAAAAGTTAAAGAGTTACTGAAGATCTGATTGTGTGGAGCAAAGGGAAGGGAAAAATCAAATTTCTCGTGCCAAGGCTAAGGTGTCTTCGAGGGCATGACAAAGGGCGCGGGTAAAGCGGGCAGCATCGGCACCATCTATAAGCCTGTGATCATAGGAAACACAAATCGGTAGGCGTAATCGAGGAATAAACTCTCCCTGTTTATTGAGTACAGGTTCCCATTCGCCACGGGCCAAACCAATTATTGCGACTTCCGGCCAGTTCACAATGGGGGTGAAATGACTGCCTCCTACACCACCTAAATTCGTAATTGTTATACATCCACCCGAAAGATCAGAAGGAGTTGTTTTACGATTTCTCGCCTTTTCGCTAATGATTGTCAGATCGTTACTGAGTTGGGATATTGATTTTTTATTTACATCCCTGATAACAGGTACTAAAAGTCCTTGAGGAGTGTCTACAGCTATCCCAACATTGAAATAATCTTTATATACTATTTGTCCACTTGCAGGATCGATACTTGCATTGAATTGAGGAAATTGTTTGAGCAAATTTCCCAAAACTTTTAGTAAAATAGAGGTGAGTGTAAGTTTTCCACCTTGTGCTTCTACTTCACTTTTAAAACGCTTACGCAGGGTTTCAATTTCAGTTATATCGGCTTTATCTGTATGGGTAACTTGGGGAATTGTATTCCAGCAAAAAGACATGTGACGGGAGGTCACTTGTCTAATTTTGTTCATTGGTTCTTTGCGGACTGAGCCAAAAACTGAAAAATCAGGTAAGCTTACCTGAGCGGATCCAGTTGTATAAGAACCAGACCCAATTGAACGGGCACCTGTATTTAATTCTCTGGAATATTTTTTAACATCTTCAAGCGAGATGCGGCCTGCCAGCCCGCTTCCAGGTACAAGTCTAATATCGATTCCAATTTCAAAGGCAAAACGCCGGACACTGGGCGCTGCAGGTACTGGAGTTCCAGAGGGAATGCTGGGGGATACAGAGATTGGAGATGCACTCGGTGTTTGAGAAGGAGCAGGACTGGGTAGAGATTCTGTCTTATTTGGTACTTGTTGGGCAGACTTGGCGTTTGATGGGCTAGGGCTTGAAGTTGAGGGAATTTCATTTACCGTCTTAGGTTTTTCAAGTTCAGGTGCACCAATAGAGTCGGCTTTCTGAATCTTTAGTGTGCATAGAATTTCTCCAGGTTTGACTTCCATCCCGGGGCTGACAAGTAAACTCGTCAAGATTCCAGCAGAGGGTGAGGGAACTTCGAGGGTCGCCTTATCAGTTTCAACATCAAATAAAACATCATCAGCTTTTATTTGACTGCCGACCTGCACATGCACACTTAAAACTTTGCCAGATTTTATTCCTTCGCCTAGGTTGGGTAGAAAAACATTTTCAAGCACCTCAGTTCCGGCTGGGGGTAACTTTGTTTGCAGGGCTAAATCTGCTTTTACTGTCTCGATTTTAGGCGGCGCATTGAGTTGTTCAGCTGATGTATTCGAGACTTTTTCAACAGGTGATGTTGAACTTTCCTGCTGGGTTTCGGGAATAAGTAGGGCTATGACTTGACCAACAGATACCTGACTTTTTTCAGATACAAGGACCTTATGAATTGTTCCTGCTTCGGGTGCAGGAACTTCAAGAGTTGCCTTGTCTGTTTCAATTTCCATCAAAGCCTGATCGGTTTCTACTTTGTCTCCACTTTTAATTTTAAGGGCCAATACAGTGCCACCGGGAATATTTTCACCTAGGTGGGGAAGTTTGATTTCTATGCTCATATTTTATCGCTAGGTTCTATTTTGAAGGGAAATATTGAGGTATGGAGTTGTAATAAATGTTTTTAGAGAGTCAGGGGATTAGGTTTTGATGTATCTATGCCCCATTCTTTCTGTAATTTGGACAAGAGCGCTGAGGGTAGGGAACCATTGCGTACAAGACCTACAACAGCAGCCCAGGATGTATAACGCGCAGATACTTCAAAATGATCACGCAAGTTTGCGCGCGTATCGCTACGACCAAATCCATCAGTTCCAAGGCTAATAAAATCTTTAGGCATCCACTGTCTAATAGAATCAGGTTGGAGTTTCATATAGTCTGAGGTAGCGACCCAAATGCCTTTTTCTCCCTCTGTCAGTTGGGTTATATAGGGCACGCGTGGTTTTTCCTCGGGATGGAGCAGATTGTAGTGTTCACAATCTAGAGCTTCGCGACGCAATTCGTTATAACTTGTCACACTCCAGATATCAACTTCAACTCCAAGATTTTCAAGCATTTCGCGGGCAGGGAAAACAGCATTGAGAATGGCGCCACTTCCCATTATATTGACTTTTGCTTTTGATTTTTTAAGCGAACTCGAAGAGTACCTATACATACCTTTAATAACGCCCTCTAGCACCTGAGCACGGGGTTCTGGAATGTTGGGCATGGGATAGGAATCGGTACCCACTGTGATGTAGTAAAAGACATTTTCGTGGTTTTCAACCATTCTGCGCAAACCTTCACGAATAATTATTGCCACTTCATAGGCAAAGGCAGGGTCATAACATAGGGCTGAAGGAACAGTTCCAAAGTGTACATGGCTATGGCCGTCTTGATGCTGTAACCCTTCACCATTTAGGGAGGTGCGACCCGCGGTGCCTCCCAGTAAAAAACCCCGAGCCAATAAATCACCTGCTGCCCATACTAAATCACCTACTCTTTGAAAACCAAACATGGAGTAGTAGATATAAAAGGGCACCATCTGTGTTCCAAAACTGGCATACGAGGTTGCTGCGGCAATCCAACTAGACATTGCACCAGCTTCATTAATACCCTCCTCAAGGATTTGTCCATTTGGTGATTCTTTGTAATAGAGCAAGCTATCTTTATCGACTGGTTCGTAGAGTTGCCCCACTTGGGAAAAAATACCTATTTGCCGGAATAAACCTTCCATCCCGAAGGTTCTAGCTTCGTCGGGAATAATGGGTACGATATGCTTACCTAACTCTTTATCTTTTAAAAGTTTAGTGAGTATCCTATGGAAGGCCATGGTAGTAGAAGCCTCGCGACCCTCACTCGCAGATAAAAATTCTTCATATACATCGGCAGGAGGAACAGGTATGGGCTTACACTCAATGTACCGCTTAGGTATGTATCCACCGAGGGCGGCTCGTCTTTCTTGAAGGTACTTAACTTCGGGGCTGTCATTAGAAGGACGATAAAAGGGAATTTCAGAAAGTTTTTCATCTGAGATGGGTATACCAAAACGGCTGCGGAATTCTCTCAGTTCTTCTTCGTTGAGTTTCTTTTGATTGTGGGTAACATTCTTACCTTCTCCTGCTTCACCTAAACCATAGCCTTTAATAGTTTTGGCCAAAATAACTGTAGGCGAACCTTCATTATCAAAGGCTTTTTTATAAGCGTTATAGACTTTTTGAGGATCGTGGCCACCGCGGTTAAGGCGTTTGATATCGTCATCAGAGAGGTGTTCAACCAAGCGGGCCAGTTCGGGATTTTTATTAAAAAAGTATTGTCGGATATAGGCACCATCAGAAACACTAAATTTTTGATAGATACCATCAACTGTTTCGTTTTTAGATTTTACAAGCAAGCCTTGTGAATCTTTTTCAAGGATAGAATCCCATCTACCACCCCAAATGACTTTTAAGACATTCCAACCAGCTCCACGGAAAATTCCTTCTAGTTCTTGAATAATTTTTCCGTTTCCTCTGACAGGGCCATCGAGTCTTTGCAGGTTACAATTAATTACGAAAATAAGATTGTCTAGTTTTTCCCGGGCAGCCATCCCAATTGCGCCTAGGGTTTCTGGCTCATCTGTTTCACCATCGCCCAAAAAGGCCCAAACTTTTTCACCGCGACGAGGTTTAAGCCCTCTATTTTCAAGGTATTTGATAAATCGGGCTTGGTAAATTGCCATCATGGGTCCAAGTCCCATGGATACAGTGGGGAACTGCCAAAACTCGGGCATAAGGCG
>Ga0116204_1001504_pt1 | contig 13044 bp, 16 predicted proteins | sample LakKivwa52mmetaG_FD_94481 | JGI IMG/M metagenome (GOLD analysis project Ga0116204, IMG submission 94481) | Anoxic lake water microbial communities from Lake Kivu, Rwanda to study Microbial Dark Matter (Phase II) - Lake Kivu water 52m metaG | ecosystem: Environmental > Aquatic > Freshwater > Lake...
CCCACTCTGAAACAGAATCTGTTAATACTGCTGATAGGTTTAGCGGGTTTAGGTGCGTAATAAATTATGACAACTAGTCTAGTGGATGAGCGTTCGGCTATCTTTGGTGGTGCATGGAACAACCAAAGATTTGGTAACATTCCTATATGTAATATCTTTATAGCAGTTCATGATGAGGACCAAGGATTTAGGACAGTAATAAGGTATGAAAAATAGACCCTTTTCTCTGTGGAAATATGGGTTTGGTTTTAGTTCTAAGCTAGACTTAATGCACTCGTGGTACCCAGGAAAGCACCTACAACTTTGTATATACTCTAGTGTGGGTGACTCGTGTGTATGTGACAAAACTATAGGGTTTAGATCTATATTAACTTTAGGTTAACAACCGGGCACAGCTCAGTGGTAGAGCCGCTCCCTTATAAGGGGCAGGTTGATAGTTCGAATCTATCTGTCCGGATGAGATAAAAGATGTTTACAGAATACACTATTGACGCTGAAGTACTAACACCAACAACCTTTATTACCTCATATAATAATCTTGCGGGGAATGTTATTACATCATCCTGTAACGTAACAGTATCAGGTGAGGTAATTAGTGCCATACTAAACGAGAATATGGTTTTTTGCGCTGGGGCATTCAAGAGTCCTGCGTTAATAGATGGAGTCTTCTATAAACTTTATAGCACCCCTTCTGGTTATAGGATACTTCAAACCATACCCAACGAAATGGTGTTTAATCACCTCGGATTTAGGGTTATACTGGGTATACAAAGTTGATGGTTAAACTCGATATTGCTGCTTTGTTATGCGCGCGCAAAAAATCAGTTTATTTAGGTGCTTTTGCAGGGTGCTGTTATTATTTCGCTCCGGTGCAATCTATGAAATATAGCATGGATTATCTTGGCGAAATTGATTTCTTTAACCCAATAGTAGTCGAGACTTATACCGCTTATTTTGGATTCAGGACACTAGTACGCTATGATTAACCAGCCCACAAAATTTCCCAGGATACCCCACTTACCCTGGAGTAATATTTCCGATTCAGAGGATATTTCCCAGTCAGGAAATATTAAACGGATATACACAGAACCGGTGGTAGTTACGGAAAAGATGGACGGCGAGAACATTACCATGTACTCCGATTATATTCATGCTCGAAGTTTAGAAAAACTTTCTGGGGTAGATTATGGGAGGACGCTCAGTTTTCATAACTCTATCAGGAATAACATCCCAGAGTATGTCAGGCTATGTTTTGAGGATGTAACCTGGGCACACTCTATAAGGTATACTAACCTGGAGTCTTACTTATATCTTATTGGTGTGTTCATGGAAGACATAGTTTGTTCTTGGGCGCGCGTTTGTAGGTTTGCAGAAAAATTCGGGGTACCAACTCCCAAAGTATTATACTCAGGTATAATCTCTGAGAAGAATCTCAGGGCGCTAGATATTAACTCAGAAACAACTGAAGGATATGTAGTAAGAGTTAGTAGTGAGTTTCATATATCTAATTGGGTGGAGTGTGTAGCCAAGTACGTGAGACCCAGCCATGTTTCTACTGATAAACATTGGAAGTATTCCAAAAAAGAACCGAACACTTGTCAAAGTGTGAAAAGTTAATCTCTTGCTTTAGAAAGTGTAACCTGCTCTTGCAGCTCTCACAGTTTTACTTTTAAAGATGTTACATACCATACCGCCGGACAAGAGCGGCAGAAGTAATAAATTCCAGAACGCGGTGTATTGCCTTTTATGGAATGATTTTGCTCAGCCCCAGGTTGTCGGGTATGGTACGGACAGGGTAGCGTCTTCCAGTTTTGACTGGAGGGCGTTGCCCATGTTTTGGTACTCTATTTAGGGTACCGTAGTTCGTCGTGTGTACCAGTACGTAAGTCCTAGATCCTTCACCACTAATGGTGTAACCTGCTTTGCGGCTCCCACAGATAGTGCATAAGGTGTGGCGGGAAGTGTACACCGATCGACGCCCCGGCCTAAAAACCGGGGCGTTTAAACTTCTCCCTTGAGTTAAGTAAACCAACAAGCCTAGTAGTGACACTTTCCAAAGTAAGAACTTTAGGGTATACTATTCTGGAAGGTGATCATCACCAAGCCTTGCTTGGCAAAGGGAGTAACCAACTATGTTTACAGTACAGGTTGGCGAGAAGGAATACAGGGTATCTTTCGAGCATCAACCGGAGGGTATGTTTACCTTAGATTCACAATCTATGGATGATGGATGTCACTTTAGGTATACCCCACCACAAACGCTTTGCAAAGTTTATACTGGGCCAAAGGAAAGTCCTGATCAAACTATCGGTGTAGCAACGCTACACCCCAACGATAGGTATGTCAAGGCTATTGGTCGTAAGATATCCATGACCCACGCACTACAAGAGATGTTCCCAGAAGATAAGACTACTCGTAAGTTGTTCTGGGATGCATACCTCAACCGAGTGCCCAAGTTAACTCCTTCCTAAGGTATACTCTGAGCAAGTCATCACTACTAGTCATAGATACCTCTACTCCCAGTTTTAAGTATGGTCACTTTGGGGACTACTACTTTGCGGCCAAAATTCTAGATGGTAAGGTAAAAAAACTGGCGATTCTTTTTGAGGACAATACCAGAATATGGCAACAACAACTGGTATACTATGATAATGGAAGTAAGATTGTCAAAGACTCGGCTGAACCTGGATTAGTAGCCGAATTGCGAAGTCAACTTGAGGGGTTATAGGTTCTAACCCCTCTTCAAGAGAGGTGTATATGAAACCCGATTTACTAAAAAAAATCGAGCAGATTAATCGGAAGTATGTGAAAGAAAATAAGTTAGACGAAAACGCTATTCCTCGGATTCGTGTAGGTACAGACTTACCTGCACCAAATATGGTCAGTACTGGGAACCCTGCTTTGGATTGGGCTCTTGGTGGCGGTATCCCAGAACGTACTATCTTTGAGATATACGGTACTCCAGCATCATCCAAAACTTTTTCTATCGCATATATTATGGCTGAGGTTCAGAAAACTGGGAAGTATGTGATTTACTACCATACCGAAGAATCTCTTCCACCAAGGCAGGCTTGGGAACTGGCTGGGGTGCGAGAAGATAAAGTTATCTATCTCGATAGTAGAAGATGTGGTGAAGATGGTATTAATATGATCAGGGATATCTTAGTAGATGAGCGCACAAAAATGCCAGACCCTACTATTGGTATGATAGCGATTGATAGTTTAACTTCTGTCGCTCCTCAGGCCGAAGTAGCCAGTATCGAAGAAAAGGGCGCTGAAGGGATAACTATGTCCCGACTGGCTGCCCTTACCTCCAAGTTGTTCAGGGATATATGTAGTTGTGGTTGGCTGTCAAATGGCTGTATAGTTGGGTTTATCTCACAGGAAAGAACCAATCTGTCTGGGCACTATGCCAGTAAGCAGGCTACTGGTGGTAATGCTCCTCCATACTACGCTAAGATTAGAATACGGTTAACTTCAGGTACCAAGGATGGGTTAATTATCGGTGATGATGGTAAAGAAGTAGTAGGTAACACTGTCAACTTCTCCATCACTAAGAATAACACCGGAGTTCCACCATACCGTACTGGAAGCTGGGTATATCGCTATGGTATTGGTATAGATACTACAGGGCCAGTTATTAACGAAGCCTTTTCCTATGGTCTGATTCAACTTGCTGGAAGAACATATACAATTCGGTGGCTTGACGAAAAGAACCAGCCCCAGTCTACTGTAGTAGTTGGGCGCAAAAATATGGAGGATACTATCACTAACAGTGATATCCTCAGCCATCTCATGCGGATGCACTCCATAATACGCGGTATACAACAAACTGGTAGTCTGGACTTTTCTGAGGGAACAGCGATATCCGATGGGTTGCCCACAGATATTATAGACTTACTGAAGACAAAGACTGAAGAGCCGCCTACTATTGAAAGAGATGAAGAGTAGTGACAATCCAAGAGGCTCTTACCTTACTGAACCGACCACTGGCTGAGACTTTAGCCTTTTATCATACCGTTGTCTTTAAAGGTTTGCTCGGCCATATCCCCCAGTTTTCCACGGAAGGTAAACCAACTGTCGGGGAGTCAATAGTAATATCCCCAACTTCTAATCTGTATATGCTATCCGAAGAATTACTGGATATCTTCACCCAGTTTGCTTTGCAGGATAAACAATCAGAATATGAAGGGTTCCTTCCAGCCCCGTGTATGGTTATCTTTAAAGACACCGTAAAATACGGGCTTCCAGAATCTACAAAACCAGACAAATCCCATTCAGTAGAGGGTGACTTTCTTAATACAATACTCTTGGAATATTTTAACTCCGCTACAATAGGTTTTCGTGAGATATGGAACGGATTTTCTAAGGGTGATAAACGCAGGCATCCTAATGTGTTTATTACCACGTTTTTTGATGATATAGATACTCTGGAAACAGAAGTAGCCCTTTGCGACCCATCTATAATTCTAGTATTTACTTCTGGGGATGGGAAACTTTTTGGTAGAGATACGCTTTGGGTGGACCCAGAAAGAATTGCCGATATGAACCCGATAGAAAAAAATAGAATTACTACGTTTATTCACCACGCATTACTAAAGAAAGCGGTACAAGATGGAAGTTCTAACAAGATTCTCAACTAGGATAGCCGGAGTAGCCTCCGGAGAAAAAGTCACACACCCAGTAACCAGGGAAGAAGTATATACCAGGCAGTGGTATCTTGAAATGCTACAGGATTCTGGGATTAAGGTGGTCGATCTGATTCAAGAACCAACTAACAGTTATGATGAAAACGCGGTAGCAGTCTTTGTTACTTTGCCCGCCGGTAGGGTGCAACTTGGTTATATACCAAATGCCTCAGCGGTTTGTGGTTCTTGTAATAAAAAGTTCAATCCACCCATACCAAATACCTGTCCGGTTTGTAGCCAAGTTGATCCTGCCACTATCTTCCCAGTAGATAGAATTGGGCTTGCTACTAAGATAACCTCTTGGTTAAATAATGGTTATAAGTTTAAGGCCAGAGTAATGAGTATAGGTCGTACTTCCGATGGTAAATATCTCGGGGCTAGCCTTGAGATAGAGAGGATACAACAATAATAATGGACTACGAAGCGTTTCTTCATGATATAGCAACAACCCTGTTAGGACAGACAAGGTGTACTTGTTGGCTTAGAACAGGGTGCGATAACCCCAGGCATTACCATGTACTACTCCCAGAAGATGATTTGCCGTTTCTGATTTACTCTATATCTTCAGTACGAGAAGGTAGCCCGGTTAAGGAAACGACCTATGAATTTTACCCAGGATCCCAAGGGGCTACAGAAACCAGCCAACTTATAGGGGCTATTCTTCTTGCGCCCAGGCCAGAAGATCAGGATATGTCAATTTCTATTACAAGAAAAGGTGGACTTGTCAGGATTAATATCTCAGTAATTCAGACAATAGAAGGTTGTGACTACTATTCAGAAACACACTCTTCTGTTTATGGAGTAGGAGAAGCAGAAACGGAACATGACGCATTGATCCTTGCACTCAGGAATCTTTTGTATGGAGATACTTGATTTAGTAAAGCGACTCCCTTGGGTTAAGCAGTCAGATATTGCAGGGGAGGTTACTTATACTCTGGCACCATCCCCTATATTTTGGAATATATGGAGAGATAACAAGCAAGAGTTAAAAGATGCTGGGATTATAGTAGTAAAGATTGCTGGTCAGTGGAGTATTACCCGTAAAGAAAAATCCACGACTAAAATTGTTCATAAGAAGACCAGTCAGCAAACTTCTACCATAGATGTTCCAGCCCCAGAGGGTAAGATATATCGCAACTTCCAGAAGGCAGCAATTGAGTTCGCTTCAAAGCGTAATGGTACTCTGATTGCTGATGAACCGGGACTGGGAAAAACCATAGAATCTATAGGGTTGATTAACTATCTTGGGAATATAAAAAATGCTCTGGTAATTGCCCCAGCAAGTTTGGTAATAAACTGGCAGAGGGAGTTTGAAAGGTGGGGTACTCTTCCATTAACCATAGGTATAGTTAAGAAGTCCAAACTCCCAGAGACAGATATAACAATAATGAGTTATGAGATGGCTACCAAACTTTCTGGTTTTGTTCAGTCAAAGAACTGGGATATAGTAGTATTTGATGAGAGTCATTACTGTAAGAACCCTAAATCAAAACGTACTACAGTGTTGTTTGGGGCTGCTGGTAAGGGAGGCATTAAGGCAAAGAAGTATGTTCTTCTTACTGGGACACCGATATTAAACCGTCCAGCAGAACTGTGGACTACTGCTAAACTGCTTGATCCGTATGGTCTTGGCTCTAGCTGGATGGGGTTTCACTCAAGATATTGTAGCGCTTATCATAACTCATACGGTTGGGATGTATCAGGCGCCTCTAATCTGGAAGAACTACAAACCAGACTACGAAGTACCTTTATGATACGTAGAACAAAAGCAGAGGTCCTTGGGGAACTCCCAAGGAAGATTCGTCAGGTTATAGAACTAGAACCACTTACCGAGGAGCATCGCAAACTGGTTCGCAAACAAACTGCATCTTATGAAAAGTTCAAGATAACAGAAGCTGAACTTAAAAGGCTTACTAAAGAATCAGATGGTTCTGCGCAGTATACTGATGCTATAAAGAAACTAAGGGCAGACTTTGAAGTAGAATTTTCAGAGATGTCTACGCTACGACATGATATTGGGGTAGCAAAAACAGGGCAAGCAATAGAGTTCATTGAGAATATGCTATCTGAAACAGATAAGATAGTAGTATTCGCGCATCATAGGGATGTAATTAATACTCTTAGAGATTACTTTGAGCCAATCTGCGTATCGTTCTTTGGGGGTGATTCCGATACTACTAAGACAAACGCCGTAGACTCGTTTCAAAAGGACCCTAAGATAAGACTGTTTATAGGAGGAATAAAGGCTGCGGGACTTGGTCTTACGTTAACCGCGTCATCACGCTGTGTGTTTGTCGAACAGGACTGGACGCCCAGTATTATTACACAGTGTGAAGACAGGCTACACAGGATAGGACAACAAGATACTGTCTATGTCCAGCATCTTGTATTCGACGATTCTCTTGATTCTAGATTGATGAAAGAGATTATTACAAAGCAAGAAGTTATAGATCTTGCAATAGGATAGGGGACTACCAATGAAAGATGGTGATAGGATGTCAGTTTCGGATTATACTAATCCAGAAGAAATTATGCAACTAACTGGAGAAGTAGCAGATGGTACTATTTCAGCGTCTTATGAGCAGAACGACACACCACCAGGTGACAAACAGTTTATTGTCTATAGGAAGATATATGTTCCGCTATATCAGGAGATTCGTATAGAAGCAGATTCTGCGGAGGAAGCATATGGTCTCATCCAGTCAATGGAGCCACCATATACAGCACATCAACGGATAGATCCATTGAATGACGAAGATACTTTTACCCCTGCGGGACTTGAGATGATTAGGTATAATAGTGCTATACTCGAAACTACTGATTTTGAAATAGTTCCAGATGTATCAGTAGGTAGTAATATAATCACTATGAAGAAGGTTGTTGAGCTGGATGATGAAGATGGTTATATACCGTTTGAGCACTTGGATGTTGTAGAAACAGTCAACGCTAAACCCCCGGCAAATAAAATCTAATCTAATGAAATCCTTTGGTGCGTGTACACTTGGTAGCTATTCTTTTCTAACCGGGGCTGCTGGTTCTCTCCAGCTTTCCAGAGTAGTTAAAAGAATCAGGCTTGGCGGGTATAAGAATATCGTTCTCGATCTTGAAACTACGGGTTTGGACCAGATTTTGGACGATATTCTTTTATGCGCGTTTACCTTTGATGGTGTACATGCGTATGTAGTTGATACTAAAACTGTTGATATATCTCCGTTCATCAACCTGCTAAAAGAGGTTCAGGTTGCCAACCATAATATCGGATTCGATTATGGGTTCCTTAAGTATAAGTATGGTTTGGATCTACCTGTAGTATGGGATACTCTTCTTACTTATAGCCTGGCTACTACTGGTCTGCCTGGTAAAACCAAGGAGCACAAAGATTCTGGGGCATCACTCCAAGCGATAGCACTCAAATATCTTGGTGTTCTATTAGATAAATCAGTAAGAAAACAATTCCTAACAGATACTCCTATTACTGATGAATCTATATCCTATGCTGGGGATGATGTGCTTGCGGCTTGGGCGCTGGTTCCTATTACCGCTTCTCTACTAAATGCTTCTGGGTTAAGACATGTCTGGGAGCTGGTTGAGCGCGACTTTATTCGAGTTATAGTAGAGATGCATTTAAATGGTATCGATTTTGATATGGATAAAGCGCTATCGCTGAGGGATCAGTACCAAGAAAGAGTGGCTGCCCTTTCGGTTGAATTGGATGAGATGACAAAGTATGAGGATGATGTTCCAGTAAAGTGTAAATTGTGTAGGAACGGTACCAAGTATAAGAAAGATGGTGGTGGATCGTGTGAGGTTTGTGGGGGTCAGGGGTTTACTGTTCAGCGAATAATGCAACATGTAAACTTCTCCAGTTCCAGGCAGGTTATTGAGTGGTTAAAAAGAAATGGTGTGGAGGTTCCCACTAAGTTAAGGGAAGATGGTTCGGAGATGGAAACTGTTGACGCCAAAGCCAGAGAGTCCATAAATCATCCGGTTATTGCAAAGTTAAACGAGTATCTTGTTGATGAAAGGGTTCTCTCTGGGTTCTTGACCAGACTTACCACACCAACCAACATAGATAGAGAGGGTCACTTCAACCATATCACCGGCAAGGTTCATCCAAAGTTTACCCAACTTTATACTAATACAGGAAGGCTTAGTTCCTATGAGCCTAATATCCAAAACCAGAAGAGAGATAATGACCTGAGGTCTATATTCTCTGCCCCCAAAGGGGAGGTTATGATTATCGCTGACTACTCCCAGTATGAAGTGCGAGTAATGGCTGAAGTATCTGGGGATGAGGGACTCTCGGACTTCTTTATCAGGCGTAGTAAACTTGTAGACCAACTACAGGGTATGCTGGATGCTATAGACGAAGTAACCTATACTCCCGAGATAGGTGATAGATATAGTGATATTCGTGATGTGTATACGCAGGTAAACAATTTAGATTTCCATAATGAAACTGCGATAGCACTATTCCACCTTAAAAGAGATAAGATAGATTTTGAAAGTAAGCAATGGAAACAAATGAGATCTGTGGCTAAAAACGTTTCCTTTGCAATACCGTACGGTGCTGGACCACCAAGAGTAGCCGCAACGTCCGGTGTGTCAGAAAAAGAAGCCAAGATAAGGATTAACAAATACTTTGAACTATACCCCAAGGTTCAAGTATGGTTAGAGAATATTAAAAAGCAGGCTATCCGCCCCGATGTAACTGGAACAGCAAAAAAGATGGGGCTTGGTAACTCAATAATTTCTTGGACATCCACAATCCTTGGTAGGAGACGGTTCTTCCTGTTGCCGGAGGATGTTTCAGCCAAGAAAGAGTTGGGCAGTATCCAAAGGGAAGGATGTAACTTCCCGATTCAAGGAGTAAATGCCGATGTTATCAAGTTAGTGTTGAATAATGTTAGCAAACAGATTAGAGAAGATGAAGGTATGGCTGGAAGCGTTATAAGGATGACTATCCATGATGAAATTGTGGTATCATGTCCTATAGCGAACCACAAATACGTTGCTCGTACAGTAGTTAATATAATGAAGTCAGTCAGTCAACAGTTTATAAAGTCTCTACCAACAGAAGTCGGGCTTTCAATCAGCCCGTGCTGGCTGAAGTAGAGTAATCCAAGCAAGGGAGAAATTGTGTGGAGTTTACGTTATATAGCGATGCATCTTCAGACATAACCAACGAGATATCAACAGGCGGGTTTATCCTAACGTATAAGGATAATAATATCTGTACGTGTTCTGCCACGCTGGAGCACTTTAAGGATACGGTACATGTAGAAGCCCAGGCTATGCTACTTGGAATGAAAACAGCCTACGCAATGGGATGTACGCACCTCATGGCAATGACTGATTCCAGTGTACTAACAGATAAGATTAAGCGGTTTAAGGGTACAGAACCACCAAGTATGAAGATACTGATCAGTTACATCCGAAACTTTTCTCGTAAGTTTAAGTCCTTTAGATATTACCCTGTAGAGTCATATCTTGTAGATGCTGCTCATAATCTAGCCAAGGGTAGATTAATCGCTATAAGGGATAGGGACGACCAGGATGTATTTTAATAAGTCCTTGAAGAAGGATGTTAAGCAACTTATTGAAAAATATGCTGCATCCCCCAGTACCGAGTTAGAAGAACAGATAATTCTCAAGGTTGAGAAGTATGTATTTAATGCAATACCGGGCCCACATATAACCAATCCCAGGGAAGATGATCTACAAGAAGTAAGAATTGGTATACTAGAAGCACTGAGAACGTTTGATCCAAGTAAGGGGGAGTTCTTGACTTGGGTTATATACCCCGTTCGTAAGAGATTATACAAAGCAACTACCAGAGATATTATATCCATACCTAAAGAAGTAAGAGAAACTACTATGCGTCTCAGTAAAACACCGGATGGTGAGGATACTGGGATGTCCGAGGTTAGGCTTGAGCGTGCTCGGAAGGCTATGAGTATAAAGCCTGTATCTCTTGAAGATGATTTTAATGAAGAAGTAGATTCTCCTGAGTCTTTACAGGATCTTGAGACTGGGATTGATTTGAGGGCTGCCCTGAGGAGTTTATCTCCGCTTCATAGAAAAGTGATGGAATTGTTGTTTATAAGACAAAGACACGAAAAGTCTGCTGCTGCAGAACTAAAGATTAGTGTAGAAAAATTGACCAGACTAAAGGAAGAAGCGCTCTCTATGTTAAAAGAGAGGCTGGAAGATGAGGAATAACTACTATGTTGTATCCGTTATTGAGAGATATTGCGTTTATTATGTCTCGCGCGCCAGTTTTAAGAACAGCGGCTACTGTGATTAGATTAGGTGCTGTTGTTGTTGGTACCGTACAACTTGCTAACCAGTACGGGGTTGTAGGTAAAGTGAAGAATAAACTAAGGCGTAATAAAAACGTCCAGACAGAGGAGTACGATGCAACCTGCTACCAAGAAGACCAAACTTCTTGACGATCTTGGGATAATTGGTTGGTCCTCCCTTGAGATTCCCCTATTATCTTTTCTATTGACCGGTGGATCCATTTTATTGGTTGGTCCCCATGGGATAGCAAAGACTAGGCTTGCTAAAAGGCTTGCCGAAGTACTTGGTGTTACCTTTGCGCAGTACGATGCAAGTAAAAATGTCTGGGAAGATATCGTAGGTTTTCCTGACCCCGCGAAGTTGATGGATGCTTCCCTAAGGGAAGATGGTAAGTTTCCAAGGATTGAAACTCCGAATACAATCTGGGGTAAAGAGTTGCTTTTGGTAGATGAAATTAATAGATGTACCCCCGAAACTCAGAGTAAGTGGCTAGAGGTTATATTAAGCCAAACGCTGATGAATGAATCTACTGGCGCGCGTTGGATAATTTCCGCTATGAACCCAGGGTATGCAGGAACGTTCCCACTTGACCTAGCTTTGGTAGCACGATATACGTACTTTATCCCAGCGCCCACCTCTAAGTCTCTTACGGATGAAGAAATAGAAACTATTCTGTTACTTAATAATAAGGATGAAACCCCAGCGTTAGGTTACTGGATAGAAACCCAACAAAGTGTAGAGTCTACTGAGGAACTATCATCTTCTATACGTAGTATACTGTCCGATGCATCTCTTCTACTAGGAGATGTTGATAAGGCTTTTGGTAGATCCGTTAGGAACTATCTAATAGCCTTTACCAGAACCATATTGAGTCAAACAAACTACGAAACCGATCTCCGCAGGTTAAGGATGATGCAACGGTCTATATTGTCCTGTTTGGCTATTGGTTCTGTTGTGTTCGATACACCTATCGAAGATATTTCTACTGAAACCATAGCGCAAGTAGCCAAGAGCATAGTTCTACTGAGTTATCCATGGGTAGTTGGTGTGGACTCACCTACCCACACCCAGATAATGACAGCCCATGCCGCGCATCATAACGTATTGATGAATGTTGCTAATCCTTCAGCAGAGATTTTAAATCAGACTAATCCTACTATCGCGATTAAGTTGTTAATGGCTAGAGTAGATAGAAGCATTACCCTGGAGAGAACTGTTATGACCAGGCTACTAGGTCATAGTGATGGTAGAATTATTGCTATAGCCGCTATCTGTGCCACTGCCCGGGCAGGTACTAAACTGTTCGATGTTACTACGTTGAACATGATTGTTAGTAAGATTCGTGAGGCATGTTATTCTACTAATACGTTGCGTTTTGAGTCTGCTCAAACTATGGAGAACATAGTAAATACGATAATATCTGTTACTCCGACTACTTATTATGATACTCTGTCTGATTGGTTGTTTCTAGTTGAAAATCATGCAGATATTAATGCTTATGGGGAACTTTTACCTAGACTTAGAGAGAGAAGAGAGAGTATACCAGATAAAATCCACGGATATGTTGAGGCATTCCTTGGAAGGTAACTCTTGCGTAGACATCGATACTCTTTATTGGGGGGCTATTGATGTTCTATCGGAGATGGATTCTTCTATTATACTATCTCTTGTTCAGACTATGGCGCTGGTAGAGGATAACGATCAATCTACTGCGTATATTACCAGAAGAAATGGCGCAATAGTCATAGGGTATAATATAGATTTTGTTAGTAAGTATGCGTCTACCCCTCAGGAGTTTGCTGGGATTATCTTTCATGAGATACTGCATTCTGTATTAGGTCATCTTACCATGCCTATTGGTAAGGAAAAGGAGCCCTGGGCTATAGCACTGGATGCTATTGTTCAGTCAACTATAAGAGCATCTATTACTCCATCTACCGCAAATGTTATCATGCCATTTATAAACTTTTATGAGTTGGATGGGCCACAAGCCTTACTCAGGCCACCACACCCCAAAGCCCATAAGGTAAAGAGTGAAAAGATTAAGCAAGAG
>Ga0116204_1001506_pt1 | contig 13029 bp, 14 predicted proteins | sample LakKivwa52mmetaG_FD_94481 | JGI IMG/M metagenome (GOLD analysis project Ga0116204, IMG submission 94481) | Anoxic lake water microbial communities from Lake Kivu, Rwanda to study Microbial Dark Matter (Phase II) - Lake Kivu water 52m metaG | ecosystem: Environmental > Aquatic > Freshwater > Lake...
AAAGCGCTTCAGCGTTGCCAGACGCATTTGTTCCTCATACCATTTGAGCTTCAAAGAGAGATCTTCCACGGTGGAAGTCAGGGCTTCGATTTGATAGTGTAATTTCTGATTTTCATCAAACAACTCCGCCTGACTTTTGAATGTGTTTTCCATCTCGATTCCACCTTTTCTGACGCTTTTATTCTATCGCAAAACAGTCAAAAAAGCAATGAATTACGGCCAAATATAGCCATATTTCACTGCTCAAAACGTTAGATTACCGTGTCATAATAGAGTGTCTTGTGGGCTTTCCTTTGCTCGGTTTTCAGTCCTTCCATCAACCACCGAAACTGCCGCTCTTCCAGGTTCATCATCGTTTCCGTCTTCGACGGCCACTGGAATGTCCCTTTCTCCAGGCGTTTATAGTACAGCCAAAAACCGTTTTGTTCCCACTGCAGGATTTTGATCTTGTTTCGATGTTTATTGCAAAACAGAAAGATCGCGTTCGTAAACGGACTCAGCTTGAACTTTTCTTGGACCAGCGCTGCATAGCCATCAATCGATTTCCGTAAATCGGTTGCGCCGCAGGCCAGATAGATCTTCTCCACCTTCTCCAGCGAGATCATGTTTCTTTTAGAACCCGAATCACGTTCTTGAGAAACTCTAGATGGATGTCTTCCGTGACCGCGACGCGTACGCTGTCAATCTCCAAGATGATCGCGGTCGTCTTCGGTTCGGGAGTCGAGGTCTTAAATTCCAACCACTGTGTTTCTGATGTCGATAGGGGTTCGTGTTTATATTTCGTATGCCAGTACTGAAACGTTCGCAACCGGATGCCTGGTTCCTTTGCATACTGAACCTGGGTCTTCCTACTCCTCAGAAATTCCTCGATCCGTCGTTTCCACACCGTTTGTTTGCTTTCTTCCATATTTCAACACCTGCCCTTGTGTTCGGAATTATACTTCATTCCTTTTTATAAAGGTAGGTGTGCTTCGCTTGACGCTTACCATGTCGCTTTCCAGCGCCTCGTACACCGAAAGCGGGACGCGCAGCCAGGTGACGCCCTGGTCCTTGGTCACGATCTGACCGATGTTGTGGATCTCGATGTTATTAAATTCCATCGCGGATGTTCCTCCATGGCGAAACGCTCATTTTCATTCCCGATCGGTTCTGATGGTCAAACGTTGTGATGTCCAATTTCCCCAATGGGAACCACGGGAGGAAGAACCCCCGCGTTACTTGGAGAACACCGCTTGAGTCAAAACATTCCTGGCCAAGTCGCTCAACGGTTTGGACGTCTTCTTCTCGTTGTCCACATGGACGATGACGGTTTCGCTCGTGGCCACGAGTTTTCCGTTTTGAAACAACCCTTGAAGAATGCGGATCGAACTCGTGCCGACCTTGGCGATTCCGGTGCCGATCTCCACGGTTCCGGGCCATTTGATTTCGCCCAAATAATCGACATTCGCATGGGCGATCACAAACGATCCATCCGGATCGTAAAGCGGTTTTTGGGGATCGTAAAGCAATTCGACACGACCGGTTTCGAAGCATGTGTGAAACACGGCGTTGTTCACGTGACCCTGACGGTCGGTGTCCGCATACCGGATCTTTTCGAAGGTATGAAGCGGATAGGTCTCGTACAAAACATCCTTCAGTTGAGCGTATTCCATCAGCGGGTCTCCTCCGAATCCTTGTAGAACAGACCAAACCGAGATAACTCATGATACAACCTGCCGACGGGCAGTCCCATGATCGTGTAGAAGTCGCCTGAAATCGACTGGACGAAACGAGCGCCATACCCTTGGATCGCATACGCGCCGGCTTTGTCGTAGGGTTCGTTTGTCGAGGCGTACGCTTCGATTTCCTCTTCCGTCATCGGGAAAAAGGTGACGCGGGCTTTTTCATAAAATGATGTTGAGACGGCTTTGGACAAGATCGCGCAGCCGGTGATCACCGCGTGCGTTCTTCCCGCCAGCAGCCGAAGCAACCGTTTGGCGTCTTCCTTGTCGGATGGTTTTCCCAACACGACGCCGTCGATGACGACGTCGGTGTCGAATCCGAGGACGATCTGATCCTTGTGCGTCTGAAAGACAGCGAGGGCTTTCCGATACGCCAATTCGACGATGGCTTCTTCGATCGGCACGTCGAGGTCGAAGGTCTCTTCGATCGCGGATGGAACGATTTCATACGATAGCCCCAGTTGGCCAAGGAGTTCTTTGCGGCGGGGCGAATTGCTGGCGAGGATGTAGCGTTTGGGCATGGTATCCCTCCTATCGTTTCCTATTATACCGTAGATTCTCCCTTGCGAAGCCTTCGAATCCCCCAAAAAGCGCGGGTCACACAATCTTCACAGGAACTTGATACAATAGACCGCGAATTATGACCTCGTCGGCGACCTTTCTTGATACAATAGAGGTATCCCGACAGGAGGTGCGCCATGACAACGCTGCTGAACAAAGCGATTCTGCCGAAGAACGCGACCATCATCGTCGCCGTCTCCGGCGGCGTCGATTCGATGGTTCTCCTTCACCAGCTGATCCAGATCCGCGAAGCGCATCGTCTGCGCTTGGTCGTCTGTCACGTCGACCACGGCAAACGCGTCGAATCCAAAGAAGAATACCGTTTCGTCGAAGCCTACTGCGCGGACCATGACGTTTTGTTTCGAGGCTTCCGGCTGGGCAAACTCCCCAAAGGCAATTTCCAGGAAGCGGCGCGAGACGCTCGCTACCGCTTCTTCGCGGAAGTCGCTCGGGAAGAAGGCGCCGAAGCGATCGTTCTCGCCCATCACCTGGACGATCAGGCCGAAACGATTTTGATGCGGTTGTTCCGCGGTTCGACATTGCTCGGACAAGCAGGCATGCAGGAAATCTCCGTTCAAAACGGTGTCCGGGTGCTAAGGCCGCTGCTTACGCGGACAAAACAAAATCTCAAGGATTATCAGGAGAAGCATCAAGTTCCCTACCGCGAAGACGCCTCCAATCAAAGCGGCGACTACACGCGAAACAAAATCCGCCACAATCTGGTTCCATTGATCGATTCCCTGTTTCCGACCTGGAAGGAAACGATCCATTCCCATGCCGTGCAGATCCGGGAAGCCTCCATGTATTTGGATGCGAATGCGGATCGGTTTTTGGATGTAGCGGTCCGCTTCGAAGAACATGAGGCTTCATTCGATCAAACCGCATATCATGACTTGGATCCCGCCGTGCGGCGCGCCGTGCTGATCAAGACATGGCGGCGTCTGAGGCAGGATGCTTCCGACTTGTCGGTCCGTCATCAAGATGCGATTCTGCGGATCGTCGAATCGCCCCGACCCAACACCCGCCATCGTTTGGCGGACGGCTGGTCGTTTGTGAAAAGTTACCATGACCTGGCCTTTGAACAAGGAAACGAATCCACGCCGGGTTACGAACGAATCTTGCCCGAATCGGGCCGTCTCGATCTTCCGACCGGCGAAACTGTTTTCATCGGCGAATGTGAAAACATTCCGGATGGATTCCGGGCGACATTATGTTATAATGACGGTAATCGCTTCTTTCCCTTGACCGCACGCACCAGACGTCCCGGTGATCGGCTCGATTTCCCCTTCGGCACGAAAAAACTGAAGGATTGGCTGATCGACAAAAAGGTCCCCCTCGCCAAACGCGATTCGCTGCTTCTGATCGTCGCGGCGGACGGCGAGATCCTCTGGATTCCGCAGATGCAATGGCTCAAGCGAAACGCCGGCGAACAATCCGTCACACTGACGGTCCGGAAAGGATAACCCCCATGCTGGAAAAAGACATCGAACGCGTTCTCGTCAGCGAAGCCGAAATCGAAGCGATCTGCATTCGCCTCGGCAATCAGATCACCAAGGATTATGCCGGACGCAAGCCGATCATCATCGGTCTGCTCAAGGGCTGCATGCCCTTCATGGCGGAACTCATCAAAAACATCGATCTCTACTGCGAGATCGAACTGATGGGCGTCTCCTCCTACCACGGCGGGATCAAATCCTCCGCCGACGTCAAGATCACCAAGGATCTCGAAGTCTCCGTCGCCGACCGCGACGTGCTGATCGCCGAAGACATCGTCGACACCGGCAAAACCTTGGACGTCATCGCCAAACTGCTTCTCCACCGCGGCGCCAAAAGCGTCGAGGTGGTCACCCTGCTCGACAAGCCCGCCGGGAGAGTCGTCGAATTCGTCCCCAAGTACGTCGGCGTCACGATTCCCAAGGAATTCGTCGTCGGCTTCGGTCTCGACTACGACGAACTCTACCGCAACCTGCCCTATGTCGGCGTCCTGAAGCCCCAAGTCTACAAGAAATAGGAGGTCCTCCCCATGGCGGACAACGCAAACACCCCCAAACGCCCCGTCAACAACCGCGCTTCGCAGTTCGTGATGATCGGTCTTCTGATCCTGCTCGCGATCGCGATCTTCCTCAGTTTCGGCAATCTCAACTCGCCGATCGAACTGCGCAACGATCAATTCGAGGCCGTTCTTCAAAACGACCTCGTCGCCAAAGTCAAGATCACGCCGACGCCCGGCGACTCGAACTTCGGCGTCTACCGCGTCACCGGCGAACTCAAGGACGGCAGAACCTACATCGTCTACCTCGCCAACCAATCCGACTATCAGGTCGTCACGACGATCATCCGCGACAAGAACAACGACACTCTGCAGGGTGGCGGCCTCAACACGGCCAACGACATCACCTACGAGTTCATTCCCGCGGCCAGCTACAACCTGATCAACATCATCTTCCCGATCCTGTTGGTCGGCGCCGTCGTCGTGTTCATGATCTACATGACCCGCGGAAACAACAACGCCAATAAGCAGGCGTTCGATTTCGGCAAATCCCGGGCCCGCCTTTCCAAGGGTCAGAAGACGACGTTCAACGACGTCGCCGGCGCGGATGAAGAAAAAGCCGAACTCGAAGAGATCATCGACTTCCTGAAAAACCCAAAGAAGTATCTGGAACTCGGTGCCCGCATTCCCAAGGGCGTCCTGCTCGTCGGGCCTCCCGGCACCGGCAAGACGTTGATCGCCAGAGCCGTCGCCGGCGAAGCGAACGTCCCCTTCTACTTCGTCTCCGGCTCGGACTTCCTCGAAATGTTCGTCGGTGTCGGCGCGAGCCGCGTCCGCGACATGTTCAAGACCGCCAAGCAAAACGCGCCGTGCATCCTCTTCATCGACGAGATCGATGCCGTCGGCCGCCAACGCGGCACCGGACTGGGCGGCGGTCACGACGAACGCGAACAAACCTTGAACCAGTTGTTGGTCGAGATGGACGGCTTCGGACACAACTCCGGCGTCATCGTCGTCGCGGCGACCAACCGCGTCGACATTCTCGACCCCGCGTTGATGCGTCCCGGCCGTTTCGACCGGCAGATCTACGTCGGCATCCCCGACATCAAGGGCCGCGTCGAAATCCTCCGCGTCCACTCCCGCAAGAAGCGGATCAATCCCGCCATCACCTTCGAAGAGATCGCCCGCCGCACCCCTGGATTCACCGGCGCGGATTTGGAAAACCTGATGAACGAGGCCGCATTGCTCGCGGCCCGCGAAAACAAGAGCCAGATCGAACTCTACCACATCGACGAGGCGATCGACCGCGTCCTGATGGGTCCCGCCAAGAAATCCAAGGTCTTCTCGAAGCGCGAGCGCGAGACGATCGCCTATCACGAAGCCGGCCACGCCGTCATCGGCATCAAACTCAAGAACGCCTCGATCGTCCACAAAGTCACGATCATCCCGCGCGGCCAGGCCGGCGGCTACAACCTCATGCTTCCCAAAGAGGAAGAGGCCTTCCTCCAGACCAAGCCCGGCCTGATGGAACAGATCACCGGACTTCTGGGCGGCCGCGTCGCCGAACAAGTCGTCTTCCAAGAAATCTCGACGGGCGCCCACAACGATTTGATGCGCGCCACCAAAATCGCCCGCGCGATGGTGACCGAATACGGCATGTCCGAAAACCTTGGTCCCGTCACCTACGAGCACGACACTGGCACGGTTTTCCTCGGCCGAGATTACGGCAAGGACAAGAACTTCTCCGAAGCGATCGCCACCGAGATCGACAAGGAGATCCGCGGCATCATCGGGCATTGCTACGACAACGCGAAAGCGGTCGTCGAAAGCAACCTCGATCTTCTGCACACCATCGCCAAATACCTGCTTCAGGTCGAAACCCTCACCAAGGAAGACATCGACGAGATCGTTTCTTCGGGACGTCTGTCCCGCGCCGACAACGAGCGCCCCGCCGACGCCCTCCCCAGCACCGTCTAAAAACGAAGGGATACCTCGCGTATCCCTTTCTTGCGTGAAAGGAGTCTCTTATGCGTCTTGACAAGTATCTGAAAGTCGCCCGCATCTTCAAACGGCGGACCGTCGCCCACGACGTCTCCGAAGGCGAGCGCATCACCGTCAACGGGAAGACCGCGAAACCCTCGACATCCCTCAAGATCGGCGACGTCGTGGAAATCCGCTACGGTCTTCGGATCCTCGAAATCCGCGTCCTTTCAATCGAGGAGTCCTCGAAAAAGGCCGACGCGAGCGCGATGTTCGAAGTCCTCAAGGATGAAAAAAACGCGTCCGAACCCAAAGAATCGTAGCGTATCGACTGACTTTTTGGTATACTGTTTTTGAACGGAAAGGGGGGCTTCCGATGAAGCGAATCCTGATGGCCGCATTGACCATCGTCCTTGCGTTCGTCCTTGGGGCCTGCATCGAGGAAAAGCCGACCTACGACGTCTACGTGACCGTCTATCCGATGCGATACTTGGTCGAAGAGATCGGGAAGGGCGTCGTCACCGTCGGCACGGTTCCCGGCGTCACGTCCCACAATGAAGCGATCGACTGGTCGCCCAAAGACATCATCGCGATGCAAAACGCGCAGCTGATCTTCTACGTCGGCGCCAACTTCGACGCCTACATCGACGCGCAGTTCGAGGCGCTGTTCGCAGAGCAGCCGGTCGAACTGGTGAAGATCGAGACGGCAAAAGACGGGGAAGAAACCCTCTACGTCCCTTACCTCGAAGGCGAAGCGCACCTGCACGGCGAAGCGACGCGTCAGGCCGCGCAGATCGGTCTCGACCCGCATTTCTGGATGAGTCCGAAACGGATGATCATGGCCGCGAGACTCGTGAAAGACAAACTGATCGCCCACGTTCCCAACGAACAAGCAACGATTGAAGCATCCTATGCGGCGCTTCTTACCACCCTCGAAGCCCTCGACGAAGCCTTTGAGGCCGCGATCGCGACGCAGACCAAAGCGGTCATGACCGCCACCAACATCTACACCTACCTGCACGCGGATTACGGTTTCGAATCGTTCTCGATCTCGCCGGGCTATCACGAAGAGACCGAACAGTTCACGGCCCAGGAGAAAGAGGCGATCGTCGCCGAAGCCCTGGCTCACGACATCCGCCACATCCTCTTTGAAAAGAACTCCTCCTCGCCCTTGTCCGAAGCCGTCCTGCAGGCGCTTCAGACGACCGGCGCGACGGTGGGGCGACTCGAATACCACATCCTGCACGCGTTGTTCTCCGACGACATCGACAACGGAGAAGACTATTTATCCATCATGGAAGCAAACCTGCGGTTGATCGAAACCGCGATCAAGGAATAGAAACGGAGACACCCATGGACAACCGACTCTTAAGCGAACAAGAAATCATCCGCCGGCAGAAGGCGGAAGAACTGAAGCAGCTGGGCATCGATCCCTACGGATCGCGCTTCGACCGCACCCACAACACAGAGACCTTCAAGGCGGAGTTTTCCGTCTTCACCAAGGAACAGCTCCACGACGATCCCGCCCCCAAGACCGTCCGCATCGCCGGCCGGATCATGACCAAGCGCGTCAAGGGCAAGGCGGGCTTCGCCCACATCCAGGACCAATACGGCCAACTTCAGATCTACGTCAAGCTCGACAACGTCGGCGAAGCGGCCTACGATCTCTTCGAAAAGGCCGATCTGGGCGACATCGTCGGCGTGGCCGGCCATCCGATGATCACGAACGCCGGCGAACTCTCGATCAAGGTCGCCACGTACGTCCATCTCGTCAAGGCGCTCCATCCGCTGCCCGACAAGTTCCACGGACTGGTCGACGTCGAGGAACGCTACCGCCGCCGCTACGTCGATCTGATCATGAACGAGGACTCCAAGCGCACGTTGATCCTGCGTTCGAAGATCATCGCGCAGATGCGCAGCTATCTGAACAATCTCGGTTATCTCGAAGTCGAGACGCCGGTCCTCCATCCCGTCCTGGGCGGCGCGAACGCCCGTCCGTTCGTCACGCACCACAACGCGCTCGACATGCCCTTCTATCTGCGCATCGCGCCGGAACTGTATTTGAAGCGGCTGATCGTCGGCGGATTGGATTGCGTCTACGAGATCGGCCGTCTCTTCCGCAACGAAGGCATCTCGATCAAGCACAACCCCGAATTCACGACGATCGAACTCTATCTCGCCTACAGCGACTTGGAAGGCATGATGGATCTTTGCGAGAACGTGATCGTCCACATCGCACAAACGGTCCTCGGCCAGACGACGATCCCCTACGGCGAGAAGACGATCCATTTGGAAAAGGGCTGGCGCCGCGCCCACATGGTCGACCTGATCAAGGAAGAGACCGGCATCGACTTCTTCCAAATCTTCGATTACGAAGAAGCCAAGAGCCTGGCACTCGAGCACCATCTCAAAGTCGAACCCGCGCACTACGGCATCGGCCACATCGTCAATCTGTTCTTCGAACACTATTGCGAGGACAAGATCGTCCAGCCGACGTTCGTCTACGGCCATCCGATCGAGATCTCGCCCTTGACGAAAAAGGATCCCAAGGATCCGCGCTTCACGCAGCGCTTCGAGCTCTTCATCGATTCGCGCGAATACGCCAACGCCTACACCGAACTGAACGATCCGATCGACCAGCTCGAACGGTTCGAAAACCAACTGAAGGAAAAGGCCCTGGGCAACGTCGAAGCCAACGAAATGGACATCGACTTCGTCGAGAGCCTCGAATACGGGATGCCCCCGACCGGCGGAATCGGGATCGGGATCGACCGTCTGGTGATGCTTCTCACCAACGCGCAGTCGATCCGCGACGTGCTCTTGTTCCCGCACATGAAGAACCGCGCCAAATAAGAAGAAAAAAGCTCGAGCGATCGAGCTTTTTTGTTGGGTGACTCATTCGGATGGATGGACGAGGTGGTGCATGTGCCAACAAAGGCGTTCCGTATAGCCAAATTTGCGGGCGATGTGCGCCGAGATCTCGTTGGCGGCGTCCCACTGCGGGACGTAGCCCCGGACGATCGCCGCTTCCAGAAAATGCGACGCCAAAGTCGTCGCGATCCCTTTGCGGCGGTAGCGTTCGTCCTGGTTGGTTCCGACGCGGAAGGAGACTTCCACTTCCTTGCCTCCGTCGAGCGGATAATTGGTCAGGGCGAAGCCGTGGAGCGTGCCCGAACAATCCGTCAGCGCAAAGCCGAAGCCGTAATCTGGAAACGCGCGCTTTTGGAAGAAGCGATCGAGAACTTCATGCTTCATGATGTCGTTGTCCATATGCCTTGGTCCGATCGGTTCGATCATCAACCCTTCCGGCAGCGGGGTTCGGACGTGGCGGATGTGTTCGAGATCGAGATTCTTGGCATCGAATTGCATGCGAGGATGGGATTGCAAATCCTCCGGAAACGCCTTATGAAGCAGTTCGTCCCATTCATGCGAAGGAGACAATATCCAGCTTCCCGGCAACACGTGTTGACGAATCGATGCAATCAAATCGGGCATTGCCTTCCCATGGAAGAGAACCGCCGGCGGGGCGAACAACATCCACGATTCGGGCGAGACCAGATCGTCGACGAACAACCGGCAATCCACATCGATGACAGCGTATCTCAAGTACAGTGGAAACACGGGAAACGTCGCGAATGCTTCCAGAATCCTCTTCGCGTCGTGTCCGGATTCGATCCATTGATTCCTCAAGTTGCCGCTCATCCTTGGCTTGCCAGCCAATCGAGCGCGGTTTGAAATACCCGATCGACGCCGTCGCGATAATCCAGAAGCGTCATCTGACTTTCAATGTCCGGAAAGTTTCCGCGTCCCAACGTCATGCCTTCGACCGCGACTTTCCAAGCGATCATCGACATGTTGAAGCGCATCTGCGTCCAGGTCAAGGTAAGCGTCATCGAGCTGTCCGAGCAGATGAAGCCGCCATTGGTTTCTTCGCCAATAAGAATCCCGATTTGATGGTATTTGAGGAGCGCCGTGAAATGGCCGCACGTCGAGAAACAAAACGCGTCGATCAACGTCACGAGCACGCCATCGTAGTGCGGCTCGGACAAAGGGACGGGATTCTTTAACCCGGGATAGTAGTTCTCGGATTGAGCCGAGAAATAAGGAACCGCCGTCGGAGTCAAATAGGACAGCAGGCGGCTTGCGACGCGGGGATCCCCGCCGCCGTTGCTTCTCACGTCCAGGATGACTTTGCGAATGCCCAGATTCTCCACGGTTTGGAAGAATTGCGCGAAACAATCGTAGAAATCATTCAACGAGACGGTGCCTTCGGGATAAAACGAGCGAAGCGTCAAGACGGCTAAATCGTCTTCAAAGGTGGTTTCAAACAATGGTTGCGGGACCCATCCGTGCGTATTGGGGCAATTGCGTTCCAAGGTTTCGGTCTGAAGCGTTTCGGTCGTTTGATCGTAGTATTCGACTTCCATTTGTTCGGTTGTTCCCAAGAAGAGTTGATAATAAGCAAAGAAATATTGACTGAACACACGATTCTTGTAGGTTGTGCCGTCGCCGTCGGCTCCCAAATAATGCTTCATGTCTTCCAAGACTTCCGATACGGATCTTCCGTCGACGGAAACAATGACGTCGCCGAATTCGAGTGCGGTATCGCCGTCGATGCCGATGACCACAAGTTCGTTGTCGATGAGCCGCACGTCCACAGGATAAGCAAGCGGAGCGTCGAAGATCGCCAGCATCGCTTCTTGCGGCACAAACACGAAGGAATGACCGCAACGAATCGCCGCCGCGACGACGGTCAGAATGCGGTAAAACTCCAACTGCGTCATGCCGTGGCGAAGCAGTTCGCGTTGTTGTGCGACGACCGCGGCGTATTCTTCCGGATCCGTGAAGACTTTCGGGTTGATGGAAAAGTATCTTACGAATTGGTCGAAGTCGGATTGCAGCTCCGACAACCGATAATGACCCGGCTCCATCGCCTCGGTGGTCGTTGTGGTCGTGGTCGTCGTTGTGGTGGTCGTGGTGACGGTTGTGGTTGTCGTAGTGACGGTTGTGGTCGTCGTGGTGGTGGTCGGCTCGACCGTCGCGGTCGTCGTGGTGGACACCGCGCATCCGATCAAAGCGAGAAAGGTGGCCGCAATCCCCAAGATGCAGGCAATTCGTCGGTTCATTGTCCAAGTGCCTCCTTGCGGCCGCGTTGTTTCAGATCCAGCAGCCATTCGTTCCAAAAATCCGCTTCTTCGCATCCAAACGCCTTCACATAGTCATTGGGTTGGTGGAAAAAGGCCCAAAGCGCATCGCAGCCGTATCGTTTATCGACGTACGAAACGACGGACAACGTCAATTCATATCCGTTTTGCGCTCTGAACAATTCGTATTGCGTGCTTAAACCCAGCACCGAGCGCGCATCCAAAGTCGGTGAGATCCGCGCCATCGTTTGTTCGAAACGATCGGGATCGACAAGGGCGCTCTCGAAGGCGGCGATGCCTTGCGTCAACCAGTAAGGCGCTTGAGAATGGACGGTGGAGAGCACTTTTTGCATCCACACGAACATCAAGGCATGTTCGATGCCGATGTCGCCAAACGCGGCTTCCGGCGCGAGGTGGAGGATGTCCCACACCCAGGCCGCCCGCAGCCAATCCGGCGCGTCGGCCAATCCCAGCGCCGCATGCATGCGCGCCTTCGATTCGTACAAGAAGATCTCTTGAGTGCGTGGACACTCCATCCGGTAGCGTTTTTCGATTCGGTTTGTTTGTGTTTCGAGATACGTCGTCAATGCGGAAATCAGCGCGGGATTGTCCATGCCGTAAAAGAGAAACCGCTTGGACCAACCGCGCAGGTGGCCGCCGTAGATCCGGTGGAGCACCTGTTTCATTTCCGAAACGATGCAATCGAGCTCCGACCAAGCCGCCCGATACAGGAACTTCTTGCCTTGCGGTTCGGCTTGAACCAACTGCTTCTCCACCAGTCGGGACAACAATGTCTTGACCGTGGTGAGACTCCAGGCTTTCACGTCCATAAGCGACTGTGCGATCGTGGTGGCGGCGACGGGCTGACGTTCCCAAATCACGCGCATGATCTGCCATTCGGCGTCGGTGAGGGTGTGCATGCAAGCACCTTCTTTCTGTCTACATTTGTAGTCGTTAAACCCATGATACGCTTCTTGAAAAGGAAAGTAAAGGACATTTTTAACTTTTCGCTGGATTAAAACAAAAAAAGCCGACGTTTCGGTCGGCTTATGGATGTTTTCAGCGGTCGAGCAGTTCCTGGAGGCGTTTGGCGAACAGGGCGACGTCGTAGCCGTCCATCAGGGCGTGGTGGGCATCCACCGAGAAGGGCATCGTCGTGATGCCGTCTTTGGTCTCGTATTTTCCCCACGAGAGGCGCGGGAACGAATCGTCCTTGAATCCCGGCATCGCATGGCGGATTGCGGTGTAGGACATCCACGGCACGCTCGAGACGAAGACCAAATCGTCGACGCCTTCCTTGTCGGAAACGTCCACTTCCGTCTTTGCCATATCGGCTTCCCGTTTCGCCTGCGTCAGAAACGCGTCCGGATCGGGATCGTATTTCGCCGTGACGAAGCGGAAAACGTGTTCTTCCGTCATCAACGTGTAGCTCGCGTGGACGACGTCATGCGATACGACGTCCTCGCCGCGGATGCGCAGTTTGAACGCTTCGGTTTCGTTCACGGCTTGGAGGACGACGTGGAGGACGTGCAGAAAGAAAGACCGTCCTTCCTGTTTCGAACGCTTCAGAAAGCGGGTCACGTCAAGGGTGAAGGTGATGCCGAAGAACGGATCCTTGTAGGTCTTGAACAAT
>Ga0116204_1001507_pt1 | contig 13023 bp, 10 predicted proteins | sample LakKivwa52mmetaG_FD_94481 | JGI IMG/M metagenome (GOLD analysis project Ga0116204, IMG submission 94481) | Anoxic lake water microbial communities from Lake Kivu, Rwanda to study Microbial Dark Matter (Phase II) - Lake Kivu water 52m metaG | ecosystem: Environmental > Aquatic > Freshwater > Lake...
ACATCACACCGGACAAGACGGCGAGAATCGGAATCGCTGTCGCTTTTGTCATCAACGCGGACAATCCGGTCGTTAGAAGCGACACCCCGCCCAACGCACCCACAACGCTGATCAAGACGGCTGTCCCACAAATCAGCACGATTGCATTCCAACTGACGGAGGCAATCGCCTCTTGCTGGGTTGTTGTTTTGATCACAAGCAAAAACGTCGCAATCATGATCGCCGCGAATCCGACGTTGATTTTGAACAACAAGACAGCGAGAATGAGCACACCGATCGAAACAACGGTGATCGTTTGATGTTTGTTGAGCTTTTCCGGTTTTTGAATCGCAATCCGGTTCCCCTTCAGTTTGTATCCACCGAGCACAAAGAAAATGAAACCGGTGAAAACAGACATCGCGAAGATGTGATTGAGAAAGATGTCAAAGCCCAAGTCGCCAACACCGTGATCGGCAGCGAGCGACAACGCAACAATCCCGTTGGGGGAAATCGGCGAAAGACCACCGGCAATCGCCCCGTTGATGATGATCACGCTCATCAGCGCGATCGGTATTTTCGCTTGGTAAGCCAGTGCTAACCCAATCGGCAACAAAAGCGCTCCCGTTGAGATGTTTCCGGGTCCGATCGAAGCCAAGACGAGTGCGAGGAGGTAAAATACGATGATGATCGGAATTGTGCGCCCTTTGCTTTGATAAATCATGAAATTGGATATTTTTTCCAACGTGCCATTCAATTTCGTGATTCCAAACAACAACGTGACGCCAAACGTCGTGAAAAAGAGTTTGAGCGGCCAATATCCGATGATCGTGTCGATTGGAATGCCACCGATATAATATCCAAGAATGAGCGAAAAAACGAGAGCGATCAACCCGACGTTGATGTTTTTCCAAAACCCGATCGCAATTGCCAAAACAATCGCAATCAAACTGATGATTTCAATCATTTTTGTTCGCCCCGTCCGCGTTCGAAACTGTTCCGTTCGATCTCACGGACGACGATTCTTGCCTTCTCCAAATTGCGCGCACGCCAATCTTCCAAGTTTTGGGTGAACGACGTATTCAAAAACGCCTTTGTCATTTCAACACCCATCACGGGGGCGATGATCCATCCGCCCATGCATAAAACGTTCGCATCGTTGATCGCGCGGCATTTCTCCGCCGCATACACCGATTCGCACGCGGCGGCATAGACGCCTTCGTGCTTGTTCGCAACGACGCTCATCCCCATCCCCGTTCCACAAATCAAAATTCCTTTTTCGTAAACTTTGTTTTGGATCAAGGTTGCGCCCTTAACGGCGACTTCAAAAAAGGGAAGCGGTTTGTCTTCATCGGTCGTGCCGATGTCTTCAACCTCGAACGAAATGTCCTTCAAATATTGTTTGATCGCTTCTTTCAACAAAAAGCCCGATTTGTCCGATCCGATAAACAGCTTGTTCATACCCGTGTTCCTTCCTTCTTCTTTCGCTTGATTGCCTTTCGGACGGCTTGTGCGATGTCCACCGCTTTCAGTCCGTATTTTTCCATGAGGAAATCTTTCTTCCCAACTTCCCCGAAGTGATCCTTGATTCCGATTCGTTCCATCGGAACGGGATGTTGCTCAACCAATATTTCCGCAACCGCACTGCCAAGTCCATTCGCAATGAAGTGGTTTTCAGCCGTGACGATCGCGCCGGTCCGTTTGGCTTCCTCGACGATCAACGCCGCATCGATCGGTTTGATCGTGTGGATGTTGACCACTGAAACATCAATTCCTTCGTTCAAAAGAATCGCCCTTGCATCGAGCGCTTCCTTGACCATGATGCCGGTAGAAACGATGGTCGCATCGGTTCCCTGTGCGATCAAGACGCCTTTTCCAAGGGAAAAAGACGTTCCTTCTTCGTAGATTGGATCAAACTCCTGCCGTAGGAGCCGAATGTAGACGGGGCCGTCGTGATCGATGATTTGAGGAAACAAAGCGGCAAGTTGCACGCCGTCGACGGGTTCAATGATCGTCATCCCGGGCAGCCCCCGCATCAATCCGACGTCTTCGAAACTCATGTGGGTTCCCCCGTTCAACATCGCCATGACACCGGGATCCGACCCGCACATCTTGACGTTTAGCTTCGCATAACAAACCGACAATGCAACTTGGTCAAACACACGCCGCGAAGCAAACGGGGTGAACGTATGCGTGAAGGGGAGTTTCCCCATGTTGGCAAGTCCTGCCGCGACACCGATCATGTTCGCTTCGGCGACGCCGACATTCACCGTACGGTGTGGGTATTTTTCTTGAAACAACGTTGTCTTGAGCGCTTTCATCAAATCCGCCTCGACGATGACGAGGTTTTCATGGATGCCGGCGTAATGAAGAAGCAAATCGACGTAAATGTCGCGCAGTTGTCTGTTTTTCAGTTCCATGCATCTCACAACCTTTCAATGGCGTCTTTGGCCATGTCTTTCGTTACCGGCATGTTGTGCGATGCCACTTTGCCTTCGCAAAACGCGGCTCCTTTGCCTTTCACGGTGTTTAAAATAATCATGGACGGTTTGTTTTTCGTTTTCTTCGCACGAGCAATCGCTTCGCTGATTGCGATCACGTCGTGTCCATCGATTTCTTGAACATCCCAATTGAACGCTACCCACTTATCCCTAAGAGGCTCGATGTTGTTGATTTCACCGACCGTTCCATCGATTTGCATCCGGTTGTTGTCGGTGAATGCGATCAAGGTATCGAGTTTACGGGAACCGGCGAACATCGCCGCCTCCCAAATTTGCCCCTCTTGCGACTCGCCATCGCCGATCAAAGCATAGATTTTCGCATCGGAGCGATCCATTTGGAGGGCGGTTGCCATCCCGACCGCTGCCGAAAAACCTTGGCCGAGCGATCCCGTCGTCATGTCGATGCCGGGTGTTTTGTTCATGTCGGTATGGGAGGGCAGTTTGGTGTTGGAGGCATTGAGCGTATCGAGCAATGCCATCGGGAAATACCCCTTGAGCGCGAGCGTCGCATAAACGGCGGGTCCGCCGTGTCCTTTCGATAACACAAACCGGTCGCGGTCTGCTTTTTTCGGATTGGCGGGATCGATGTTCATGTGTTCGAAATACAACACCGCCAAACAATCCGCGATCGAAAGCGATCCGCCGATGTGACCAACGCCCAAATTTCCAATCGCATGTAAAATGCCTTTTCTAATTTCTCGTGCTTTTTCTTCCAAAAAGATTCGTTTGTCCATCTTCTTCATCCTATCTTAAAATATGCATTTTTCCACACCGAACAAGTCGGCGAGAATCTTCAGTTCTTCCGAGACATCGCCGTACAAAACGGCGAAATGGGGTTCCCATCCGTCTTGAATCAACGAAGGAATCCACGTTGCGACATCGGGTTTGACCCGAAAGACAACGGATGTTCCTAAAAACTGTTGTGGTTTGTCGAGAATTTCGCCGCTTGTGATCAAGAAGCGAAACGACCCATCTTTTTTTCGACCGATTCGAAAAAGGGTCGCTTGCTTTGATGGACGCAGTCCGAATTCCATTGTCGGACCAATTTTTCGATTGGGGTGGACGCCGGTTTGAGCACCACGATCTTTTCTCGCAAGCGAACACGCCGATGTTCCGCAGTGCCAGAAGGTCACGGTGTTTTCCGTTTCATCAAATGAAACCGGATCGCCCAAATACGCAGGCTCATTGGATAATTGTCCACCAATCCACATCGAAAGTGCGCCATAGGCATCCGCCTCACAAGCAGCAGCGATTCCTAGGTCGTTTAACAAACCCAATACGCCGCACACCGGTGTGCCGTAGTCGACGAAAAAGTCGGGCCAACAACGAGAGGCGATCATTTGGATGTCGTGTTTTTCGATGTGGTCTTTGTATGCTTTGAACAAACGCAAAAAATCAATCCGGTTTTTCGGATCCGTTTGATCCAACCCGGCCATTTTCGCGTTTGCTTCCTTGGTTTCAAGTTCAAGGTCTTCCGCACGGGAGGTGCGGGCGATCTGGGTGAATTCACGCGATTCCATCGCGAGGAGACTGACGCCGAAGACCGAAGACATTTCCCAATCAAGGGCACGGCCGAAACCGAAGCCTTGGGGGGTGTGTCCGATCATCAACAATTTGGATTGCTTCAAGCGGGTTTTCAGTTTCGCTGCGGCAATGATTTTGAAAAGCTTCGCGCGGGTTGCTTCGTTTTCCGGCGAACCATATAAGGTCAACAACCGCGAATCGCGGTGGTGTTTGAAGGCATGACCGGCCGAAAACGCCCCGGTCAACGAATTGAGTCGAAGCCGTCCACCGTCAATCACGGGTTCGGGCAACGTCCAAAGCAAAACGGGTGCGCTCACGCGCTTCAAGAGTTCCGACATATACGCAGAATTCGCAAACGTCACGTTTTGGACGATCACAAAATCGGGGTTCTTCCCTTCGAGAAACTGGGCAAGAAGATCGATCGACAGCAACATTTCACTTGGAACATCCGTGTTTTCCTCAATCGATCGCAACAGCTTCGCCGATTCGACAAACGCATGGGAAGCCGATTCCATGTGGAAGGTCGGCACGCCAATTGGTACATACAACAATTCAAATCGTTTCATAAAGGTTTTTCCTTTCATTTTTTACCAAAAATGATGGTAGAAGGCGGGGAAACATCAAGGATGGTGCCACCCGTTGAAAAGGCGGCACCACCGTTGATGGTGTTTCATGGGTTAGGGGGTCATCTTGGCTTTGAGGGCGGTTTCGAGATCGGTGAGCAGTTGCAGCGCGGTCTTCGTGTTGTTCGGGTTCGCCGCATCTTCGACCAGCTGGTTGATGATCGGGTACATACCCGGAATCATGACTTGGTTGAGCCAGTCGGTGATGTGGGCGTTCGACGTGTTCGCGATTTCATCCAAGAAGACATCGTACTGTTCCGCAAACGGTCCGTAGTTGACTTGAGCGCCGAGTCTCGGGGTCAAGTATGGCACACCGTTTGTGAATTGGTCGTGGTTGATGCCTTGTGCGAGCCACGTGATGAATGCTTTCGCTTCTTTTTCAGTTCCGCTGCCCGCAAACGCGGCCATCGATTTACCACCGAGGATGGTCGCACGGTTCGTGCCTTTCGGCATCGGGACGACGGTCCATTCGAATGGCAAGTTTTGGTATCCGCTTACGTTCCAGTTGCCGGACATGTGGAAGCCGTAGGTGCCTTTGCGGAATTCAGACGCAGAGTTTTTGACGACATAGGTTTGGTTGCTTAAGAAGCCGTTGTCATACCACGTCATCAATTTTTGAAGCGTTGCGACCGCTTGCGTCGAGGTCAAATTCGAAGCTGTGTAAGGGGTTTGCCACAAACTCACGCCGTGTTGATAGAAAAGGGGCATGAAACGATGGGCCTGATGGTCGAAGATCCCCGGAGCGGTGACATCGGCTTTGTCGCGGAGCTTGTTCATTTCGGTTTCAAATTCCGCCCAAGTCCATACGGGATCGCCCAGACTCGGATAGTTGACGTTGTACTTGTCGAGCAACGTCTTGTTGATGAAGAGGCCGTTCGCGGTAATGTCCATCGGCAATCCGATGACTTCGCCCGCTTCGTTGAAGAACAAATTCTTGAACTCATCCTTGTCAAAGACTTTTTCCAAACTGAGGATTTGGTCTTGGAAGTTGTTCAAGTGCCCTTCGGTCACCCGAGCAAGCGCAGGAGCCTTGCCGCCGCTGATCATGGTTGCAAGTCGTTGCTCGTACTCGTTGTACGGTGTGGAAACCAACGTGATCTTCACACCTTTTTCTTGTTCGTAACGGTTGAGCAACGTCTGCATGACGAAGCCTTCCGTTCCGTCGCTCCACCAAAGCATGGACATTTCTTTGGCTCCGCCTGCATCGCATCCGAACATGGCAAACATGGAGAATGCGGCTACAAAAAAGAACAGTAATTTTTTCATGGGTTCCTCCTTTTTTTCTATAATCTCCGTCGATGCGGATGATTATCACAATCAATGATTTTTCATTTCGGGGAAAAATCAACCCTTGATGCCCGTTTGAACCGTTCCTTGGACGAATTGTCGTTGGAACAAGACAAAAATGAGAAGCATCGGAATCATCGAGAAGACCGAAATGGCGAGCGCGGATGTGTAATCCGTACCGAACTCTCCGGTCAAATTCGCAATCGCGAGTTGCAATGTATATTTTTCCGGTGAGAAGATGGCAATCAACGGCCAAATGTAGTCGTTCCACCGCCACATGAAGGAAAATATTGCGAGTGTCGCAATCGCCGCCTTCGCATTCGGTAAAATGATCCGTGTGAATATTTGCCATTCGCTTGCCCCGTCGATCCGCGCCGAATCGATTAGTTCATCGGGGATCGTAAGCAAATACTGACGCATCAAGAAGATGCCGGTTGGCGTTGCGGCCGGGGGAATGATGAGCGCCCACAGCGAATCGTACAACCCGACCATCGTGATGATCTTGAAGATCGGTGCCATGAAGATCTCAAGCGGCAACATGATCGTCGACAAGATGACAATCAAGATGATCGTCGATCCCTTGAACTTGAATTTCGCTAGTGCATATCCACTCATCGTGTTGATGACGATTGCGATCAGCGTCGATGTTGTCGCAACAAACAAGGAATTCAAAATGTATTGCATGTAATTGCCCGTTGAAAGAACTTGGATGTAATTGAGAATGCTCCATTCTTTCGGGAAAAAAGTCGGTGACGTCGAAAAGAGTTCTGCCATCGTCTTGAAGGAACTGGAAATCGTGTAAACAACGGGAATCAAGAATACGATGGCGAGCAGGGTCGCTAGGATTTGGGAACGAATCGAATGTTTCTTGCACCGCATCATGCTTCACCTCGTTTCGACGTGAAGAAGATCAAGGCGGAAAACGAGGTGACGATCAACAACATGACCACCGACATCGCACTGGCGAGCCCCAGATTGTAGTGTTGAAACGCCATCTTGTAGATGTACTGGACGGTGAATTCGGTCGCCCGAAACGGTCCGCCCCCGGTGAAGGTGACAACGAGCGGATAAATCTTGAAGATCTCCATCGTCACAAGAATCAACACCATCACGCGAGCCGCTTTGAGCGAAGGAAACGTGATGTAAAGAAACATTTGTCGCCTGCACGCACCATCCATTTCCGCCGCTTCGTAAAGCGATGCGGGAATCGATAAAAGCGCCGCCAAAAAGATGATCATGTAATATCCGATTCTCGACCATATGATCGCAACGACGACCGAAATCCAGGCAAACGTCGGATCGCTCAACGTCGGAGAAGGTGAAAACTCACCCGATACAATATTGAGTGCGCTCAAAACGCGGTGAAGAAGCGATAAAAACGAATTGAACAAGCTGTAGTTTCCAGCCAAAATCCACTGCCAAATGATCCCCACGACAATCGCTGAAATCATGACCGGCCAGTAATAAATCGACCGATACAAACCAAGCGCCTTGATCGGTTGTTTCAACAGCGTCGCAACCAACAACGACAAGATGAACATGAGCGGAACGGTGACCAAAACCAATCCGATCGTATTGACCAACGATTTGATGAAAAATTCATCTTTTAAAAGCGTCGCATAGTTTTCAAACCAAATGAAATCCGCCCGACCGAACGTGAACAAACTTCGGTCTGTGAACGAATATAAAATTCCGATGATCGCAGGCAAGATGATGAAAATCGAAAAGATGAGCAAATTGGGGGCGAGAAACAAATATGGAATCACCTTTTGCCTGCGCTTATAACTTTTGTAGGATTGCACCTTGATCGTTTGAGCCTTCGGTGTCATGCGACCTCCTTATCGGTGATTTTCGCGAATTCGATGAAACAACTCGGCAAATGTGGAGTTCTTACGGTAAAAGACGGGCGGATATCCAATCGGGGCATCGACCAAAACCGTTTCCTTGCCACAAGATTCAATCCCCGTCCACAAATGGACCCATTCGTCTTCCGGCAAATAAACGTTCCACGTCGAAACCCCGGCTTCGACAACGGGAGCAACAAGCATATCCGAACCAAACAAGTATTGATGTTGAATGGAATATGCTTCCAAATCGTTTTCATAATGGAAAAATAGAGGCCGCTGAACGGGGAACCCAAACGCAACCGCTTCTTCAAACAGATGTTGGATGTAGGGTTTGAGTTGAACACGGACCGAAGTCATCCGCGCCATCAACCGCATCGTGTCTTCATCGTTGTAAAACTGGAAGTTTTGTGTGGGACGATTTCCTTCGTGCGTTCGCATGAAGCTCGAGAAGACATTCATCTCGCACCAGCGGTCAAAGAGTTCCTTCGTCCGGATGTTGCCGTGAAGCGAGGTGTAACCACCGATGTCGCTGTGGGAAAACGGATTTCCAATCATGCCGGAGGATAAGGCAGCCGGGATCACCGTGCGGATTCCATCGTGGATTTCCCAGTTGACGCTTTGATCGCCCGCCCATAGGCAAGTTGCATATTTTTGTGAACCGAATCCTCCTGCACGCATGAAGTAAAAGACCTTGCCAAGGTTGTCGGTTTCACAAACCGCTTCATAATTGCACCGTGCCCAAAGAACCGGCCACGCATTGTGCATCAACAGCGGATCGATGCCGTTATGAAGAACGCAATCGATTGGAAGGTATTCGCCGAAATCGGCCATCCATCCTTTGATGCCAAGAGCGATCAAGTTGCTTTTGATCACGCCTTTATACCACTCAAAAGCTTGTGGATTCGTCAAATCGACGATTCCGCAGTAAAATTCGCCAAAATCTTCCTTGTAGGATTCGTTGTTTTGATTCAAGACCAAAAAGCCTTTGCTTTCAGCCTCGAGAAACAACGATTCGTTTTCCAAAAGAAACGGACAAATGTAGGTTAGAAAATGAATGCCTTGTTTTTCCCAATCGACAATCGCTTGTTTCAAATCGGGGTATAGTCTTTGATTCCATTTCCAGTTCCAGTAAAGCCGTTTGCCAAAGGTTGTGAAACGGTATCCCGCCCAGTCTTGGCACCACAACCCAGAAACATTCACGCCCAAAGCCACAGCTTTTTCCAAGTAGGTTCGCACAAGTTCGATTCCTCCTTGGACGCCAAGAATCATCCCATCGAGCAAGTATTCCGGAAGCATCGGCGGACGACCCGTGAAATCGGTCAAATCGGTCAACAGCGATGGAAACGACGCACAAACGGAAAAGACAAACCCTTCCGGAATGCCCCACACCATCAGTTCGTGGTAGTTGTGATGCTTGAAATTGAAATCGCAGTAAGCTGATGTGGAAAGATGAAACCACGTCTTGTTGCTTGTCACAAAGGTCGTTTCCGGATAATACGTCGAGTGGTAATATCCCCCCGCTTTATCCTTCAAATTGGCATAGAAGGTTGTGAGCGAATTCGGATCACGCCCGACCCCTTTTTCCCCCGTGAACAAGGGGAAATTGCGCCCCCTGAGGTTGAAATAGGATAACTGCTCGCCGCATCCATAAACATATTCGTCTTCTTCCGCCGGAATTCGAATCCAAAAGCGGTTCTTCCCTTCGCTTGCTTCAAAGGAGGCAACGAGTCGTCCGTTTGCTTCCTCCAAAGCGACTTTGATGAAACACGACGGATCAGAAAACGTCAACGTGTTTTTCTCCCTTGAAACATGGGTCAAGGGAATTCGTTCTTCGATGAAATCTTCTATATCGAAGTTTCCCCGATAGGAGGAAATGGTCGGGGTTCCTTTCCCCAAATAAAAAGCAGGAGAGTCCTTCGTATGATTGAGAATCAAACGGCCTTGAAACCTCACTTGGATGGTTTGATCACGCTCTTCGATGTGCAACATGGGTCCCCTCATCAATAGTTGATTTTGATGTTGTCGCCGATTAATCCCGAATGCGCACCGAGTTCTAGGAGCGTTTTGTTATCCGGATGGGCAATCAACCATTTGTTTGTTTTAAAAAGTAGTTTGGCTTCTTCATTGACAAAATCGACGGTGCGAATGAACTGCGTGTTCGTCCCCTTCGGGAGGACGACTCCACACTTGAAGCCTTCATCACGAACTTTGCAGGGGGAAAAATGGAGGGTCGAGGCATACAGTTCAACAGCGGTTCGTGGTGGAAGCAAAAAAGCTTCCAATTTGGAGATGTCGTAGGTTCCATTTACAATATCGCCAACGCTTCCTAGCAAAAGCACAATCGGCGTAAGGGTCAAATCGATTTCATGGGATTTATGGTATTCTAACGCATTCAAATTCGAGTTATAACCATTGACATGCCCAAACTGAAGCGGCATCGATCCAAACACTTGGGCATACACGGGACGTTCCTCCACCAAAATCCGTAAAAACGAATCATCCGCAACATAGCGGTTCCCCGCTTCCGGCATTACCGTTTGTTGATCGAGATAATCCCAATAGTCCGTGAAAAAAGAGGCCTCAAGCACTCTTCCATAGACTGAAAAATGGGAATCATCGACCCCGTAAATGGACAGTTCCGGATTCAGTCTTTTCAACCGTTCGAGCATGATGCACCTCTGCAAGCGCTTTCCATATAATTTCAAAAAAAGATTGGCATTTCTTTAAAGGACCATGCCAAGCGTATTCATCATCCACTCCATTAGACAACCATGGATTTCTACCACCATCTTATCATAAAAAGAAAGGGTTTTCAATACTTTTTTAGATATTTTTTTGCACAAATATATATTTTTTTGGTTTTCTTCCATTTTTCCGTTTCAACAAAAAAACCGGGAAGCGGCAGGGTTTTCCCTTTGCTTCCCGGTTTGTTCCGTCCAACGTCAAGGTCGTATGATTTCCGGGTGTTGGTTGAGGGTCGAATAGTTCCACTCGGTTTCTCCCCAATAGTAACGGATCCAATACAAGATGTCGCTCAATTGCCCCATCGCAGAGCCTTCCGTGTTGTCGGTAATGTCCGAACCGTTCACTGTAAAGGTCGACGTGTAGAGTTTGTAGGATTCATAGATGTTCGAATCCTCCCGTTCGGCGACCAACCGTCCGAGCAGGTAGGAAGGATTCGATGTCACGATGAGGGAAGCGGTCGTGAAATTGTTGTGGATGTTCGCCCACCACATCCGGCCGACCAGTCCCCCGGCAATGACCACACCGTCATTCCCCGGTGCGTTGAAGCGGAATTCGCCGCGCGACCAACAATTCCGCACTTCGCCTTCGTTCAAGACGGCGACAATGCCTCCACCGGTCACAATCGCGTTTTCCACCCCTTCCGCATACGAGGCAAAGCCCCCATCGAAGGTGCAGTTCTTGATTAATCCATCCATTTGATATCCGGCAATGCCACCCAGATACACCTTCGCCCCAGGTGCGACGCCGTCCGGGGCAATCCATCCGACGCTTTCGGAGTAGAGGATCTCGCCTCGGTTCAAGTAGCCGGTGATTCCACCGAGGAAATAACCGGTCGAAGCCGAGGAGGTGAGCAAGTGGGTGATGATGTCGACCTGGGAGACGCCGTATTCGATCAGCCCGTCGTCGGTTTTCCCGATCAAACCGCCGATGTTGGTCGCATACCATGTTTGGTTCCTTGTAGGCGATCCAAATTCACGCAAGGTGATCCGGGCATCGGATGTCGCCCGAAGCAGATAATCATCATATCCATAGCCGATGAGACCGCCAATATAGGTGTCAAACAGCTGGAAGGTCGAGGCGTTTTCGTTGTTCGTTGACAGGGAAATCGTCGCATGCGATGTGCAGTCGGTGAACCAACTGGCAGCGTTGCGTCCGACAAGGCCGCCGATCGCAATGTCCAAGACCGTGTTCGTCTGGATGATGATATCGCCGTCGACCTCGACGTTGATCACCTCGCCGTATTCGATCCGACCGGCGAGCAATCCGACGACGACTTCCTGATTCGTCGAAAACTGAATCACCGCATCGTCAATCTTCAAATTCTTGATCGTTCCTCGCACATGACCGAACAATCCGATCACGCCTTCGTTTTTGTAGGAGGTGATCGTGAAATTCGAAATCGTGTATCCGCCGCCGTCGAACAATCCCTCGAAGGGAACTTCGAACGTTCCGATTGGATCCCATTCCGCATTCCCAAGGTCGATGTTGCCAGAGAGTAGAAAATGGGCGGTTGGATTCCCGCGAACCATCGCCAAATCGGAAGCCGAGGCAAGCGTCAGAACCGACCCTTCGACCCACCGCGCATAGAGGGTAAACGACGATCCCGGCATCGTGTTGAAAACGAACGGTTGCGTTAGGGCCGCATCTTGATACCATCCGGCAAAGGTGTGCCCGGATTTGACGGGCGGATCCGGGGCGACGATTGATTCGTTGTGGGAAGCCGAAAGCGCAGAGACCGCGGTTCCACCGTTTGAATCAAACGTGATCGTGAAGGTGCCGGTGATAACAGCTGTCCACTTCGCATAAAGCGTCACATTCGTTGCCGGCATGGTCGTGAAGGTGTAGGCAATCGTCAATGCCGCATCTTGATACCAACCGTCAAAAACATGACCCGTCTTCGTGGGGGGTAGTGGTGCGGAAAGGGCGGTGCCGGAGTCTTGAACGAGCGGAGAAATCGAACTTCCCCCGTTTGACACATAAGTAATCGTGGATGAACCCGCCACTCCTTCAACCCATTTCGCATAAAGGGTGATGCTGAAGGAGGGGAGTTCGGATTCCGCCGTGAAGACCGCGGAAAGTTGTTTGTCGAGATACCATCCGCCGAAGACGTATCCGTCTTTGACCGGCGTTGGAAGAACGAGCGGGGTCACTGCAGCCGGATCAACGATCGCCTCGACCACCGACCCACCGTTGGTGTCAAAATAAAGCGTGAGTTTTTCCTTGGGCTTGCATCCCCCGACCAAGAGGACCGCGACAAGGACGAACAAGATTCCGATTCTTCGTTTCATATGTTCCACACTCCTTGGTTTTATATTTACATTGACATCTGTTTAATTAATTATACCCCCAAACAACCGAACTTCCATCCCTTTTTTTTAAAAAAAGCAAGCGAACCCTCAGGATCGCTTGTTTTTGATTCAGGTTTTCTTGTTTGCGAAGAGATTGAGGAGGATGAGGGGAATCAACACGACATATGAGGGAAAAACGAACGCCCCCCCGAGCAAAAAGAGGACACTCGCC
>Ga0116204_1001511_pt1 | contig 13003 bp, 12 predicted proteins | sample LakKivwa52mmetaG_FD_94481 | JGI IMG/M metagenome (GOLD analysis project Ga0116204, IMG submission 94481) | Anoxic lake water microbial communities from Lake Kivu, Rwanda to study Microbial Dark Matter (Phase II) - Lake Kivu water 52m metaG | ecosystem: Environmental > Aquatic > Freshwater > Lake...
GATTGCCCGTTTCCCAACCGAAAGTACCTGGTTGAGGGTGATTTTCTCCGCGCCGCGCTCACGTTCCATGCGCCGCGCCAGCCTTTCAGGGCTTTCCGCATCCACGAATCCTTCTTCCGCGCTGGCTTCGGCCTGTAACGGCACATAAACCGTTTCGAGCGGCAGGGTCACCACCTGGCGGCCTTCCTGCTCGATGCCGCGCAAGGTAATGCTGCCAAAACTTTCCTGCACCCAATCGAGATAGTCCTGCAACTGGGCTTCCAACGCCGCTTTTTGAGCTTGGGGCTCGCCTTTGGCATAGTTGTTGATAATGTACTGGATTTCGTTGCGATTGCCCTGCACCAAAACGCTCTTCCTGACATCCTGGCCGACATGTACCTGGCTGGAGGGTGCGCCTCCCGCTGCGGCGGTTCGAGCACGCTGAATCAAACCCGCCAGTTCGACGGCCGCCCACAAGAGCGGCACGCCCAACCCGACGGCATAGACCAGCGCGACATAGTCCGCCGGGATTTGTCCGCCAAACCAGCCGAGCGCGGCCACGAACAAGACCGCAAACGCCAGCGGCGGGGTCAACTTTTTCGCCAGTTCCACAAGGATAGTTTTCCAATCGTCCATCAACGCCTCCACCCGGTTCAACAACGCCGACTTGTTTTCCATAATTATACAATGCCTGACCATCATGGACGAAAGGCAAACCCCGCGCGTTAAACACCGTCCCGAAGGTTTCTTAACCTTCGGGACGGTACTGATGACTGGTCACGGGTCTCGATACGCCGCTCTGTCTCGATATGCTTCGCTACTCGACAACCGGCGGCTACTCGACCCTCGGGGTCTCTGGATACTGAATCACATCCCCAGCATTTGCCCCACAATCGCCAGCAGCACGCCGCCCGCAATCACCGAGCCGAGCTGACCGGCGGTGTTGGAGCCCATGGCGTGCATCAGGATGAAGTTATCGGGGTCTTCCTCCAGCGCGGCGCGCGCCGAAAGGCGGCCGGCCATCGGGAAGGCGCTGATGCCGCAGGCCCCAATCAGCGGGTTGATTTTGCCGCCGCTGAAGAAGGACATGATTTTGCCAAAGGTCAGGCCGGCAATCGTATCCAGGATAAAGGCCAGCAGGCCAAGCACCATGATGCCGAGCGTGCGCACCTGGAAACCGGTCTCCGGGTCATACAGGAATTTCTCGGCGGTCATGGTCGCGCCGATTGCCAGGCCGAGGAACAGGGTGGTAATGTTGATAATCTCGTTCTGGGCGGCCTTGTTCAGGCGGTCGACCACTCCGGACTCCCTGAGCAGGTTGCCGAGCATAAGGGCCGCAATCAGCGGGGCCGCCGCCGGGGCCAGCAGGCTGATGGCAATCGTCACCACAATCGGGAAGGCCACCACCGTGCGGTTCGAGACCGGGCGCGGGGCGTAATCCATCCGAATCAGGCGCTCTTTGCGGGTGGTCATCAGCTTCATAATGGGCGGTTGGATGATGGGAACCAGGCTCATATACGAGTACGCCGCCACCGCAATCGGGCCGAGCAGTTCGGGGGCCAGTTTGGATGTCACGAAAATAGCGGTCGGGCCGTCGATGGCGCCGATCACGCCAATCGAAGCGGCTTCGTTGAGCGGGTAGCCCAGCCAGGTCGCCAAAATCAACGCACCAAAGATGCCGAACTGTCCCGCCGCGCCGAGCAGCACCATTTTGGGCTGGGCAAGCAGCGGGCGGAAGTCAATCATCGCGCCCACGCCGATAAAAATCAGCAAGGGGAACAACTCGGTCTTGATGCCCGCGTCGTACAACACCTTCAAGAAACTCCCCTCGGTGTAGGCCGACATACCCAGGTTCGCCAGGATACAGCCAAAGCCAATCGGCAGCAGCAGCACCGGCTCATATTCCTTAACCACCGCCAGGGTCACCAGCAACACGCCAATCGCCAGCATCACCGCGTTCCAAACGGTAAACTGCAACCCGCCAAAGACGCTCAACAGCAATTCGCCGATGTTCATGACTCGAACTCCAACAACGCCTGTTTGTGCGCCACCGTGTGCCCGGCGCTGACCAGCACGTTCTTGACCACGCCGCCCCGCACCGAGCGGATGCTGTTTTTCATTTTCATCGCCTCGACGATGAGAACTACCTGCCCCGCGTCGACTTCTTCGCCGGGTTTGACAAAGACTTCGACCACCGTTCCGGGGAGCGGGGAAACCAGCGCGTTTGAGGCGCTTTCCATGCTGGAAGGAGCGGACGCCACAACCGCCTTCCTGGCCGTTATATCGGCAGGAGCCGCATCCTGGGCAGCCGGGAGGGTCTCGCGACGTTCCACCAACACCTGGAACACCTCGCCATCGACCCGCGCGATGACCGGCCGCTTGTTGATGTCTTCAATCTCGACTTCGTAAGTTTTCTCGCCTACCGTGATTTTGTATTTCATCTGCGTTTGCCTTTCTCGTACATCTGCCGCGAGCGGGTCCCCAACTGCCAGGCGCTGACCAGCGCGGTGGGCGGGGTTGGGAGCGGTCGGGCGGAGGAAATCTCCTGCTCGGCCAGGGCGAATGCCACAGCCACGGCGGCGGCCCGGGCTTTGAGTTCGCTCTCCATAGCGGGAGCAGGCTGCGGCTCGCCCGCGTCTGCCTGTTTGTCGGGAATCGCTGTCAGCCCGGCCATCAGCCACCACAGCAAGACAATCGCCGAGAAGGTAATCCCCATACCGATGGCGGTGATAATCAGTGAATTAATCAGGTTTTCAGTCATCATTCTCATCCTGACGATAGACCACAGACAACAATGTTCTGCGGTCTATCGCCCATCGTCAAACGGGAATATTGCCATGCTTGCGCGGCGGGGCGGGGGCGTATTTATCGCGCAGGGCGGCCAGCGCGGCGATAATTTTGGGGCGGGATTCCTTCGGCTCGATGATGTCATCGACATAGCCCGTGCTGGCGGCGTGATAAGGGTTATTGAAACGGGCGCGATAGTCGTCGGCCAGGCGTTTGCGCTCGACAGCCGGGTCGGCGGCGGTTTCGATTTGGCGTTTGAACAGGATATTGACCGCGCCCTCCGCGCCCAACACGGCGATTTCGGCGCTCGGCCAGGCGTAGGTGACATCGGTGCCGAGGTATTTGCTCGACATGACGACATACGCGCCGCCGTAGGCTTTACGGGTGATGATGGTCACTTTCGGCACAGTGGCGTTGGAGTAGGCATAGAGCAGTTTCGCGCCATGCCGGATGATGCCGCCGTGTTCCTGGGCAATGCCGGGCAGGAAGCCGGGCGAATCGACAAAGGTCACGAGCGGGATGTTGAAGCAGTCGCACATCATCACGAAGCGGGTCATTTTGTCGCTGGCGTCGATGTCGATGACGCCCGCCATGACCGCCGGTTCCTGGGCGATGATGCCGACGCTGTGCCCGCCGATGCGCGCCAGCCCCACAACGGCATTGCGCGCCCAATTGGGCTGGATTTCAAGGAAAGTGCCTTTGTCCACGACCAATTCGATGACCTGGTGCATCACATAAGGCTCGGTTGGGTCAATCGGCACGATGCCGTTCAGGTGTTCATCCATGCGAGCCGGGTCGTCGCTCGGTTGGACAAAAGGCGGATTCTCGATGTTGTTGGAGGGCAGGTACGAAAGGAATTTGCGCACCGTTTCCAGCGCTTCGCGCTCGCTCTTGACGGCGACATGTGCCACCCCGCTGACCGACATGTGGATGTCGCTGCCGCCCAGTGATTCGGAGTCGATGATTTCCCCGGTGACAGCTTTGATGACATCCGGCCCGGTCAGGAACATGAAAGACTGCTTTTCGACCATCACTATCAAGTCGGTCAGGGCCGGGGAATAGGCCGCGCCGCCCGCGCACGGCCCCAGCATGACCGAGACCTGCGGGATGACGCCCGAAAACTGGGCATTGCGCCGGAATATCTCGGCATAGCCGCCCAGGGCCTTGACGCCTTCCTGGATGCGCGCGCCGCCCGAATCGAGCAGGCCGATGCAGGGCGTTCCATTGCGCAGGGCCAAATCCATCACGCGGCAAATCTTGTGACTCTGCATTTCGGAGAGCGTGCCGCCGAAAATGGTGAAATCCTGGGCATAAACATACACCGTGCGCCCGTTAATCAGGCCGTAGCCGGTAATGACGCCGTCGCCGAGGAATTTCTCGGTCGCCATGCTCCTATCGTCGGCATGGCCGGTAATAAACGGCTCCAACTCGTTGAAGGTGCCGGGGTCGAGCAGGGCTTCCACCCGCTCACGGGCGGTCTGCTTGCCTTTGGCGTGCTGTTTGGCAATCCGGTCAGCGCCGCCGCCTTCGCGCGCCCTGGCGCGCATCTGGCGCAATTCTAAAATCCTGGGATCTTCTTCGGACATGGGGGAATCCTTTTGAGTTTTGTGAAATCAATCACAATAAGTATATATCTGAACCAGGATTGATGCCAGTGATACCCGTCAGGGGAAAGTCACGCCGCGTATGTAAAAAAGGGTGATAAGTGTCAGATTAGCGGTATAATTTGCGCCACGCCCCAGTAGCTCAATGGACAGAGCGCCTGACTTCGGATCAGTAGGTTCCGGGTTCGAATCCTGGCTGGGGCGCTCAACTTTTTAAACATCCCTGAGGCGGGTTGCGAACACCCCCTGCGGGGCGCGTCCTGGCGGGGGCGCAAGAATTTCACTGATAGTGTATTAGAATTCCCCGGCTTCATCCGCCATGCGGACAATGCGCGGGCTGAACTTGCCCAGCACTTCGACAAGATCATGCTGGGCAGCAATGACCTGTTCGATGGGTTTGTAGGCCTGCGGCGATTCATCCAGGCCGCCGCCGAGCAGGGTCACGCCGCGTTCTTTGAGATAGGCATCCCGGGTCGATTTGGCGATGGTGTTGATGGCCTGTTTGCGGCTCATCAGGCGGCCCGCGCCGTGCGAGGCCGATTCGAGCGATTCGGCAGCCCCGCGTCCGCGCACCACGAAACCGGGGTCGCCCATCGAGCCGGGGATGACGCCCAGCACGCCGGCGCTGGCGGGGGTCGCGCCTTTGCGGTGGACGATGACTTTGCGGCCATCAGGCAGGGTCTGTTCCCAGGCAAAGTTGTGATGGTTCTCGACCACGGCGGCTTCCTTCAGCCCAACCGCCTCAGCCACACGGTGATGGATGATGGAATGGTTGGCCGAGGCAAAACGCCCGGCCAGTTCCATCGAGAGCCAATATTCCTGGCCTTCCTCCGAATCCAGTGACAGCCAGGCCAGGTGACGGACGGATTTATCCAGTTCAGGATGAGTTTCCATCGCCAGTTTGCTGTAACGTTCGGCAATTTTGTAGCCGACGCTGCGCGAGCCGCTGTGCGACAGGAGGCCCAGGTATTCGCCCGGTTTCAGGCCAAAGAGCGGTTCATACAGCCGGAATGCGCCCCATTCGACGAAGTGATTGCCGGTGCCGCTGGTTCCGAGCTGGCGGGCGGCGTTGTCCTGTAGATTTTGCAGCAGGCGGGTCGCGTCCCAGGCTGGGTCGTCGAGTACGGCGTGTTGCGGGCGGCGCGCGCCTTTCCATTCTGCGCCCATGCCAAAGGCGGTTTGCTGCAAAAGGGCATTTTCGAACAGCCCTGGCTTTTGTCCGAGCAGGTGCGGCGAGATTTCGTAGAGCGACAGGCGCATTCGGCAGGCGATATCGACGCCGACCGCGTAGGGGATGACGGCGTTTTCGGTCGCCAGTACGCCGCCGATGGGCAGCCCGTAGCCGACGTGGGCATCGGGCATGAGCGCCCCGGCCACGCTGATGGGCAGGCGCATGGCGTTGTCCATTTGGGCCAGGGAGCCATCGTCAATCGCTTCGCGGCCCCAAATTGGGTAGGGCAGCGGCGCATCGCGCAGTTCGGTCGTTTCGGCTTGTTTGGGAAGCAGGCGAATGCACTCGCGCGCCAGGTCGGCGGTGATGGCGTCAGCCAGGAAAGCGCCCGGGTTCTGGCGGACAGAATCCAGCCGCGCCAGGATGGAATCGCGCTCGAGGCCGGTCTCGGCCAGTTTGGCGGCGGCCTCTTTCGCCAGGCCGATGATTTTTCCATCCGGCCAGCCGTTGCGTTTGAGAATTTTGCCGGTAATGATGTTCATAAGCGGACTCCAAAATCTCCAGATGAATGATTCTACCCCTCCAACTCGCGCCCGGGACGGAATTCTTTCTCGTAGTAGACGTATTCGGTTTCGATGCGCAACCCGGCCCGTTCGTAAAGCCGGTTTGCGCCGGTAGGGTTGGAGGCGTCGACGCCCAGGCCAGGGTGTGGTTGGTGGTCATGATGTTTTCCGTTTTGGTAGGGGCGGGGTAACCCCGCCCCTACAATTTATTGAACCCGTAATTCTTTGCCGGGGCGGATTTCTTTCTCGTACTGGTCGAACTGGCGGATGACGCGCATCCCGGCTTTTTCGTACAGGCGCAGCGCCCCAGTGATGTTGAGCGCATCGACGCCCAGGCTGACTTTGCGGCGGCCGCGCCGGTAAAATTCGCCAAAAGACTGATGCAGCAGCGCCAGTCCCAGCCCATGTTTGCGCCAGGGGCGGCGCACGCCGAGCGAACTAATGTAGCCGCTCTGCGGGTCATCCCAGGCTTGCGGGCGGCACAGGCTGGCGGCGACGATTTCAGCGCCGTCCATGGCCAGAAACCACAGGCTGGGCTCAAAGAGCGGGTCGTCAATCATCGTCTTTTTGAAGCGGGCCAGGCCAACTTCGAAGGGCTGGTCGATGTGACCAAAGTGGTCCCTGAAAGCCTCGTCGACGGTGCGATAGATGGCCTCGGCCAGTTCGGGCCGGTACGCCTGGAGGGTGATGCCCGCCGGGAGTTCCGGCGCGGGCGGCGCGGCTTCCATGTCGATTTGCATCGAGTAACTGCTGCGGAGGTAATTCCAGCCGTTGTTTTCGAGCAGGGCTTTGGCATTATCCAGGTGATGCTCGCAGCCGGTGACCGGCGCAACGCGCGCCTCGGGCGGGACTTTGTCCAGCAATTGCCGGGCGCACGCCTCGGCCCAGGCCAGCATGTGCGTGCCGATGCCCAGGTCGCGGAAATTGACATCGACGGCGCCCCAGATATATGGATGCACCGGCGGAAGGTTGATGCCCCAGGACTCGTAATAGCCGACCAGTTTGTTCTGCGGGCTAAAGACGAAGTAGACATCTTGCGCCGGGTCGAAGTTGGGGCTTTGCCACATATTACGCAGGCTTTCGGCGTCAATATCGGAGAAGCCAGAAGTGGCCAGGGAATATTGCCTGCCCATCTCAGCGGCGATTTCGGCATCGTCGAGGCTGGCATGGCGGGCGGTAAAACCTGCGGGGAGGGCAGGCAGGTGGGGATTCATAATTTTCCTCGCTATTGTAGGGGCGACCCGTTCGGGTTGGACACTGGCTATCTCGGGCAAAGCAGGCTGGCCTGACTTGGCGCTGGAAAGCCTTGAAGGATCGCCCCTACGGACGGTTATAACGTTTGTGTCGCCAGTTCTTTCCCGGCCCGAAATTCTTTTTCGAACTGGTCGAACTGGCGGGCAGCGCGCATCCCGGCGCGTTCATACAGGCGCAGCGCCCCGGTCAGGCTCGAAGCATCCACACCCAGGCCGGCGCGTTTTTGTCCGCGCGCGTAGAAGGAAGCAAAGGAGTGTTTGAGCAAGGCAAAGGCGATGCCCTGTTTGCGCCATTCGCGGCGCACGCCCAGTTCCATCACCCAGCCCATTTCGGCATCCTCGGTATCGACCGGGCGGCACAGGCTGATGCCGATGATTTGACCATCGGCGACAGCCACAAACCAGTAGTTGCCATCGTAGCCGGGTTCGTCGATCAGGTTATGCTTGAATTCGCGGAAACCGGTCTCGAAAGGCTGTTCGACATAGCCAAAATGGTCGCGGAAAGCGGCATTCATGCAGTGGTAAACGGCTTCGGTCTCGGTGGCCGGGTCGTAGGGGCGGATGGTGACTCCCGCGGGCAGGGCTGGCACTTCCGGCGCGGCCCACAGGTCGGTTTCCATGCGATAGTAAGAGCGGATGTGGTTCCAGCCCAGGTTTTGGATGATTTCGACCGCCGCCCGGTTGTGATGTTCCACGCCCGTGCGCGGCGCCACTCTCAAGCCGGGTTCCGTTAATTCGAGCGCGGCCCTGGAGCGGTTTTCGCCCCATGCGAGCAGGTACTCCCAGATGCCGAGCCCCATGTGGTCGGGGTGGACACAGACCCAATTCCAGGGGTGGACGGGTGGTTTGTGAATCAGCCAGCATTCGGCCAGCCCAACCAGCGTCCCATCTGGCGCGAAAACGGTATGAAGGTCGGTTTCGGGGTTGAAGCCTTCATTTTGCCAGTCAAGGCGAATCAGTTCTGGGTCATCCAAATCCCGGCGGCCGTTCAGTCGCTGGGCGTAGGCGTTGACCAGGTCAAAGAGCAGGGTGTAATCGGAGAGTTTCCCGGCGCGGGCGGTATAGCCAGCGGGGAGGGAATAATTTTCGGTCAGGGAAACTGCGATCGTGACAGTCAGTTCGGTTTGCATAAGATTTTCCTTCAAATTTAATCCATGGGCTTACGATAGCTCATGTTGCGATGAACTTCCTTATAGCCAACGCCCTGGTAGAGTTTGAGCGCGCCGCTCTGGTTTTCGGCGTCCACGCCCAGGGCGGTTTCTTCCATGCCCATTTCGCGGAACATGGCGATGCTTTGCACGAGCAAGGCACGGGCCAGTCCCATTTTGCGCCATGGTCGGCGGACGGAGATGCCCTCGGTGTAACCGCGCTTGCGGTTGTATTCGGTGTTTTCGGTGGCGTTGACGAAGTTTTGCACCATCCCGGCAATTTGGTCGCCGTCCCAGGCCACTTTCCAGAGCGCCGGGTTGAAATCGGGGTCGGCCTGCCACTGCGGGAACTCATCTTCAAAATTGCGCTCGATGTGCCCCCAGTGGTCGCGGAAGGCCTCGTTGGCTGCCTCGAAAATCGGGCGGTAATGCGACTCGGTCACCGGGCGCACTTCCAGGCCGGGCGGCAAGGCAACCTCGGGCAGCGGTGCGTTAATATCGCGGGTCATCTCAAAGAAATAGCGCGCGGGCTGGTATCCCTGGCTTTTGAGCAGGGCTTGCAGGTTCAATTCACTGTCATTGCCCCAGATCTGGAAGTACTTTTCCGTGGTTTCATGGGTTGCAGCAATCTGGCGCAGGCGCGCTTCGGCCCGCTGGAGCATGAATGTGCCTATTCCCTGGCAGCGCCAACTTGGGTGCAGGAATCCTACAACCAAATAGAGGAGGGTGCCGTCATCCTGTTTTTCCCACCAGACCCGGTTGTAGCCGATGACCTCGCCATTGATTTCGGCAAAGAGCATGTCGGTATACGGGTCGCAGTTGGTCAGGTGGCTGTAATTACGCCGGACATCGTCCAACGAATCGGTGCGCTCGACTTGGTCAGCGTGTTTGCTGGCTTCGATGACGGCCAGCATTTTGGGGTAGTCACTTTCCCCGGCAAAGCCGCGAAAGGTCAGGCCGGGGAGGGCGGGAGTGGTGGTCAGGATGACGGGTTCATGTAAAAGGGTAGCCATGATTTTTCTCCATCTCCAAAATCTGGAGATTTTGGAGTCCAACGTCTCCCGACGTTGGACTCGTTCGGGTTAGTTGAGTTGTTCAATCGCCTTTTCGTACACGTGGTACTGAAGGTCGGCGGTTTCCGGCAGGTGCAGCGCGCCGGTCACTTTTTTGATTTCCGCTTTTTGCGGGCGGATTTGCTGCCAGCCGAGGTGCTCGCACAGTTCGTGCGCCCGCTGGACGGGCAGTGTGCTGAAGTGTGGCGCGGTCCACAGGCTGACCGGGAACTGGTCGAGCGCCAGTCGGGCGCGGGCTTCGCCCCAGCGCAACAGGGCGCTGCCGATGCCACGTCCCTCGAAGGCGGGATGCACGCAGCCCCACAACATCGGATGATTGTCATCCATCCAAAATTGCAGGTAGCCAACCAGCACTTCGCGCGGGTCGAACACCAGGCGCACATCCAGGGCCGGGTTGCAGCGGCGAGATTGCCACTCCTGCCGGAATCCATCGGCGCGGAAAGCGGTTTCGGTCAGCTGTCGCTGGTTTAGCAGGTACACAATTGAGGCCAGGTCGCTGAGCGTCGCGCCGCGAAAGGTGTATCCGCCGGGTAAATAACTTGTCGGTGAGTGATGGTAGAGAGCCATGAGGGCCTCCGAATTTCTTTGAAAAACAAACGGTTTCATTCTGACACCTGCCCGGTCTGGTCAGGCGTCCCGTTCCGAGGCGGGCTATCTAGCTTGAACTTGAGCCACACCGGAACGATACACAACAGCGAGACAGCAGCCGTGATTCCGAACGGGAACTGCGGGCTGACGTTCTCCCACAGGAAGCCGCCAATCAGCGGGGCCGGGAGCGAGACCAATCCCAGGCTGGTGCTGAACAGCCCGAAGGCGGTTCCGCGCAGGTGGGCTGGGACGGCTTTGCTGATGAGCGACTGGTAGGCCGGGGAGACCAGCGCCACGCCGGTTCCGGCCAGCGCCCATCCGCTGGCGTACAGCCAGAAGGGACTGGCGGGCGGCACAACGGCAATCAGCCCAATCGCAATCGCCATCAATAGGAAGCCGAGCGCAATTGCGGCCCGTTCGCTGGTCTTATCCGAGAGCCAGCCGCCGGGAATCATGAACAACATCATGAACAGGCCAAAAATGCCGCTGCTCCAGCCAATCTGCTCGAAGTTCATCGCCGCCACCTGCTCCATGTACAGACCCATGAAGTTGAACGAGATGGCAAACGAGATGTCGCGCACGCCGTCGGTCAGCAAAATCCAGGTCAGCACGCCGCCGGAGAACAAGAGGCCAGTCATTGCGCCCAGGTTCGATTTCAACCCGGCGAAGGTGAGCGGCGGACGGGCGTGGGCGTGGCTGTCTTTCTGAGCCGCGTGGCCTATCCCGCGTTCTTTAGCGGGGCGGGCCATTCCCAAACGGATGATGGTCGCCGCAATATAGAGGGCGGCAGAGACAACCAGCATGGTCTTGAAGTTGAAGTTTTGCACGAGCCAGCCGCCAAGCGGCGGGCCAAGCACGGAAACAACGCCGAACAGGGTCTGTGTGACGCCAAAGACCCGCGCGCGGTTGTGTTCGGCCGAGTTTTCGGCAATGAAAGCGTCGAAACTCGGCCCGACCAGCGAGCGCGCCACCGCGCCGACCACGCTCGAAAGCAACACCCAGCCCCACGAAGTGGAAAGCACCAGGATGACCTGCGCCACCGTCCCGAACACGCTGCCGATGGCAATCGCTTTCAGGCGTCCCAGCGAGTCAGACATCCAGCCGCCCAGGATTTGCAGAACCAATGGGGCCATGCTCGCCAGGGTGAAAAACAGCCCAATCTGGCCGATGCTCGCGCCCAGTTCTTTCAGGTAGAGCGATTCGAGCGGTCCGTACATATTCCCGCCCAGGTTGGCGAGAATCATGGCGAGCATGAACAAGAGCAGCAGCGGGGTCAGCAGGGATTGCTTCTTTTCGACAGCGGTTGTTTCCATTTTTTTCATCCTGGACTCCAAAGTCTCCCGACTTTGGAGCATGAGCGCAATTTTTTTCTATCCAACATCAGGAGATGTTGGACTCCAATTGGTACTCCGCGCCGAACTGTTTCAGCCAGTCCTCGCGCAAGACGCCCATAAAGAATACATCCGAGCGCTGGCCGTCGCGCAAAATCATCTCGCGCACCCGGCCTTCCATGCGGAACCCGGCCTTTTCATACGACTTGACGCCGCGCGGGTTGTACTCGAACACATCCAGCGAGACCCGGTGCAGGCCCAGTTCTGCGAAGGCGAAGCGCAGGACCAGTTTCATCGCCTCGGTCCCGTAGCCTTTGCCCCAGTACGCCCGTTCGCCAATGCCGATGCCCACAAAGGTGTCGCCATGCGGGGTCGCGCCGCTCAAATCGACGAAGCCAATCAGTTTGTCGTCCTCCAGTGCGCGGATACCGAACAGCCACATTTCGGGCGGGTCTTTCTCCAGTTCCTTTTCGAGCCATTCCTTGACCCGTTTCGGCGAGAACAGCGCTCCGGGCGCTAGGTCGAGCAGGCGGCCGTACTCGCTGTCGTGCCACCAGCGCGAGAAATGCTCGGCGTAGGTCTCAGGGTTTTCGGCGCTCAGGCGCACCAGTTTGCCGTGGAAAATATTGTTAATCATGATTCACGCTCCATTCTGACCGTAACAGGCCGAAGTGCAGGCTGTCCCAGCGGCGGCCATCGCGGAAAATTACCTCGCGGCGGCGCACTTCCTCGCTGAAACCGAATTTTTTCACGAACTTGATTCCCTGGATGTTGTACTCGGGCAGGCTGACCGATAAACGATTCAGGTTCAACTCATCGAACGCCAGCCGCAAAAAGAGTCGGAATGCATCCGCGCCGTAGCCTTTGTTCTGCTCCGAAGGGCCAATCGCCATCTGGAAATTCGCAATCTGCGAAGGCCACAAAATCCAGTAGATTTTGCCCCAGCCGACAAGTTTTTCCTCCTCCAGCGGGCGGATGTGGAAATAGAACATCTCGTGCTTTTCGTCTATCTCCTTTTCCATGCTTTCCAGCCGCTTTTTGATTTGCTCGCTTGCCAGTGGGCGGGCTGGCGTCTCGTTCAGCATCCGCGCCAGCGTGGCCTCCTTCGACCACACCGCCAACGTTTCGGGGTCCTTCTCCAATTCAATCCGCGTCAGGCGGACGAGTTTGCCGGTGTATAAAGAAGTTGCGATATCCATGATTGCTCCTTGAAAAATAAAAAGCGGCCACAGGCTTTTCGCCCATGGCCGCACTCCAGAAATAAAAAGGCCACGGGCGGGTGCGCCGTGGCCGGTAATTACGAGAAACTTCGCGTAACTTACCTGGAAACAGGCGCACTCCGAGAATCAACAGCCACACCACCGCCCAAAACGGCGGCGCGGACGGAATTCTTGATGCAGGTGTCGAACTGTGCCATCGGTCGTGCGCTCCTTTCCTGAAAGATTAATTGCGGATGAGAGTCTATCACGCCGGGTTGGATGCGTCAAGGGATAATTCCTGGTGACC
>Ga0116204_1001512_pt1 | contig 12994 bp, 14 predicted proteins | sample LakKivwa52mmetaG_FD_94481 | JGI IMG/M metagenome (GOLD analysis project Ga0116204, IMG submission 94481) | Anoxic lake water microbial communities from Lake Kivu, Rwanda to study Microbial Dark Matter (Phase II) - Lake Kivu water 52m metaG | ecosystem: Environmental > Aquatic > Freshwater > Lake...
ACCCTCATTGCCTCATATAGAGCGAGAGCCTCCTTGCTTCTCACTTCGCCGATTATCAGGCAAGAGTCTCCTAGACGTAGAGATGTCCTGATGCCGTCAGCAGCGGATAGCTCGTTACCGACTTGGACAATTGCGCTCTGGACTTTTAGGGACTGGATATTGTATTTCATGTCTGAGAAAGACTGCGTCGGGAGTTCAAGAGTGTCTTCAACAGTTATCACGCGGTTCGACCGCATTATTTCGCACATCATTGCGGCAAGAAGGGATGTTTTCCCGGACCCCCGAGTTCCCGCGACAAGAAGAGTTCTCCCCCCGTCAACAAGGAAGCTTATCAGCCCCGCAGCAAGGGGAGTCAACGCTCGATTTTTCACGAACAACGGAAGCGTCCAAGGCCTTTCCCTATGGCGCCGAAATGAGAATGCGAGGCCATGGGGCGAGAGGGACGGGGAGATTGCGGCAACCCTTGCCCTTGCCCCGGGAATCTCGACTGAAGTGTCAAGAACCGGATTACTCGTGTCAAGCGGACGGCCGGAGAAAAGCCGGAGGCGGGCGGCCCAGCTTGAAACCTCGTCTAGTGTCGGGAGAACATTGCTCTGGCAGTCCTCGAACTCGGCGTGCACGACCTGGATTGGGCTAGTTGTTGTCGGAGCGTTTATTGCAATATCCTGGACATGGTCGTCTGAGAGAACGAGCTCGAGAATCCCGAATCCGGCAGTCTCCCTTGTTATTATCTCAGCCAGCCTTTCAGTCTCGTTCGGCTTGAGGTTCAGGTTCGCGTTCGCCGAATATTCCTTAATCAAGTCATATGCAATGTCATGGAGGGAGAGCCTGACTCTGTTTGGGTCAATAAGTTCCGCGGTAGTTGGCTTGTGCTGAGCCATCACTTCCCTGGCGTAATCAAGAATCTGGAACTCTTCATCTGTTAGCCTGAATTCAGGCGGCATTATGTGGTAGACCGGTCTCACTTCCCCTGGCATCCGGAAAATCGTGACAACAGAATCCTTGACAACATAGGAATCGAGTTGCTGGGCGCCCCCGGGGATTTCGGCCATCAACCGAGTGAATGTAAAGTTCGGCCTGTATGTCGGGCGGAAAAGCATGCGGTAGACGTTTCTGTCGCCGGAAGAGAAACCCTCAAGATAGGGCCCGGCCGCCTTGATAATTGCCGTCTGGTCAAGGTAGCCCTTGATTGCAGAGAGGATGTTCCTTATGAAATGCTCCCTGCCTTGCTTGTAATTGGGATATGTCTCCTTTGAGAGTTCAATTTCCTCCCGCCTAATCCTTCTCACAAGCTCTACATATGCCCCAATCGGGTCGCGGGGGAGGAAGCTCATTACAAGAGCCTGGATGAACTGGAACCTATCAGAAATCCTCGGGTCCTGCCCGAAAGTGCTCATTGCGTAAGGGTTGTAAATACCTTGGGAGGCCCTGACATAGCGGACAACCTCTGCTACCTCCTTTAGCATTTTCGTCTGGGCGCGGTCGTATTCGTATATCCGCCTCTCAGAGAGCCGAATCTGGGTGACTTCCCTGTACTGCATCAGGGTGTAGACAATTTTCGCCATCCACACTTCGCTATCCTCCAAGGGCGAAAAGAAAGGGACATTGAAGCAGTTGAACTCAAGGACGCTCTCGTTGTCCTCCTGGAGCACCCTTGACTGGATGTCGAATTGGGATGCTTCAGGGGATGTTCGGGAATCGGCCATTTTATTGGAAGGTAGATGCTCCCTTGCTAAATATGTTTATTCCCTCTGGGAGATTTTCAATTACATTTAAAAGGATAATAACCCCAGAAAGTGACAATGATTGACGCATCAGCGCCCCAGTTCGACCCCCAGATGCGGGCAGTCTCTGACCTCTCAAGGAAAATGCGGAGCGTTGAGGACCGATTAGCAGAGCTCTCGGAGCGGGTCGCCTTCTCAATTGACAGCCTGAACAAGAAGGAAAAGGAGGTTGAAGACGCGCTGACAGCAGTGCTTCGGACAACTTCAGCCCTCCAAAAGGACGTGACAATAATAAAGACCGAAATCGCGCACATGAGAAAGGAAGTCTCGCGGGCTGCGACAACGGAAAAAGTCGGGGAAATAGAGGGCTATCTGAGCCTAATTGACCCGATGAAATTCGTCACAAGGGACGAAGTTAAGAAAATGATTAAAGGAGAACTAGGGTGAAGAAAGGGAAAAATGGGAATACTTGACAGCGTTTTGGGAAGCGGCGGAAAAAAGCCGAAAGGAGATATTGTCGGTTCAGTAATTTCAATGAGGCAGCAAGGGGCGCCTGACGCAGTAATTGCCCAGCAACTGCAGATGCAAGGAGTTCCCTTGCCCCAAATTCAGGATGCAATGAGCCAGGCGGACATTAAGATGCGCGTTTCAGGCGGAGGTGGTGGAGGACCGGGCCAACAGCAGATGATGGGTCCCCCCCAAATGGGTCCCCAAATGGGGCCTCAGGACATGGGCCCGCCCCAGATGATGGGACCTCCCGACATGGGACCTCCGCAAATGGGTCCCCAAATGGGAATGGGCGGGCCCCAGGACATGGGCCAGCAACAAATGATGGGCGGAGTTCCGGATATGGGAATGCCCGGAGGCCAGCCAATGGGACCTTCCCCTGAAGAGCTTATTGAGCGGATTATTGACGAGAAATGGCACACAATGCAGGAAAAGTTCGACAGGTTCGAGGAATCCAAGTCAGAACTTCTCCGACAGCTCCAAGATTTGAGGGACAACTTGAACGATCTTCGGGTGAAATATGCCCAGCTCCAGGAGGATTCAGTAGTGAAAATCGAGGAATATAACAAGGAACTGGAAGGCGTCGGAAGCCAGATAAAGGCAATGCAGAGGGTAATGCAGAACATGATTCCCGTATTCGCCGAGAATGTCAGGCAATTGAACGACATTGTTGTTGAAATGAAAGGGACGGACAATTCTCCCGCCCAACCTCCGGCGGGCCTCAAGCCCCCCTCCTACCAACAACAGCAGGGAAACATACGGCAGACTGTAAATGCGCCGGAGAATGTCCGCGTGAAAATCGAGGCAACTCCCTTCAGCGCCGGAGTAATGCCTGGGCCGATAAAGAAGCCCGCGCCCGCAAGCGTCGGGGATTCTGAGGAACCCCTTTTCAGGTGAACGGCTAGAGCTGGTTATTTTAGCTTCTCGGCCAAGTCCCCTAGCTTTGCCCCTGTAGCCTTGCAAGCCCGGTCAATAAGGTCCGCCAAGGGAAGCTGGCCGAAGCTTTCCACATAGAAAATGAACCTGTCCTCTTCTTCCGTTATCTCTGCGCCCGACAAAACCTGCGCCCGGGCAAGCCCAAGAGTCCATTTTTTCAGGTCTTTCACTTCCCCGTCCTTTGTGACGAGGGCGTCCTTTGCCGAGACTCCCTTGGCATACTCGATTTCCGCGCCCTTTGTTTTGGCAACCTTGGGATAGCCCTGGACAATGCAAAAGCCCGCCTGCCACTTCATATGGTCGGCTCCAACGCCCACAACCGCCTTTGCTTCGAGCTCAATTGCCTGTCCCGAATCAAGATAGACTATTGGAATCTCGCCCATTGCCGGCGCAATTTTCTTTTCTGATGAGACAAGTTCTGAGGAATAAACCCATTTGGGCCCCTTTGCCTTGAGGGAGAATGTCGCCCCTTCCCCCCCTAGCTCGAAAGAGTCGTCAGTCTTTATCGGGATTAGCCCGAGCCTCAGGGCAATTACCTCGTCATAGAGTGAAGAGGAATTCTCAGTAATTGTGACATCTTCGATTGCGAGAACAGGGGCCTGGGAGATTATCGCCTTCCTAATCATGTTCGCAAAGGATGCGTCAATCCCTGAAACTGAAAAGCGCGCCCATTCGACCGGCTTTTTTCCGCTGTCAATTATCTCAATTTTCATAATTGAGAGGTTTTTTCCTTCCTTTAAAAAGCTAACCGAAAACTTGTAAAGGAAAGTAGTGATTTGTTCCCCTAGCAATGCTAATTGAACGGACCTTCTGCCCCAACTGCAAATCAAGGGAAATTTTCAGGAACGGCTCATCAGACGGGAGGAAGAGGATTGTTTGCCGGGAATGCAGAAAGTCATTTTATTCGAAATCGAACGCTTTCCACAGGCACAAGTTCCCCGAGCAGGCAATTCTTCGGGCGCTCTTCCTTGCGAATTCCGGAAACTCGCCTAGGGAAATACGGGCCGCGCTCGCGTCAGAAGGAATCTCAGTTTCCCGGCAGACAATATTTTCATGGAGGAAGAAATTCTCCGGGAAGGGGATTTTCTGACGAAGAGTTAGGGAGCTCACGCCGGACCCAGCTATCGCCCAGTCTTTAGCTTATGCTCAAGACAAGCAATGCTTATACGCGTCTTCCTCTCTTGCCTTTCGCTTACGCTCCAGACAAACTCGGCCTTATACTCTACGGCCTCGTTTGCCGCCGGGCTTCCTTGTCCCGTCGTGCGGAACCGGAGTCGCATCATCAATCCTGCCAATCTTCAGGCCGGCCCTTGCGAGCGCCCTGATTGCCGGCTGTGCTCCTGGCCCCGGATTCTTTGAGAGAATTCCTCCGGGAGCGCGGACCCTGATATGGACTGCCGTTATCCCCTTTTCAAGGGCTTCGAATGCCGCCTTTTCCGCCGCCTGCATTGACGCGTTGGGAGAAGGTTTCAGCCTGTCGGCCTTGACCATCATTCCCCCAGAAATCCTCGTAATTGTTTCAGAGCCCGAGAGATCCGTTATGTGTATTATTGTGTTGTTCTTGGACGCATAGATATGGGCAATTCCCCACATTTCATTAGCTGTTTCTGCTGCCATTTTCCTATTCCTCCTCTCCACCAGTCTCAAGAGCCGAGACGTCCTTTTCATCAACAATCGGGTCCGCTTCGACTTCTGCCGCCTTGTCCGCCTTTAGTTTTGCAAGAAGCCTTGCCTCCTCCTTCTTCTGGGGAGTCTGCCTTGCGGGGTGGTCCTCCTTTGAAAGGGGGCTTTTAGGGACAATTGTCACGAGCGCTTCCTCTTCTTTTGGCACAATATAGCCCGGGACTGTAACAACCCGGTCCCCTATCATTATGTGGCCGTGGGCAATGAATTGCCTTGCCTGCTTTTGGGAGCCGGCAAATCCTTTCTTCAGTATTACTGTCTGGAGCCTTCTATCAAGGACGTTCCTCGCGTTTATTCCGAGAAGGTCGTCAAGGGTCGCGCTCTCAGTCGAGACAAGACCTAGCCTCTTTGCCTTTGTCACAACATCGGCTTTTGTCCGTTCCGCAACCGTTCCCGTCTGCGTGAAAAGCGTTCTTGCAACGTTCCTGAACTTCGAGACTTTTGCGTTCGCCTTCCAGACCTCTGTCTTGTTCTTGAGGCCGAATTCGCCCGCAATCAAATCCTCTTCGTCAGCCCTTGTTTTGTCCCATTTTTTGAACGGGATGTTGTACTTTTTCCTCTGTTTCTTTATGTTTCCCAAGTAGATCACCGCTTTTTTGTTTCGTTATTTCCGTGCTTCCTACTATTTTTCGCAACAATTATTTCTTCTTGCCCGAGTCCTTTCCTGGCGCGGCTCCCGCAGCGGATTTCTCCGCACTTGCGGCTGCCCTTGCTGCTTGGAGCTTGTCCCTGATGACTCCGACAGTCCTTCCGCTTCTTCCCCGCTGGCCCGCTCCCCTTGAGCTCGTTCTCTGGCCGCGGAGTTTTAGGCCGTAAAAGTGCCGTATTCCGACATAGCATCTCATTTTTTTCAGAGTGTCAATATCCTGCCTGACTGAAAAGTCCCAGTCAGCCCCGACCAAGTGCTTGTCTTCCCCGGTTTCCAAGTCCTTCCTTCTGTTCAGGGCGAAAACCGGAACACCGAATTTGAGGGGGTTTTTTATCAGTTCCTCGATTTTCTCGGTTTCAGCGTCCGAGAGCGACCCGATTTTCCGTTTCGGGTCAAGATCGAGAAGGTTTATGCAATAGGATGCGAAACTGAAAGAAATGCCGCGTATCCCCTTTATTGCCGAAAGGACTGACTTTGTGCCTTTGAGGTCAGTTCCCGCAATTCGAACAATATACTTTAGGTTCTCGTCGATTTTTTCCTGTTTTTTGACCGGGCCGCCCTTTTGCTTCTTCTTTTCTTCAGCCTGGGCATCCTTTGGTTCTTCTGATTTCTTGCCTTTTCCGCTTCCCATTATTATTACTCGGGATTCCGGCGGGAAAATGGTGTTTTAAAGCTTTTTGTTCGGCAATTAACGGGGAATTTGGGCAATGCCCTAGGCAAAGTCCGGAAGAGCCAACCCAAAAGCCGGACCTCGCAAGTCTCGGCCCTAGGCAAAGCCCAGGTTTCTCGCAATCCGCTTCTCCGTTTTTTCCAAAAGACCTTCCCTTACCTCCCCTAGAGAGTTCGGGAGAGCGACAACAATTTTCGAGGCCTTCCGCCCTTCCGGCGTCTCAGTCTCAAGATAGCCGTTGTCCGCTCTCTGGACTGACGCATATGTGCCATAGCCCGGGCTTGTTGCGAAGAAATACCTGAAAGTATGGAGCTCGACTGGGGGAGAGTTCTCCTTTCCGGGAAAACGGTCAGTGAAATAGCTAGCCTCAGGGGCGAGCGGGAGATATCTGGGGGATTCCACAAGGACTCCCGAGACCGCCCGTTGCACTTCAGTTATTTCTGCCGGGGATGCGTCATCGGAATATCCAACCAGGAGCAAGGTCATCGGCTCCTCTACCCCTTCCAGTTCAACCTCCCTATAAACATCAAAGGAGACTGCAATCATTTCCAAACCCCTCCAGCAAGTGTTTGCAGACCTTCCTTTTAAAAACAACGCCGAAAGGAAGGCTTCCGGTAAAGACTAATGGGAATTGTCGCAAGGGGCGCCGAGGCAGTAATTTCAAAGAAAGAAGGGCGCCTTGTGAAGGGGCGGGTGAAGAAGGGCTACAGGCATCCTGAACTTGACTTGCGCCTGCGAATACGGAGAACCCGGCTTGAGGCGAACGCCCTAAAGACCGCCCTTCGGGCGGGCGCTCTTGTCCCAAAAGTCCTCTCAATTGACGAGAAGAACTGCTCCCTTGAACTGGAGGAACTGCCCGGCACAAAGCTCCGCGACTGCTTTTCAATTTCCTTTGCGCGGAAACTGGGGAGGGAGGTTGCCAAAATACACTCTGCGGGGATTGTCCACGGGGATCTCACGACCTCGAACATAATTGCAGTCGGAAAAGAACCCTATTTGATAGATTTCGGGCTTGCCAAATTCTCCACGTCTGATGAGGACAGGGCGGTTGACCTGAACGTTTTCAGGCAGGCCCTTGAGAGCACGCACACAAAGGATTCGGAAAACTTCTTTTCCCTTTTCCTTTCCGAATACGGGAAGAAATTCCCAGAGACCTTAAAGAGACTCGGAAAAGTCCAGGGGCGGGGAAGGTACAAGTAAGGGTTTTCTCACTGGTCAATATCCGTGTTTTTCCCTATTATTTCCAGGACCGACTTTTGCATAACAATCCCTGGGTCCCCCACCGCTTCGTTGAAAGCGAAATTGAGCTTCTCTTGGTTCTCCGAATATATTTCGAAGAAGGGGTCGCCCTTCTTCACCTGGCTTCCCTTGTGGACGAAGAGATAGATTCCCGCCCCCTTGTTTTTCGGGGCTCCCGCGAAACGCGCGACCTTGGTCAGCTGGCTGTTGTTGAAACCGAAGACTGTGCAGTCGGAATCCGCGAAAACCTTCCTCCTGAATCCTCCGGGTTTCGGGAAAGAAGATGTCACTCCTTTCGCGCCCCCTTGCGCCTCTACAATTTCCTGGAATTTTCTCAAAGCCTTCCCTGAAGACAGGATTTCTTCCGCCATTCCTTCCCCTTCCCCCTCCTTTGCAACCTCGCAGTGCTCGAGGAGGAGACCTGCAAGCGTTATTGCCTTTTTCCGAAGGTCGTCTGGCGCGTCCTTTGCGCCCTCAAGAACCTTCAGGACGTCAATTGCCTCAAGGGCAGGGCCAATCCCGTTCCCAATCGGCTGGTCGCCCGCAGTCAGTACGACTTGAACATCAAGGCCAAGGTTTTTCCCGAGGCTCCTGAATTTCTTCGCGAGGCTTCTGCCCCTCTCCTCACTCTCGAACTTGCCCCCTCTGGCAATCGGAATATCGATTAGCACCTTTTTCGCCCCCTCGGCCTTTTTCTTCGAGAGAATGCTCGCAAGCAGGAACGGTTCCGGGTCGAGCCTCAGGGGATATCTCAATTGGTTCAGCCGGTCGTCCGCTGGCGAGAGGTTTACCGCCCCGTTCCAGATTATGCAGCCCCCGACAGTGTTCACAATTTTCGTAACGCCCTCGAAAGTGTGGTCAACTGAACAGAGGACTTCCATAACGTCAGAGGTTCCGGCAGGGGAAGATATTGCCCGAGCGGAAGTCTTCGCCATTGTGAGCCCAGCCGCGACACAGATAGGTATTACGAGCATTGTTGTCCGGTTTCCCGGAACCCCTCCGGTGCAATGCTTGCTTGCAACTAGCTTTCCCGGGAAAGAGAGTGTTTTTCCGGCTTCCGCCATTCCTTCCGCAAGGGCGGAGAGCTCGTCTTCGTTGAAATCGTGGCTATAGTACGAGCCCATGAAGAAGACCGCTTCAATGTCTGAGAGCTTGTTTTCGACAACGTCCGAGATTATTTCCTTTATTTCCGCGGGCGCGAGATATTCCCCGGCGAGCCTGCGCTTTATGAATCCGGTTGTTCTAGGGGACTTTGCCGGCTCCACTTGGACAACTTTTCCGTCCATTCTTTCGTCATCATCAGTGTTCCCCTCAAAGAGCCCTATTTCCCCCTTCTTCACAACGTCCCGAGTAACATCAACAAGGAAGATTTTTTCAATAGTGTTGTGCCGAAGTATTGCCCTGTCGTTCGAATGGAGCCCGACCTCCCCAGCATCCTCCCTGTTCAGGAGCGCGATTTTCCTTCCGCCAGTCTCAATGTCAATTCTCCTTCCCTTGAGTTTTATCATTCGGATTCGGATGGATGCGGATTTTCTATTTATGTCTTGGGTAAATGATAGAAATTAAAGCGGCGGGCCTCCCAGGCACCTCATGAGGCTGATAATTGTCCGGCACGGCGAAACGAAGGAGAATGTTGCGAGAATTGTCCAGGGCCAGACGCACGGTTCCCTCACTAAACGGGGCCGTATTCAGGCTAAAAAGACCGGGGAGCGCCTGAAGGACGAGAAAATATCCGCCCTTTATTCGAGCGACCTCGGGCGGGCTATCGAGACTCTGCTTGAAATTGCCCGGCACCACAATTTCAGGAAAATACGCCTCTCGGACAAACTGAGGGAGAGGCATCTGGGGGAGTTTCAGGGAAGGCCGGCGCATGAGCTCCATTCTGCTGTCGAAAAATCCGGTGGAGAGAACAAAAGCTTCCGGCCGAGGGGCGGAGGGGAGACTCATTCGGACGTGAGACGGCGCGTAATATCAACTGTCAGGAGAATCGCAAAGCGGCATCCGGGCGAGGATGTTGTTATTGTCACCCACGGGGGCGCAATCCTCAACCTACTCAAAGGGCTTTTCGGAATTGAGGAAAAAGTCGGGAACGCGTCAGTGTCAGTAATAGAGTTCGACGGGAAAACTTTCAAGCCAATTCTCATAAACTGCACAAGGCATCTCGGGAAAAGGCGGGCGAAAGACAAAAGTGCCTGGAACTAGTCAGGCGCTTTCGGGAAAGAGCTCATATCTCAGGGTTGCCGCAACTCCCCCGAGACCCGCTATTTTCTGCCCCGCTTCATGCGTCTCAGAGACCACAAAGACCGCGCCCCCCGAATCCTCAACAGACCTTATTGCCTCTTCAAGTAGCGGGAAACTCCCCTCCAGCCGGGACTTTTTTATCAGGCCTTCCGCAATAATCAATGATTCGACCGCGCCCTTGATTGAAGCTTCCCTCACCTGGGCGAGGCCGTAAGAGACCCTCCCCGGGTTCTTCGCAAGGCGCGCGAACACTGAATCGACAATTCCAGTCTCCCTCCCAATGCTCGTCTCCTCAAGAATCCTCTTACCCTCTCCCTCTAGCAAATCCTTCAGCGCCGCCCGGGTGGCGGAGCTCGCCGACGCAAGCGAGAATTTCGCCCGGTTTCCGACATAGTCAGAAAAATTCTCCTTTGCGTTCCCGGGCCCCGCGACAATTACGGAATCCGCCCTTTTTGAGAAGCTTTCGAGAGCGGAGAAAACCCTTGAGAAATACTCCTTCATTGACGCCTCATATTCGCCTTTTTCAGTTTTCGGCGGAAGGCTTGATTCGAAGGAAGAGAGCCAGTTTATTCCTTCGCCTGAGACAATTGCGAAATTCGCCTCATCCCTGTCAATCAGGAGGATTAGTATTTTCGGCTGGGCTTCCCGAGCTTTCCTTACCCGCTCCCAGTCAAGGGGGGAAAACCCGCCCCTCTTCTCGAGCTTTACCGTTTCCCCCGGCTCGACTGAGAATGTGTGATATGAGCCCTTGGGAACGAGGTCGTTTTCTGATGCCACCTTTCCCGAAATCCGAAGGGCCCCGGAGAATGGGTGGTATTCCGCCCTTTCAACCGAAATTGAAAGGGTTACTGCGACCTTGTCGGACTCGCTCCTCTCCCCCCCGAAATCGGTCTTTACTTTTCGGACAGTCCGCATTGTCGCTATTGTGCTTCCGTCCTCTGTCACAATGTTTGAAAGGTGCCATATGTCGTCCGCGTTCTCGACAAGGAGCTTTGCAATCCCAGCCTTGTCATCCCTGAAAACGACTTTCATTTGATTTTTCGGGAAAACAGCCAATCTTTATAAAAAATGGCGGAACACTAGCCCCAATATGGGAAAAACGCGCAACTTTTCGAAGAGAAGGGGCCTCGCGGGCGTTTTCCTCGTTGTTCTCGCAGGAATAGTTCTTTTCTCAATTCTCGCCCTTTTCACATCTGAAGAAGTCAGCACAAGCGACCTCTTCGTCGGGTTCCTCCCGAGAAAAATAGCAATTGAACAGGAAATAGGTCTGATTGGGGGGCCTGGCGGGGACGGCTTTAAGCATTCATATCTGGGGAAAATTCTGCTCTCCCAGAACGGGGATGCGGCCGAACTTTTGCGGGAGAAGGGCCCAATACACCTTATAAGGGGAATTGTCACGGCCCAGGAGCATTCCTCCTCGTTCGAGAGCCCGTCCGGCGGAGATGCGAAACTCTCCTTCTCAATAGACTCGACCAACTCATTCGGGCTTCTCCTCGTCCGCCTGAACGGGGAAATTGTCTATTCGGCAAGCCCCAAGGAGGGGGACAGGGTCGAAGTTTCCCTAGCGAAAAGCGCCCTCAAGCAGGCTGGAAATTCCTTGGTTTTCTCGACAACCTCATCTGGCTGGAGAATATGGTCTCCGGCATACTACACGCTACGGGACGTTTCAATAAGCGCCTCTTCGGAGGGGCCCGAGAGGGCGCTCTCCCAAAAGCGCGAATTCTCCCTCTCAAAAGACGAGCTCGCCTCTTTCGTTCTCGGGAGGGTCGTTTTCACAACAGTTTCCGCAACCCAAGGGGCGAGCATTTCAATAAAAGTCAACAACATGACAATCTGGAAGGGGCCGATTTCTGAGAATTCCCTTCCGGTATCCGTAGACTTTTCCTCCGCCGGAACCGGGCTCTCTGAGAAAAACGAGATAACATTCGTTTCCGAAAAAGCCCGAGCCAAGATAGAGCTCACAGGGGCGGAGGTAATTTCGTTCACTTCCAAGAGCGGAGCGCAGGGGAGCCCTGCAATGACTTTCACTCTCACGAAAGAGGATTACGAGCTCCTGCGCTCCGGAAGGATGGAAGGGATGATAGAATTTTCGGTAAGGGAGGTCCCGTCGCCCGGAACTCTCGCAGTCTCAATTGTCGGCGACAGGGAGAAGACAATAATTTCAAGCAGAATTTCCGCTCCCTCCAAGGTCTCCGCATCTTTCGGGAGCGAGAATTCCGTTATGGGAAAGAACCTGATAGTCTTCTCGTCCTCTGAAGGGGGCGTCTTTAGGGCGGGAGAGCTTGAGATAATGCTTGTGAGGAAATGATTTTTTCAAAATGAAGAGGAAAAATAATTCGAAAGGGATTTTCGTTGTATTGGCCGCTTTGCTCCTGGCTCTCGCGCTTTCCGGATGCGTCTCCGGAGGGACTGGAGGAACAGGCGGCCAGGGAGGGACTGGGAGCTCTTCTGGGGCGGTCCTTGAGATTTCCCCGTCCTTTTCCGAGGCCCTCAGCCTCTCAGAGGGCGAGCGTGCGCAGATATCCGCGGAAATAAGGAACATTGGGAAAACGTCCCTTGAGAACGTGAACGCGGTATTCTACAATTTCGGCTCAAACATTCTCGGATGCTCTGACGTCTATATCGGGGAGCTTTCTCCCGGGGACTCGTTTGAGGCAATGTGCGAACTAACCGCAAAGCCAAGGGATATGTGGGGCGACCCCGGAAAGGCGAGCTTCTCCCAGGAAATATCAGTCAAGGTGAAATACTCTTTTCCAATATCCGGGGCTTTCGAGTCAATAAGGGTGCTCTCGCCTGAGGAATATGCCCGGGTGAACCCCGGCGCCAAGGTCGAGGAAAAGACGGTTACAATCGGCCCGGTCTCCCTCAAGGCGGAGTTCCAAAGGCAGCCGGCAGTCTCCGGAAAGGAATTCCCGGTCCTCCTCTCGTTCTCCGTGAAGACTTCCGGAACCGAAGGAATCGAGATGACGGAAGACAGGGGAACGGTTGCCGGGGCGCAACTGAGAATTCCAGAGACCTTCTCATTTTCAGGCAAGGGCTCTTTTGACTCTGCGGGAATTCCCTGCGGGGACGGACGCTACATCTGCGCAACAAAATCCGGCTGGGCAGTCTCAGGAAAGAACAATTCAGTCCTCTCAATAAACGTCCTCCCTCCAGACATTTCCGTTCCGGAGGAGACCTATTCCGCAAGGTTTGATGCCGAAGGGTTCACAGTATTCAAGATTGCTCGGAAGAAGGTGTCCGTTTCCGCGAAATCAGAAGGCAGTTCCTAGAAGAATTTGGAGAGGGATTTCTGGGAAATCCCAGAGACGCAGTTCAGCTCGTCTGCTCGCTCAACAACAATTC
>Ga0116204_1001516_pt1 | contig 12972 bp, 4 predicted proteins | sample LakKivwa52mmetaG_FD_94481 | JGI IMG/M metagenome (GOLD analysis project Ga0116204, IMG submission 94481) | Anoxic lake water microbial communities from Lake Kivu, Rwanda to study Microbial Dark Matter (Phase II) - Lake Kivu water 52m metaG | ecosystem: Environmental > Aquatic > Freshwater > Lake ...
TCAAAACCAATGGCGCTGGTGATTTCATGATATGGGGAGTACCTGTTGGAACACAGATATTACATGTTGATATCGATTTATCAGATATTGGTTGTTTTTCACTTAGACCATATGATTTTATAAAAAAAGGTGTAGATGTTGGTAAATTTAAAAGATATTATCAATTTAAGTCCAGTGATGATATCGATGGGTTACCACAAATCATTTCATTTGACAAAACAATCCAAGTTTACCCATTCTGGGGTAATGAAGAAATATGTGAAATCGGAATTACACGAACAGATTTTGATTTAACCGAAAGGGATATTAGAATTGACCCTGTTGCCTTAATTCTTGTCTCATCAGTTACAGATGACAATAATACTGCGATAAAAAGAAATGGTAGAATAAGAAAAGAGAGCGGATATAAATGTAATTTACAAACATTAGGTGGTGAAATTGAATGTGTCAGATATACTGGAAATTATGTTTACGGTTCGGACAATATTACAAAATACCCTGAATTAGAATATTTTACAATTGATGAAGCCATTGATGAAAATGGAGTTGCAATGGCCGTATTACCAATGAATTTGGAATTTGTATACACCAATGAATTTGGGGAAGAAGAAATAACAAATGACCCGAATAAAGGAATTCCAACAACCGCTGTTGCAAGATTTAGGTTTACGCTAGACTTTGATTCAGGTAAAGTGGCGACAGCAAAATACCTAGTACCTAATATACGAGAATTTAACCCAAACAATCGGGGTAGCGCGTTAGGAAATTCAGATAATATTGAATATAGTGAAGGCATGTTAACAACATATCAGTTCTCAGACATATTCGAGGATTATATTAGAATAAATCCGCCAGATGGTATTACTTTAAATTCAACAAATTATGGCGATGAGGTTAAAGAACATAAAAAATCATTAATCCTCGGAACAAACAATAATAATATTCCGGAAGATTATTTTTATAAGTTTGTATATGGAAAAGTATATACGGTATCGTCGTTTCAGGGTACACATTATGACCCATTAAGACGAGATTCATTCTTGGGAATAAAAGAAATCCGACCAAATACAGAAGCCGATTGTTCATCAAGTACAAATTATTTTCCAACAAATTACGCATTTAAGAATCGAATAAAGTTTAATCTTTTAACTTCACAAGTTTTACTATTTGTCCAGTTTGTATATTCTATAATATTAGTAAAATTTGCTGAAGCGATAGGTAGATTTGCATATAATGTCGGTTTAGCGTTTTCTAGTATAAAGATTGTTGGTTGGTATCCATTTGGTGGGATTCGCGATAGATTTCTTGATTTTGCATATCTAACACAAGATAGATTTACACAGCAACACGCTTTGGTTGTATATCCAGATTGTGAGGAATGTACATCTGATGATACATCGATAACGATTGATAGTTCATTTACTGATAACTATTGTAGGGTTGCTGAAGTTAAATTTAAAGTAGTTTATGAAACAACGCCAATTTACGCAGTTTATCTTTATGTAAAATCAACTGAAATTACTACATATTTCAGTAATTCTAAATTATCTGGAACCACATTTTTATCTGAAATGACAGAATTTAATGGTGATTCTGCTGCAAGTAACGATGGTTTATGTTTTTCATCAACAACAATCACATATAATCAATTAACTGATTTAAATAATCAAACATATAATGACGAACCAAAGTATATATCTCGGATATTTTCAATACCCGAACCTGAAAATATACTCACAAACGAACAATTAACGGGTAGTACGGCGTTTGGTGATTTTACTATTTCATTTAGTAATGTGCCAGACACATTTGATGAAAGAAAGATTTATTTAGCATCATTAGGAGGATCAATTGGCAATGCATATTATATGGTTTTTTCAAAAGAAGAATGGGAATTTCTAACAGGGTTAGATATGAGTGAGACTGTAACAGACACATATGCTGTTGCTAGAATATATGACAGGTCAACAGAAGTCGAACCTCAACAGACAGGAACAACACTAAATATAGAGGAAGGTTGTGATAAATACGATAAATTATATAATGAATCAATTGTTTTTGGTTATATATTAAGTACTGGAAGCACATATGGCTCGTCATATATACCAGAAAACCCAGCATCAGGATACACCAATGGATTTATAGAATCATTATCACCAACGAATCCAACATATATTAATTTATTGTCGACTATAATTGGTGCAAGAAATACTAGTAGACTACCTCGAACTAAGAAATGGAAAAGAACTACATCAATATATGATAGAAGAACAAAATCTGGACTTTCTGAGTTTCGAGATGGAACATTTACAATAATACCAGTAATAAATGGACCAAGTAAAAATTTACAAGCATTACAAGAATGGTATAGACGAAAACGAATTGGAATGTATTTTTGTGGTGGTGTTACAAATTTCACATTTATTGATAACTGGCTAACAGGAATATTATATTTCTTTAAATTCGATAAAAGAATAAGATGGGATAATCAGTCAGCGTTTGATTTAAATCAAAGAGGAACAAAATATCCAAGGCAATTAATTTTTTATAATATATTAGATAAATCATTTTATTATCGCTCAACACCATATTGTTTTGTGAATGGAACTGGTGTATTTACGGGACAAACATATATTAATCCATTTACATTAACACCATATGTTGATGGAAGAACAGGATTACCAGTATTGCACCTTTTACATCCAACAACATTTTATGATGTTGGTGTTCGTGACGAATTTTTATCTGAAATTTGTACAGACCCGAATGTTGATCCATATTGTTCTGTTGTTAGGGATATTTCGCATACATCATATCAAGACCCCGCAAATATTCTAGAATATGCGATAAATTATCGATTAGATATTAGTGATGGAAAATTTGATGTCAACGATTTCTTTTCGTTAAGAAATTATGGTATGGGTTTCGGAAATGTAAGATATATCCAAGGACTTGATGGTGACATACAACAATTAATGTCGATAAATTGTGAAACGGGAATTGAGGCTTTTGATTTAGATGGTATACATTACTTTATATATATTGGGGAATTAATGGATCCTGAAGATCCATATTTTTCTTCATATTTTAAATCTTCTGGCGTGTTCGGTCCAACACCAATTGATTTAAAATTTGATAACGATGGGAAATTTATCAGATCATGCTTAAATAATAGATTAGGTGATTATTCTCAAGTCGTTCCATTTTATTTGTGGGAAAAACGAGCACCAGGTTTCGGATTATATTCCAGTGCGTCAGATACACAATCATGGGATAGAAGTAAAATTGCTGCGATGAAATTACAGAGAATATTTTCGATTAATGATGTATCATCAACTACAACAAATTATTTAATGGCCGATGGTGAAGAAGAATATCTATTAAAACCAATTACAATAATACATAATACATTTGCAATTACGGGTGGAACTGAAGATATGCTTGAAAGGTTTGAAGTTATCGATTATTCTCCACCACCAGATTTAAATAATACTGTAGGGTTTATTGAGGGCGACTTATGGTTACATGTAACTTCTGGCACATTAAAAAATCCACAAATTGGAATTATATATGTTGTTGTGAATAAAATATGGGTATCACAGGGTGTGGGATTACAATATGAAAATGGTTATCGTGAAAATTTTATACCACAAACGGCATTAAATTATTCAGGAAATAGACAAGTACTATCAACACCATTTTTATTTTATTTTGGATTAAAACCAGGAAACACCGCATTAGATTTATTAATAAAATATTTTGGTCCAAAAGACGCATTTCCGTCAATTGAAGAGGGTATTGAATGCCCAGATGTTATATAAGATATGAAAAAGAAAAAAATAATATTACCTAAATTAAGATATGAACGGGCACCAGAAATTGATGTTCAGTTTCGTATTGGTCTTGAAGAAGAAAAATTGTCATTAAGAAATGACGATAGGGATATTGTTTTGGACTTATCTGAACAATTTTCAAAAGAACGGGAAGTGTGTCAACGATATAAATTATATGGGAAAATGAAGATGGTTTTTCGTAATTTATATGCTGGTCAATCATATTATGATTATCTTAAACAAAGGCTATATTTGGTTGGTGATGGTTCAGATGGTAATTTTTGTGGATACTTACCATATAATGAATTTGCATTTTTAAGAGGCGATTTATATCATGAAGTACCCGAAGAACAATCATTAAATGATTTAAGTGGGTTTACTGAGTTCAATATCATCACAAGCGGAACAACAGAACATCAAGAAATAACAACAATGACATCACCCAAATTTAATTGGAACATATATTTGTCATATATATCAGAACATGATAGTAATTACCCAATAAAATACACATTAACGGGGGGTACAGAATTATCTTTTGTTAGTGGGGACGGAATACCATTTAGGGTTCAAGAAACCTCATCACAATATATTTTAACCAGTCCCGTACCACATGGTATTAGTCAAGGTGAATATATCCTAATTAATGGAAATTATTATTATATCAATTCGGTTGGTAATCAATATTATAGATCGGAGAAATATGTTATAAACATACTAAAATCACAATTAAGTGGTACTACACTTAATGTTCTGATAAATGGAAAAAGGTGTGTTGATATAAACGACACCGCCAACTCAACATCACAATATTATGTTCATAAACATAAGACACTAACATCTGACGACGAATATATCTTAGATAAATTAGGTTTTGAGTCGCCAATATGGGAAGATGAAAGAAAATTATTATATGAAAATAGTGCGGGTGAAAATGATGTTCTGGTCGTGAGAGATAGAATGGAATCTATGTTCTTTACATTTAAAGAACCATATACACTATCGGGAATAACAAATAATCTCGGATATACTCCAACAGAATTATACGCAACGGTTATTTTTAGAAACGGGAACGGATATTTTAATTATCCACCTAAAGTTGGGTACTCATTTCATTTACATGATACATGGATTGATGATCATTACGATGGTTCAATATCATATGAAACAGGTATCACATACTCAACATTCTGGAGAGGTAAAGAGTTTTATAAAGGTAATGAGGTCCCTATTGGTACTGAATTATATGGTGCATTTATAGAATATAACCCGAAAGAGTTAAAAGAAAGGGTTATTTCTGAATCTTTTCATAAAATAACAATTAATTCGTTAATTTTTGATCATGGACAGACATTAAATACCATATATTCAGGAGCAAGTCAAACTAACCCATTCGGGTTATTATATCAACCACATTATAGATTTAAACTAAGAGAACTTTCTCCATATATTGAAAGTTCAGACCCAAATGTAACTATTGGGAATTTACCAGAAAACGCAAAATATTTTCCAGATGAAAAAATCTGGAGATGGAGGGATCTATATGAACATGGATATATTGATCCAGATGGATATGGTACAAATTATCCATATATGAATGATATGCATTATATTTTTCAAGATATTGGGTTTTATATCAGAAACGAAAAATTATTTAATAATAAAAAAGACCAAGTTGTTAGTTTTTATGATGTTGGTGACCAAAATATTTGTCATCAAGATGTTATACATCCTTCAGTAACACCATCGCCAACACCATCAGTTTCACTTACACCAGGATTACCACCATCAACTACGCCAACACCATCAATATCACCATCATTAACACCAAGTATTTCAACATCTGCGATTGCTGATTTTGTTATATTAATGCCATCAGGAATAAGTTTTGATAAATTTGGTAATTTAAAAGATCCAGATTATCCGACAGTATTATCTAATGGTACTTGGACGGCAATTGAAGAAGATGACCCTGATAATATTCTTATTGACTTTACAAAATCTGGCAATAATGGTGAAATTTTAGAAGTTTGGGTATATGGTGGAGAAGTCCTTGGTGAATTTGTGAGTACGGCTCAAATACGAGTAATAAGAGGTAGCGTGTCCACATTATTATCTATATGTAGGGATGGGTTTTCTGAAGAATGCGATTAACTATATTAAAAATGAAACTATTACAAAACATATTAAATAAGAAAATTCTAATCAATACCGAAACTAAATTTGGTTTAGATTTGGGTTGGGAAGACGCATTTCAAGAGTTTGAAAAAGACGCGTTGAAATCTGTTATTAACCCAACACAGAATTTTGAAACGGTGAGATATGTTCATAGTGGATATACCAGTACAAACGGAATATATCAAAACGATATTTGGTTTTATTTTTATTTCTATGACGGTAATAATCCACCACAACACAGAGTAAATTATGAATATGCGGGAATAACCACAGAGGAGAATACAAAACTGTTAAGACAAGAGAAGACGAGTTTCTTCAGATTAGAGTTTTATAAAACACCAAATAACGAACTCCCAAATAGCGCTAACAGAAAATTAGTCTTCACAAAATATTTACCAATTCCATTAGGTGAGAGAGTATTTTATTCACCTTTAAACGAGTATGCATTTGTACCTGTTTTTACTGGGTCTAATTTCAAGAATAAAGAGAATATGCATCTCTACTGGTTTCAGGATGAAACAGCATTGGAAGGGTCATCTATCTCAGGTGATACATTTTACATGTCAGCGAGATATTTCAATGCTATTGATGGTACAACAACATCTTTTTTAAATAATGAAAAACAAGTAACAGAAGAAATTGACGAAGAAAATGATGTATATCATAGAGTTGTGATATTTAGAACTGATTATTCATATATAATATATTCTGGAAATACAGATCAAAGAATTGGTGAGAATAATCAACCAATTAGATTTTTCTCGGCGGTGCCTGTTGGAAGTTCCTTATATCCACATAATAAATGAGAAAGCGAATTGAAAAATACGAAATTTTAACTGGTTCCACAAGCGGAATAACATACCAATTACCGATATTTTTAGAAAATTCGGTAGATGAAATGGGTGTTATGGTTGGATTTAGTGGCGAAATTGAACAAATTGAACAATTTTGTAACTTCACATATGCTGGTAGTGGTAATACAATAAGAATATATAATACATTAAACACAAATAAATTAAAAACATTAATTAATTCCGTATTTACGATTTCATGGGGGGATGGTAGTCCTGATACAGAATTACCAATGTCAACCGTATATGATAGTGATTTACCATATGCGTCACACACATATGTTGTGTCAGGACAAACATATGATATTGAAATAACTGTTGATTCACCATGGGATGTGGAAAGATTAAAACGAAGTATATATATTCCACTTTCTGGACAAACATTACCAACAGATTTGGGTACATTAACATTTACAATACCATATTCGAATCCAGAAATTACGCAAACACAAGACTATTTGCAAGATTATAGGGCGTTAACTGGTAACACCAATGACACATATATTTCATTCCTAGCAGTGGGTAAGAGTAGGTTAGATGAATTTAGATTATATGGGGTAAATATTGCATATTCTGGAATCACAACAGGATCTACTGAAGCGGGAGACTATACAGGATATACAATTGATGGTTTATTTTATATGGATTATGCTGATGGATATACACATATAACAGGTTGTACATCAGGGTACACACATGAAGAAATATATAATGGAATGATAACGAGAGACGAACATTTAATTGGATTCTTAGATGTACCTCAGATTTATTCAGATATTTTTATTGAAAGAGGTAAGCAAGGTGTTATGGAAAGAAATCTAAGATTAGGTGAAATTGATAATATCGGAGAACTTGAAATATACGGTGGTGGATTTTTTAAAGTTAGAAAAGAATAATTTTTATATTTATATGTAAATAAAAGAGACAAAAAACATTAAAAATGGCAACTGGATCATATGGGATAGTTAGAGGAGCAGATGTGTCTCCAGAAGATGTTGAAATATTGTATCATTACACTCCCGATAGAAATGCAAATTCAGAAGTGGAATTGAAGACATTAGATGCTGCAACAATTTTAACACCTGTCTATCACAACGCAGAAACTATCGGTTCATCAAACCCAGCATATCAACCAATACCTGATGTTGAAATTTTAGGTGGTTTATATAATCTAAAGCTGGAATCTGATGATTTTACCGAATTGGGAATATACACATTGCATTTAAGACCAAAGCAAATTAGAACTAAAATAACTGATTGTGGTGTTCTAGCATCATTACCATCAGTAAGAGGGTTGGTCATCGATTTATCAAATGTAATTGCTTCTGACAGGAATAAATTCTCACCACAAGGACTGGTTGGGTATCGTATTGAATATATAAACCCAACAGATGGAAAGAAAGTACCTAATTTTTATCGAGTAATAACATCTAATTTCTATTGCGAACCTATTGTCACCAATTTAACAAACACCAATCAAAAAGCTATACGATATAGATATTCAGATAGTGCAACAAACTTAATGTTTTTAACAATAACACCAAGTTCGGCACCATCGACAAGGCCAAATACAATACCATATATTGGTCAGCCCGAACAAACAATTATATTAACAAACACATATTTTAATCCAGTTACGATTGAAATAGAAATGGTTGAACATGATGTACAGACACTTGCATATGCATTGTACGGAAATCAAAGTAAAGCAATGTCAAGTGGAATTTACACAATATATGACAAAGATAATAATATCTATAAACAATTTAACTTATATGAAGTTAAAGATGAGTTTAATGAGACATTATACGAAGTAAGAGAAAAGAGAACAGAGATTGACGAATCATTAGATTTTGATACAATAACATCATAATGGCAAAACGCAGAGTACCAAGTCAGGCATCAAGTGGATCGGATTCATTTAGCGATAATCTTGTCGGTAACCAATTTACCGATGGTTCTAGCTTAATGACTGGTGGTAACTTTGCCATAGATAAAGTAATTCCGGAGAAAGATAGTAAACTATTCATTACGCAACCATTTTCTAAATTTATTACGCTTGATGAGATTGATGAGGAGGTTAGTGCAACAGGACAACCACCATCAACAGATAAACAAACAGATATTAAATTTAAAAATGATAAAGAAAATGCGGATAAGTCGTATTATGGTTCATTAAAGGAACGAATTGGTGTTTCATTAACAAACATTATTACAAAATACCCAGCTGCGTTTATGATAGATGCCGATTCACCAGCGACATCAACAAGCAATACAGCAGAAGATATTGTATATGATATAGACTATAATACAACAGAATTTAAGGTACAATATAGTTTAATATATAATCCACTAGATGTTATTTTAAAGTCACCAAGAGCAAATATCGTTTCCGAATCGAACAATAATGTAAGAAACTTTTATTCGTCATATACAAAGTATGTTATTGATATAAACGACCAGACTTATGATATTTTATTCTATCTCGAGCCAGACTCAGGTAATAAAATAAGTTTAAGAGTTGAGGGAAATTGTTTTAACGGACTTTCAGCGTACACCGAAAGTTATATTATTAGACCAAATAACGGAATTGTTGAGAATTTTTACAATGAACTCGACGATATAGAAAGAGTATTATTAAATAGAGACAGTAATCCAAAATTTAACGCTGGGTTTAACATTCCAAGAGACACAAATGGTGGTTATACTACCGAAACTATCACAGAATATGCAAACTGGCCGATTTCAAAAGATAATTGGAATATTCAGATTATTGGATTAAATTATGGGTATTATGTTGATAGAATTAAATTATTAGCTGAACAAATAGATAATTATAAATCTAATCTTATTGTTAGGTTTTTAACATCCCCACAATTATATGAATTCGATACTGAGGAACAAAAGGTTCATTCAATTTTCCAGATATATGGTCAGAGTTTTGATAAAGTAAAGAAATTCATAGACAACATCGCATATATGCGAAATGTAACTTATGATGGAATTAATAATGTTCCAGATCTATTATTGAAAAATCTTTCTGAAACTCTTGGTCTTTCTACTGTTAATCTCTTTGATGAGAGATCATTACAAGACTCATTATATACGAGACATGATAATCAATATGTTGGAGTACCTATTGGGACAAACTTAATTGAGGCAGAATATGAATTTTATAGAAGATTAATTGTTAATCTCGCTTACCTATATAAATCAAAAGGAACAAGAAACGCCATTGAGTTCTTCTTAAAATTTATTGGGGCACCAGAACCAATGATTCGATTAGATGAATATATCTATAAAGTAGATAGTCTCCTACCTTCAGCAACAGTTGAAGATGATATTAGAAAGGCAATTCAGGGGACGCTAATAACAAATGTTGTTGTATATAATACGGGAACGACACAATATGACTTGCTACAGATTACTGGATCAACAACATTAACTCGAAATGAATATCCGGTTTATGAAAATACTGGGTTACCACGAAGTGCAGAATTTAAAGACGGATCAGTGTATTTTCAAAAAGGAGCTGGTTGGTATACAAAGACATTAGATCATCGTTCGCCAGACATTCTTGATGAATCAAGTTCAGATTTAAATAGTCGAGTTAAAGTAATTAAAACAAAATCAAGGGCGTTCACATATGGTGAAGATTATTTTGATGTCTTTAGAAGTCTTCCTGGTTTGGGATACGGATATAGTATCACATCGGAAATAGATAACACCAAAATCCACATAGTTGAAGATGAAGACACATCAAAACTGATATTAAACAGAAAGAATATTAATGTGTTTTTATCCGCAGATAGAGCGATTGATTATGATGTATATCGAAAATCACGAGATCTTTTATTAACTTTTGGTACTTTACCGCCACAAACAGGCGTTACATTTGCTGAATTTTTAAATACAATAACAAGTTCACTTATAAAAGATTCACATGTTGTCAAATATAAAAATGCATATATCACACTTTTAGAGGTATATGAAGAATATCAAAAAAGTACTCAGTTTACCCCATATTCTTATTTTTCTGTTAATGAATTTATTACTAGATTAAGTCCATATTGGGTTAATATAATTGAACAATTTGTACCAGCAACAACATTGTGGATGGGTGGAAATCTAATTGAAAATGGATTATTCAATCGTTCTAAACATAAATATAGACAACCAGCAACCCCACTTTCATATATTGAAAATCTTTTCCCTGATTTTGAATCTGTTATATATGAGGATATTGAGACAATTCTTGGGTCTGGATCAATGAATGGTGAGGATAATGCTTTTAATAATTTTAGAGGGTTACAACTTTTTGACGGCGTTACATTTTACATAATTTTAAATATAAATGGAAAAGTATATAGTAGGCCAACATCAATTTTAAGATCATTTACTGGATACACGACACAATTAACTGGATGTACTTCATTAGAGGATATGGAGACAACCATTCCATTGGTTTGCGGATATTCAGGAGATACACATCCTTGGTCATTATTCCAATATGGTGATAATGTTCAGGATATGAAGGACGAATGGATAATCACATTAAATGAACTTATTAATGAAATTAATAGTTCACCAGACGAGTCCGACTATACATTAATTGTTCATTACTTTACGGATACGGACGGAATAGAGAAAGTTAAATTTACTGTTGTTCCAAATGATTATTATAACTATACAGGATATGAAACATTTGAATATTATTTTGAACCAACATATAGCATACAGAAGGAAGGATGCGAAATAAATTTTACAGGCACATCAATTTCGGATATTCAAACTACGGGTCCGTACGCTGAAGATTGCCAATTGGCCGCAACAATACAGTTTGAATTTGGTAATGCTGTTGGCGATGAGATAGGTAGAGACCCAATTTACATTCAAAAATCTTGTAATGAATTTGTTCAACCAGCACCAATTGAGTATGTTTCAGGTTGTACTTATTTAATGCCATATGTCTTAGAAACTGATAAATTTGAACTTTTATTTACTGATGCCGCAAATTGTCAAGAACGGATTGCGATAGATGGGTTACAATATAACATTATAGAGCCGATTTATGGTGAAACGGGGTATACAGCAACTGCCCGTTATATGATTAAACCAGGATATAATTATGGGTTACATCGGGATAGTGTCTGTTATCAAGTACTTACATCAACAATACCACAGACATACCAAGAACTATTAACAGCGATTGGAACAGGTGATATCCAACAAATATCTGTTAGTGATATAGTGTCTGGCCAAACATTATTATCAATAACCCAAAGGCCATACGGGGAAATGATCAATCAAAATTTCACAGATGCATCAACAAATGGTTATCAATTTGCATTCAGATATACATTTATTGATGTGTTATCAACATCTTGTTTAAGTACAGTTAAGGTTTGTTACATAAATGACAATATAGAAGTTTTACCAACAAGTAAAGTATATGTTTACACTAATATTGATATTAATTTAAATACGGTGCCATATCATTTCGACTGGAAATATCCACAGGATTTATTTATTAAACCAGAAGATGGAAGTAGACATGGGGATTATCTTATTGACTACACGGGATTCCCAATTGAAGTTAGTGGTGTCACATTAAATATTTGCACAAATAAAATATATTATCAAGTATACTGCTCAGGAAATACCGATAATAATATATTAATTAACGGTAATATAATAGTTGCACATAAGAAGGAAGAGATTAATGATTTTAATTTTAATTTACATCAGTTCTTTAGTGCTCCTGGATATTATATAGAATATGAACGAGATCCAGATCCGTCAGATCCACCATGCGAAATTATATTACCATCACCAACACCAACGCCAACAATTACACGAACACCAAGCATTACACCAACTATTACGCCAAGCATCACACCAACTATTACACCTAGTATTACACCAAGTATTAGTATTACACCAACTATTACACCAACTATTACACCAACTATTACACCAACTATTACACCATCTATTACGCCTAGTATCAGTATTTCTCCGACCAGAACGCCATCTATCACACCATCTATCACACCGTCTATCACGCCAAGTATTTCTATAACGCCATCAGTATCGCCAGAAGTTATAGA
>Ga0116204_1001517_pt1 | contig 12970 bp, 13 predicted proteins | sample LakKivwa52mmetaG_FD_94481 | JGI IMG/M metagenome (GOLD analysis project Ga0116204, IMG submission 94481) | Anoxic lake water microbial communities from Lake Kivu, Rwanda to study Microbial Dark Matter (Phase II) - Lake Kivu water 52m metaG | ecosystem: Environmental > Aquatic > Freshwater > Lake...
TCCAAACAAAGTGGTTTGGATCATTGCAGCGAGAAAAATAAGTATTACCTGTTAACATGCCATTTTGTCCGTTACCCTCAACTGGACAACCCAACTGGCCAAACCCTCCACATTGGTTTGTGCATATCTTGTTCTCGTTGTCGTAATACAAAGTTTCACATCCATCTACTTGCCGTGTGCATGATTCTTGCCCCTCGCTTCCACAGGCATAACTATTCTGTGAAGACGATGGAATACAAATACCTGGATCATCTGTATTTTCCCAAAAACCACTTAACGAATACAGACGCTTTAGGGTATTAGTTGATTCTTCTTCTATAAATCTTCCTCCTTTAACTCCCTTATCTTGAATGTAGTCTTTTAGATCTTGTATATAAGTACCTGTGCTTTTGCCTTCCAATAGCGCCAGAGTTATACATATATTTGTCGGATTATTACATGCGTTGCCTACTTTGCAAATTCGCCCCGTTTGCCCTCGTTGGTTATTGTTGTTTTTATCCGCACATATCCATTCGTTAGGTGGCGAGCTAAAATAATGCTTTCTTCCATTCACTATTTGATCAAAAGCCCGATCCTTACTCAATCAGAGAAGATAGTCGAGGGATAGGTCGCAATACAAATGAGATCTTGCGACATCACATGGCTTAGTAAAAGTCCCATTTTGATTTAGTGTTGCTCCACTTCCTGTCTCTGGATGACATTTTTCTCCCATCCCTCCAAAATTCACCTGAGATGGAGCAGCGCGAGAAAACAGCGAGGTGCTCCGTGAAGATACTGCATATGAGATTATACCCAAGGCAACAACGACAAAGACAACTGCAGATAAAATATATGTTGTCCTTTTTTTTATACAGACTATTTTTGATTTCATAGTATATATACACTGTATCACAATTTCTAAAATAGTCTCTAGCGTTTTTCTGCGTTAAAAAGTGGGCCGACTATTTGAATATTTGCTGGTGCTCTCAAATTAAAAAAGTCTTTAAATTCACCCGCCCCGAAGCTTTCTGTTTTACCACCCCCACTAATAATGACATTTGTTGATCTTCCATTCTCGAAATCTGCCAAAATCGAAACACTCTCGACGGTTTGGAATGCAGCTCCTCCCAACTCCTGTTTAACTTTATCACTGCTCCAGTTGCCTGTCTGAGTACATGATCTACCGTCTGGTGCAGGGGGAGATTTGTCAGTTTGATAAACAAAACATGCATTTGCTGAGCTTTTTCTCACGAGCAAAATAACATTTGCAATATCAGCAACTTCTTCTTGTCTAAGCCACGCAGTATTATTATGATCTTTTCTCCATCCCCAATTACAGTAAAACCATGGTGATTCCCTATCGTACGCTTTACTTCTTAATTCATCAAAACTGCTCACTGACCCTTCAAAATCTTTCGTTTGTTTTGTCCAGTCAGTTTGCCTCCACCCTATCTGACCTGAAGAAAAAGTATATCCACCATGGGTTGATGAGTACCACGCAGTAATCGGGTTTCCATTTTGGACCATTACCTTGCCCGCAGTTTCTTCTACAGCCGTCTTCCACTGACCAGATTTTGGACCACAGTAAACTTGACATGACTCAGTGGTACATATCTCTTTTGTTCCATTGTTTGTATACGATAATGCATAAGATCGTGCAGCGATAACTTGTGCTTTTAATGCTTCCATTGGCCAACTCTCCGGCATTTCACAAATGCCTAATAAGTAAGTTTCAAGCTGCATAGGGCCATATCCTTGAACACTAATGGTTATATTGTCACGTGTCTCAAAATTGATATTATTAAAATATGCTCGCAGTATGTCTTCATGACCTTGGAAAGATGATCTAAACTTAGCTCCATATTGATTCAATCCAATTCTATTTGGCGTCCCAAAAGAGAAAAAACCAAATTTTGGACTAAATCCGGGATCACGATTGTTTGTTAAGTCACTATCACATCTTCCAGCTGAGTTTGAAGATCGAGTAATATTTAAGCCCGTTAGTTTTTGTGCAATCAATTGTTGTTGTTGTGCATTTAACTGAGCAATCTTACTTTGTAACTCACTTAAGTATTGCTTTGATTTCGATACTTCGCCAGCAAGAAAAGCAGACTGCTTGTCGATATCTACTTTTACAGCGGCCAGTTGGCTTTTCTCATTCTCAAGTACGTTTTTTTTATCCTCGACCTGTTTTATATAGAGTGCAATTTTGATAATTGCCTTCCTGTCTTCATCCACAAGTGTTTTCTGATAAAAATAGTTTTGCAGTGATTCTGATATGTTTTCACTCAGTAAAAGATTGACAAGTGAAAATGTATTTTTCCCAGTGTTTTTATAGTAGTTACGTGCTCGCTGATGGAGTAGTTTTTCCTGCTGTGAAAATGCTTGCTCTCCTTGGCGAATTTGTGCTTCTTTGTTTTCAATTTCCCGCTCAAGAATGCCTACCTGATTTTTTATGTTATTTAGTTTTTGCTCTAGATCGGCAAGTTGCTTTTCGTTTGCCTGATTTGCTGTGCTTATGGCACTAAACTCACGCTTAAGATCTTCAAGCTGTTTCGTGACACTTTCAAGTTGATCTGCATAGAGCGGAACCACCGCAAACAGAAAGATTACAGCGCACACAATACCAGAGACAATACGTCGCATACCATACATTATATACGGTATTGTATACTCATTACATGCGAAGCGTTTTTTTAATTATTTTTGCCTTTTTCCTTTTGATTCTTACTCCAGCATACACGTATTCTGCTGCAGCTCCTACCCGATATATGACCTGTGATGCGTGTGGACTGTGTCCAAAAATTGTGAATGGGACAAAGCCAACCTGTACAGTTACATTTGTGCCGGGAGATTGGGAACGATGTGCTCGCTGTTTGTATCCTAATAAATTTCCTGCAGGGCAGCCTGCTGATCCAAAAAAATGCGAAACACTTGTCATTGACGACGCAACAAATTTGGCAAAAATTCCAGTAGCTAAGGGACGACAATTTACTATGCTTGGTTGTTTGAGCGCTGGAACTAATGTTGGATTTACCGATCAAAAAGGAGCGCCAAGTTTTGTTCAGGCGATGTTAAACGTAGTGTTTTCAATGTCAGGGGGAATTGCATTTTTATATCTAATGTACGGAGGATATGAAATTCTTATCTCGCAAGCAGATCCTGAAAAGCTTAATTATGGAAGACGACTGGTTTACGGGTCAATTATCGGACTTATCTTTACACTAAGTTCAGTGTTTCTTGTGAATCTCATTGGAGCGGGAATACTTCGAATTCCCGGATTTAGCGGCCCTTAGACTTCAAAAAGAAACCCGCAGCAAGACTGCCTCCTAATAGAGGAAAAAGCACTATAGGAACTCCAGTATTAGGGATTGAAGTTGGCACGTTTTTATTCCCATATGTGTGATATGTGGGGTTATAGGTTGGAGCTGGTGTTGGATTTGTGGCAACACGCTGACCATTTGAGTCAACCTTGAGTGTGCTTATTGGTTTCGCTGTAGGAGAGGGCGATGGTGTTACTGACACCTTTGCCTTACTTGAGCTAGCACTGGGAAGTTTAATGCCATTAAGCTTGATTTTACCGCTTGCAACCACAATAAACACGGCTACAACAACAAGTCCAAGGATAAAGGATAGGGCTTTATTGAATTGATCCATATGGAGCAATTATATCATTATAGGCTATAAATTGCAAGTTTGATTGACTTTTTCATACGTTTTCGCCACAATGAGACTATGGATACGGATCATCCTCAGTTGGTTTATTTATGGAAAGCGCCACTTCGTGCCTATAAAAGGCGTGGGGATAGTGTGTTGCGATTTTATTTAGCGCTCGCACTCTTGCTTGGACTTATCGTGTTTTTTTTCGGTGATCGTGTACTTATGATTCCCATTCTTACCCTCTTATTTCTTTTTTACGCACTTACCATAACCCCCCCTCCCGAGGTTGATAATATTATTACTACCTTTGGAATTGAGACTGCAGGCATTTCGCTTCGGTGGGAGTTTTTATCTCATTTTTATTACACAAAAAAATTTCACTTTCACGTTCTCACTTTAGTTAGTAATGCCCCTTACTTTTATCACGCGTACCTTATTGTTCCGGATGATGAACAGAAGAAAAAAATTACGGAGATTCTATCTAAACATTTAATGTTTGTTGAAAAACCACAGCGAAGTTTTACCGATAAGATGGTAGATTGGCTTTCGAATCTTATCCCTGATGAAGACGAGTTGCCAGCGCCTGCGGCACAACCTCTTTCACCCCAAAAAGCCGCGCCCATTTGAGCAAACCTTCATCTGATGATACTATTGCCCCATTCACCTCTTTTGCGAGCATGATAACATCTAAATCTGCAACACTATCCAAAAACCCTACTCGAGTAGCCTGTCTATATCTATCTCTATATCCACGCACATACTCCCCTATTGTTTTTTGAAACGAAATTCTATCAAGTGTTCCTTTTTCCATTAACGACTTCCCAGCCTTTTCAATTTCTTCCTCACCTACACGTAGACCACGCAAACTTCTTTGCCTAATATCCTCTACCATTGTGTATAAAATATGCGCTGGTATAGAGTCTGTATGAATTTCTGGAGATTGAACCACAACTGCGGCAAGAAGTTTTTGAATGCTGTCTTGTTTTGCATCGTCAAAAAAACTTAAAAACTCATCAACGATTCGGGGAGGCATAAAAAAAGTATGTGACTGCTTAGATTTGCCCTCAAGAGCAAACTGCGTTATGGTTTTCATAACATCGTTAGTTGTTTTACCTAATGCAAAACCTGCTTCCATGTTAAAAAACACATTAGTATCCAAGATATAACTATCCATATAGATATATCATATCATCTAAACCTACACTTTCGTTCACAAATAATATGGTATTTGGTGAATAAAAATAGTCGTCAAGGCTAGCTCAAATATTTGATATCTTTTGTTATACATTGAATACTTGTTTTTCTACCTCTAGTGTTTTACATTTTTTCTTGACACTATGAAACTCCCATGGAAACAGCCACGGTGAGTTCGGCATAGTAAACTGTGTAGGAAACTATGTATTGTTTATTTTGCAAACACAAAGACACGGAGGTAATTGAAACTCGTCTTGTTGATGAGGGAGGGTCTATTCGAAGACGACGTGTGTGTCCGCAGTGCGAAAAGCGGTTTACCACGTATGAGCGTGTTGAAGAGTTTCCTGTGCTTGTTGTAAAAAAAGATGGGAAGCGGGAACGATTCAACCGTGAAAAACTTCGCATAGGATTACAAAAATCATGCGAAAAAACATTAGTGTCTGCAACACAGATAGAGCAAATCATCTCATTTGTGGAGCAGGGACTTCGAAACAAAGATGTGTCGGAAGTCGACAGCACAAAGGTTGGCGAGTTGGTTGCGGAAGGGCTTAAAAAAATTGACAAAGTAGCTTATATACGATTCGCCTCGGTATTTAAGCGCTTTGAAGAATTGAATGACTTTAAAAAAGAAATAGAGGCAATTTAACTGTTATTTATTATCTTATTTTTGTCTTATGAAGCTCTCAGGAATCTCAGAGAAGGTGTTTAGTGATCGTTATGCACTAAAAGATAAATCAGGATCCCCTATCGAAAAAAAACCAGATGAAATGTGGAAACGAATTGCAAAAGCAGTGTCATCACAAGAGGCTTCACCTGAATTAAAACGTCGTTGGGAAAAAGAGTTTTATGATGCAATGAAGGATTTTAAATATGTGCCAGGTGGTCGCATCCTTGCCGGAGCTGGAACTGGATATGCAGTGACGTATTACAACTGTTTTGTTATCCCAAGCCCAAAAGACGCACGGGACGGAATTTTAGAGACACTTAAGCAAATGGTGGAGATCATGGCTCGTGGTGGAGGAGTTGGAATTAATCTTTCTTCTCTTCGTCCTCGTGGATCGAGAGTAAAGAAAGTAAATGGATTTTCTTCTGGACCAATTAACTGGGCAGAACTTTTTTCCGTTGCGACAAAAGATATTATCCAACAGGGCGGTACACGACGTGGCGCGCTCATGTTGATGCTTTGGGACTGGCACCCAGATATTGAGGAATTTATCACAGTAAAACAGGACCTTCGAAGGATCAATGGTGCAAATCTTTCTGTATGTGTATCTGACACATTCATGGAGGCGGTTGAAAAAGATGCCGATTGGGACTTGGTCTTTCCTGACGTCACCGATCCTGAGTATGATCAAAAATGGGATGGAGATATCTTTGCATGGAAGGCATTAGGGAAAAAAGTGATTGTTCGCAAAACACTTAAGGCTCGTTTCTTATGGAATCTCATAGCTGAGGCTGCGTGGCGTTCTGCTGAACCAGGTGTGGTGTTTATGGAGCGATACAATAAATGGCATAACAACTGGTACTGGAACCGTATTAACTGTGTAAATCCATGTGGTGAAGAAGGACTTCCACCATGGGGAGTTTGTAACTTAGGATCAATAAATCTTTCCGCATTTGTAAAGGGTAGCGATATTGACAAAAAAGGCGTATTTGATTTTAACGCACTAAAAAAAGTTGTACGTGCAGGAGTCCGATTTCAAGATAACGTAATAGATCAGGATCAGTATTTTTTTGAGGGAATCCGTAAAACACAACTGGAAGGAGAGCGACGCATAGGCCTTGGCACAATGGGTCTTGGTGACACACTAATCAAACTCCATATGCGGTACGGCTCAAAAGAATCGTTACAGTTTATTGATAAAGTCTATAAACTTATTCGCGATGAATCATATAGAACATCAGCAGAAATTGCCAAAGAAAAAGGGTCGTTTGGTAAATACGATAAAGATAAGTATTTGAAGGGCAAATTTATTCAAGCACTTCCAAAGGATGTACAAAAAAGTATTGCAGAAAAAGGAATACGAAACTCGCTTCTTCTCATGCAGGCGCCAACCGGATCAACTTCCCTCATGGTAAATACCACATCGGGTATTGAACCAGTATTTGAGTTTGAGTTTATTCGACGTGATCGTCTCGGCGAACATATTATCCGACATCATCTGTATGAGAAATGGGTAAAAAAACACGATAAAGAAATTAAAGACGGAAAACTAAAACGTCCTCAATGGTTTGTGTCTGCACAAGAACTCACTCCAGAGGAACATGTGAATGTTCAGGCGGTTATCCAAAAATACGTAGATGCGTCTATATCAAAAACAGTAAACGCCCCAAATTCCCATACAGTAGAAGATGTAAAACGTCTATATACACTTGCCTATAAGCAGGGATTAAAAGGAATTGCCTATATGCGAGAAGGCTCGCGTGAGGGTGTACTTGAACGGACCGATGCAAAAAAAGATGAGAAAAAAGTCGAAGCACCCAAATATCACGTTAAGCCACGACCAATGGTAGTTCACGGGTCAACATACCGCATGAATACACCAGTCGGAACCGCATTTATCACAATTAATACAAACGGGGGTACCATACCTGAGCCACTTGAGGTATTTATAAGCATTAGTAAGCCAGGAAGTGATATTGCTGCAATGGCAGAGGGACTTGCCCGTACCATTTCGCTTGCTCTTCGATTTGCCTCAGGATTACCAGCAATGGAACGGGTTCGCGAAATTGTAAATCAACTTGAAGGCATAGGTGGAGCGCGCACAATGGGATTTGGAAAGGATAAAATTAAAAGCCTTCCTGATGCGGTCGCTAAAGTGCTTCGTATGCACTATGGTTTTGGAACTGAGGGAAAAAAAGATGAAAAGATAGCAGACCCAAAACTAGTTACCGAAACCACTCAAGCATCACTTATTCAGCCACCTCAACCACGGGGACTATTTGACATCTGTCCGTCCTGTGGAGAAGCATCGCTTGCCCATGAGGAGGGGTGTAAAAAATGCTATGGATGTGGATATTCGGAATGCTCATAAGGGAGTTCTATAACTATGAAGATATATACGAGAACCGGTGATGACGGTACCACTGCCCTATTTGGAGGTAAGCGTATTGCAAAGGACAATCCAATTGTAGAGGCGTATGGAACTATCGATGAGCTAACATCAAGTCTTGGTATTGTCATTGTGTACGCATCAGAACATGGAGAAACTCTTACGCGAATTCAAAAAAACTTATACAAGATCATGGCGTCGGTATCGGGGGCACAAACATCGCTTGATTTTTTAATTGATGAAACTACCTATCTTGAAGATGAGATAGATAGGTTAACCCAAACTCTTCCCCCGCTTCATCGCTTTGTTCTGCCACAAGGATCGAGCAGGACTGCACACACACATCTAGCACGAACAATTTGTCGACGAGCAGAACGTCGTCTTGTCGCTATTACATCAGACCTTATGATTCGAACATACATTAATCGTCTTTCTGATTATCTTTTTACCTTGGGAAGAATATTGGCAAAAGACAAAGAAGTCTTTGCTTGACAAAAAAGTGTGCTGGGTATACAGTATGCAGAGTTAGATGAAGGTTGTTATCAAATTGTTCCAATATAAACCACTGTCCAGATGACTTGGATGGGAAGGTTACCCTTCAAGGGGTTATTTGGGAATGCCGTGTGAATCGGCAACTGTACCGCAGCGGTGTTTCGATAGCGTCAGCGCATCGAAGAGTCCGAAGACCGATTGGAGCTTGTTATTTCCACGAGTATGGTTGCTGTTGCCGAGTATCGAAGCGTTTTGCCACTCCCCGTAATTCATCCTTCTTCGCTTCGAACGCTTCATACGCTTGAGCAAAGATCTACTTTACATAACAGTTCTTATGAGTGGCTCAGTGCGTACGAAAAACGCCCCGACTCTATTTTTTCCTACTATAGTATTCCAAACGAAATTACATTTTTACAAAAGGCTGAAGGTCTAACACACGAAAGAAAAAAGTATTATATCGAGGAAAACGTAAGGCGTTTTTTGGCTGAATTTGTAGGCAAGGTGCCCTATACCACAATACCATATGAAATGGATAGCCAGGGTTTTTCTTATGCAAACATGCATGTTATGGATTCGTATAATAACGCGACTTTATTAGGAGGTGAAAGAGAGCAAGCTGAAAATGTCGGATTTTCCCAGATAGAAGCTGAAATGATCCAATCTCTTCATGCACCTCAAGAACTTCAAACGACTGCTTTTTGGATATCGCCACCGAAAATAGCTGACTACGGATTTGTATTCGTTATGAAGCCTGAAGGCAATGGAAAAGTTAAGGAGTATATTCTTCGTTATCCTGAGAAACAAACAGATCTTACGAAGAGCAGTCAGTTGTATCAACTTATAAGCCAAGACAATCTAGCACCACAGGATACCAATTCATTTTTACGTTCACCCCTTTTTGGAAAATTAGGAGAACATTTTGATTTCGACCTACATCAAATCATGCAGATGATTGGAATATCAAATGAAAAAATAGAACAGTCTCGTAATTTTGAAATGCGGGTTGATCAAAAACTGGGATCATGGATTGCCCAGTTTGCAAACTCAATCATTATGGCAACAGAGCATGGGAGAACTCCAACAGTAGAAGATATTGCTCAGTGTAAACTTCTCCTTTTGTCCATCTATCAACAAGCCCAAGAAATTGTATCTCTCCAACTATATGGAAATGCCATGCAAGAACTCATTGGATATTTTGATATTCCTCAATCTCGTTTCTCCTGGGATAAACTTGCTGGATATGCAACTATATTTGCCACAAATTCCAATCTTCCCACTGCAGACGCAGGCAGTTGCCCTGCATTAGAGGATGGTAATGCGTCACTTGATCCAGTAGCACGATATATAAGTAACCACGATATTATTACTCAACTACGGCATTCTACACCTGAATCAATTGCTCAAAACAAAAATGTACTTACGCAAGACAATAAAACAGACAAAAAGCTTGATTGCACTTGCCCTTTTTGTAACGAAAAAGTTTCTGCCATAATCTCTGATGGAAAAATAACTTGTCCTCGAAAGGAGTGTGGGAAAAGCGCACCCTATGCATGTTAATTTTGGATATGTATAATAAAAGTAATGTTAAAAAACTATACTGCCATTGATGATTTGGTAAAGAAACAGAAAGAAATGAGTCTCGGCGTTGGTTCTGTGGCAAAAGAAGCAATGCCAATGAAGCAAAGTGAGCACATTGACTTTGAACAAGCTCCCGAAGAGAGTGAAAGTGCAAAACAAGCACCTGTTCAACACTTCGTAGTGAAAAGACAAGAAACAATAAAACTTCCAACAGAACTAAAAGAGTTTGGCCTTGAGGCTGTCAATAGTGAGGACATGTCTTCAGTAAACAATATCAAGCTTCCCATTTCTGACGAACAAATTATGCAAGATCTCAAAGCACCTCCCTCTGAGTCAAAGCGATGGTATGCAACATTTTTTATGTATATTTTAGAGCGAGCACACCTCACGTTAAGAAGGGTTGGTGACAAGGTAGTACGTGTAATTAAACTAAGCTAAGTTTATGCTTGGATTTTTTGAAGTTCTTGTTCAAATCCTTCTTTACCCATTGCTCCTGAAAACTGCGAAACTACCTGACCATCCTTAAAGATAACAAAGGTTGGAATTGAAAAAACCGAGTATTGTGATGCAAGGTCGTTATTTTCATCAACATTAACCTTATAAAAGGTGATTTCTTTGTGTTCGTCAGCGAGCTGTTCCAAAATTGGTCCTGTCATCTTGCATGGTCCACACCAGTCAGCATAGAAGTCAACAAATACAATTCCTTTTTTATCGAGAACGTCTGCTTTAAAGCTGGTTTGTGATGTTGGTGTTAGTGATGACATAGGTACAAAATATACTTATCTTTCTGGGGGTTGTCAAGTATTGTATTACTCCTTTAACGATCCTGAGTCACATCGTACTCGAAATGTGATCATTATTATAAAAAACAATACTGCAACTACCGAACTTACGATAAAGTTAATATCAGGAAAATACCTCTCAAAGAGGGTAAGCTGAAGCGTTCTTTTCGACTCAACTGTAACGCTTATTTTTCTATTTAAAAAGCTCGTTTCATGGGTATTTGTTATGAGAGGCTCTCGATGTAACACATCTTCAGTAAGATTGATATCTTCATAAAACGTATATGCAGGATTGTCAATAAATGAAACCTTTCTATTTATTTTTCCCTGCTCGTCGGTTTGGTACTCATATATGTTATCGAAAATCGTATCCTTTTTTAACGTAAGTGCTATAAACCCATATATGGACTCTTCTCTCGTGCTGTTAGTTTTTGGATTTCGTAGATATATTGGTTCAACGACTACTAAATATTCATTTCCAAATAACGTAACTGCATTTGAAAGCATCGTTCTCCCCTCCCGCGCGGCGAGTCGAAATACGCGCTCAAGCTCATTACTATCTGATGTGTCAAACCCAAAAAACCGTGAAGATTCAGGATGAGGATAGAGATAGTTGTATACAAAGTGTGAGTTACCCGAATCTTCGCTTGATACAGAAAAATATAAAAATTTATATGGAGTGCTCGTTTTTTCTGCCTGAATTCTATTGGTAAACTCTTGTTTATTTGCAATATTCTCTACAAAGGCTATATGTTCAACACCAACGAGCACATCTTTTCTTCTGAGGAAATAATCTGAAAAAAACTGAGTAAACTCATCTCGAGTCACTTGCTCGCTACTTTCAAAGAGCTCCTTCCCAAACCCTACAAGATCAATATACCGCTCTATTCGTTTATCGACCAATCTTTGTATGTGTGACGATGCATCATTAAATTTGGTTTCAGAATTGTCGAGTAGTTTTGCTTGAATAACTTGTCGTACGACAAAATTTAGTGTTAGTAAACCAATAAGAAATACAAGTGCCAAAAAAAATATTTGTTTTTTGCTTAAATCGTTCATACGTGCGGTCTCAACTGATAATGTTTTTCCTTTTCATAATAGACAAAAATTATTCCAAGAATTTGAAACCCGGCGCTAAATAAGTACATAAGATCTGAAATATCACCATTCCAATAGGCACTTGCCGAACTTCTTATAGAGAAAAGAATGTCTCCCGCGATGAGAAATAAAATAGAAAAAAATATAAACAGTATCCCGGAATTTCTCAGACCAGTTGTGCGGATAATAACAAGCGCAGTGCTCAGTGCTACTGCATCTGCAAGAGGATAAAGATAATTGGTAATAATCTCTGGAACCGACATACTTCTGTTGTAGTCGGGTTCAAATAGGAGAAAAAACATGACAATATAGGTTACTAAAATAATAAATACGGATTCGAGTAGATTGTTGATTTTGAGATCTATCTTTAGAAGATCAAAATAGTGCCAAAAACTAACGCTTAACAGTCCGGTATATGCCAAGAAAAAAAGATCAGCGTAAGATGGATATGGACTTGGGATATGTAAAACTAGATTGTAATACGACCACATAGCAAGAGCTATTGCTGAAAATAATAAAGAGAGCGTCATAGAGAAAAAAAGAGTTGTTTACTTTTGTTTTGTTCATGCGTAATAAGTACCGATCCAATAAGTGTACCTATGCCATATAAACCTGCTACGCCTGCATTAAATAGAAAATGAAGATCCGAATCCTTTATGGGTAGCCCCTGCAAACGAACCCAAAAACCAAATAAAATTACCTACGCAAAAAAACCGTTGCATAAAAGAAATTGCGTAAATTCCCCATGTATTCAGACTACCATATTACTCTACTCAACTGCAAGGTTTCCAATAAGATACTTTGAAAGCAACAAGCGGGCTTTTTCGGAATGTTGACTAAACATCTCTGTTGCGTCTTTACCACATCCATTAAGTATGGCGTCTTTCCCTGGATGAAACCCACTTCGAACATAAGCAGTTACGTCATAAACTTTGTTGTCTATTGCTAACCAACAATCATCTTTATCGGCGTGTTTTGCAACCTCAACTAAGGGATACATTGCTGTTCTGTCTGTTTGTTCTTTCGAATTTTGAAGTTGATCCTGTGAATCTGTTTTTGACGGTTGAACTGACGGTTCTCGTAAGAGTATAAATCCGATAACTATAATACAAAGTATTACTCCAACTACAGGAA
>Ga0116204_1001518_pt1 | contig 12961 bp, 10 predicted proteins | sample LakKivwa52mmetaG_FD_94481 | JGI IMG/M metagenome (GOLD analysis project Ga0116204, IMG submission 94481) | Anoxic lake water microbial communities from Lake Kivu, Rwanda to study Microbial Dark Matter (Phase II) - Lake Kivu water 52m metaG | ecosystem: Environmental > Aquatic > Freshwater > Lake...
TGCGAGTTGACCATCAAGTGTCCATGCACGGAGCACATAGTCGCCTTCGGTCAATTCGAGCGTTCTTACACAGGCACCACTCTGGCACTCATCTTCCATCACAGTTTCGCCTGCGCGCGTCACACTGACTTCGTTGATGCCACCCAGCGCCAAGCATCGAAGATTGACCGCAAGCGGCCGCGCTCCCCGCACACGCCACACGGCTCGAAGAGTGGTTGGTCCCCCACCCAGCAGCCACGCTTGCAGCGCGTGGAGCGACACGCTGCTCCTCATGCTGCCGCGCAGCGCTGGATCACTGACCTCGAATGGGCGCGGCTGTTTCGTGACGACCAATACCTCACGAACGACTGCCGAACCATGAAAGTCAAAGACCGCTCCCTCGACACTCTCAATAGACAGAGTCGGATCCGAGAGGCACAACAGGCTCGGAGAGATGTGTGGCATACACGGGGATAAACGATGTTTGGGTGTGGAGAGCATCAAACACACCATCCCTTTTTCGCATTCTCAAGGCAAAAAGGAAATTGCGGACATTTTGCCATCGACGGTGATCGCAGTGTGCTTTGGAAGCCGTTTCACCCTTCTGACAACAAGCCTCATCCCTCCGCGCCCGAAGGGCTCGGAGAACAACAAGCCCCCGGCGTCGACGCACACATCGACGACGGGGGTTTTTGAAATTTTTGTTGTATTTGTGATCAAGAAGTGACTCGATTTGCGTTTATCCCTTCGCAAGGCAGTTGCGGGTACGGGACTCCCCGAACCGCCGAGCACGGTGGACGAGCCAGGACTGGCTCAGAAACCAAAGTCCGAGCTAGGGCGTAGGACCCCCTGAACGGACGAGTTTGGTTGGATTCGGCGGCTGGACACCGCCGAAAACGACGACATGTTGGCGAACGGAGGCTCCCCGCCGCCACGCCAAACCAAGGAAAGGTCGCCCGCGCAAGCGGGCATTTTCCTTTTTTGGCGGCTGCGTCAAAGACAAACAAAATTGGAAGTTTCACTTGCCCGTGGCGTTGGGCGGAGTAGGTTGTATGCGTTCTGGCAGTGTGCGCTAGAACGCAGGCTGGGGGGGAACGATCACGACCGAGTGATTGCTGGGCGCGCTTGTGTGTGCTTGCGCGGTCCGATTGTTCGTGATGAGGAAGGTTCCATGTCTGCCGATTCTGTAGGCGATGCCGCAAGGCCATCCCTCCAAGAACTTTTCGATGGCATCTACGGACGGCTCCGCGAGCTGTCTGGCGCGCTGATGAACCAGCAGCGCGTGGATCACACCATGCAGCCCACGGCAATCGTGCACGAAGCGTTCCTGAAGTTGGCGGAACGCGACCCATCGGACTTCAAGGATCAGTCTCACTTCATGGCGACCGCCGCCACTGTGCTGCGCACGGTGCTGATTGATCATGCTCGCAAGAAGGGCTCCAAGAAGCGCGGCGGGAAGGGAGTGCATTTCTCGGCCGAGTCCTGGGACTTGATCGACACGGCAGCCGGTCTGCGCGGCGTCATCGACCTCGAAGACTCGCTTCGGCGTTTGGCGGAGGCTGATGGGCGCGCAGCGAAGGTCGCGGAGATGCGCATCTTCGGCAACATGGAGCCAGCGACGATCGCGTGTTTTCTGGAGGTGAGCATTCCAACGGTGACGCGCGACTGGCGATACGCAAAGGCGTTCCTGGAGCGGCAGTATGGATTCGAGCGAACTGACGCGACCGCTGACTCTTCGATCGATCAATCCACCGAGCCGGAGGCGCTTTCATGAGCCTCGCTCCAAATCAGTCTGTTGTGCGATCGCTGTTCGATGCAGCGATGGATCTACCCGCCGATGAACGCGAAGCGTGGCTCAGGCGAGTTTGCACGGATTCAACCATCGTTTGCGAGGTGCTGGAACTGATCGCAGCGAACGGCGATGGCGATGGACTGACCGCTTCCGGATCGCGCATACCTCATGTGCAGCAAGTGGGCGAGCGAATGCCAGTGATTCGCGGATTCACCGTCGAGAGCAAACTCGCGCAAGGTGGAACCGCGCGCGTGTACAAAGGCATCAGCAATGAAACTGGGGCAAGCGTCGCGATCAAGGTGATTGCCGAAGGCGCGAGCCGTGCATCGCTTGAGCGCTTCCGCCAGGAATGTCGTGTGCTCGCACGACTCAACCATGACGGAGTCGTTCGACTCCATGAGACCGGCGTGACTGTTGACGGGGACACTTACTTGGTGATGGACTTCGTCGATGGAGTCACCATCGACAAGTGGGCACACCAACCAGAGCGCACCACTGTGCAGCGCATCGATGCGACCCTTCAGGTTCTTGATGCGCTCAAGCACGCGCATGAGATTGGCGTGATTCACCGCGATCTCAAGCCACACAACATTCTGGTCGATGCCGCAGGGCGAGCACGACTTGTGGACTTCGGTGTCGCGCGACTGATGAGCGATGGTCGGCGAACCGGGTTCCACACCGAGACCGGGAATCTTGTCGGCACCTTCGCCTACATGAGTCCTGAGCAGGCGGATGGAAGCAGCGATCAGATCACTTCGAGCACAGACCTGTATCAGTTGGCAGTGGTCCTGTACGAGATGATCAGTGGCAGTTTGCCGTACGACATTCGGTCGGGCGGCGCCATGGCGCTGCTGAAGGCCATTCTGTTCGATGCTCGGGTGCCACTCGCTGTCGCGGCGCCGGATGTGGATGCGCGTCTCGCCCAGATCCTCGATGACGCACTTTCGCTCGATGCAACCAAGCGCCCCGCCAACGCGCAGGACTTTGCAGACTCACTGCGAACGCTCCTCAGCCCGCAGGGTGGCTGAAATCGCCCCCCCCCTCTTGTGCGCCGCGAACGCGCATTGGGGGCGCCAAAAATGTTCTTAGTTTCGTGATCATGGAGCGGCTGCTTTGTCGTTTCTCCTGTTGGACACAGCAGGCCTGGTCAGGGACTCCCAAGCCTGCTCGACGCGGAGACGTAGGACATCTCCGAGTCAACAACGCGGGACTCGTTGGCCTAGACACCCAACAGAGGAACGCAACTGGGAAAGATCGCCCGCCTCAGGCGGGCGTTTTTCTTTTTTGGCGCTGCGTGGATGGCGGCTAAATCGATCCGCCGCGCCAAGTCTTCACGACGATCCAACCATTAGCGACCATCAGCAGGAAGGCCGGCAGCATCATGTACCAAGGGTCACTGATGCGCAAGCGGACGATTAGGCCCGCCACCATGAGCATGCACAGACCCGCAGCGGCAGCGATCACCCAGTGATGCGTTGGCGCGAGAAGAAGGCCGAGCGCGCCAATCAGCTCAAGCACTGCCGTCAGCACGCGCATGCGCGGCATTCCATAGCGCTCGAATTCCGCGACCATGGATGCGGAGGCGAGGCAACGAATGCCGTAGTAGAGGAACGCTGCGGCGGAAATCAAGCGGATTGCAAGCAGGAGACTCATGGAAAGTCGGGGAGGATGAACCCAAATCCGACTTCAACGATAGGCGGAAAGCTGTACCTTCACCTCCATGCCCACCTTGACGATTGCATCGGTGCTTCAGGTCGTCCTCGCGCTCGGGTTGTTCAATGTCTGGCTGCTCAGAACGGGCAAGGCGACCAACTACCGAGGTGGTCAAGCGAAGAACCTGAAGGAGGAGTTCGCGACCTACGGACTCCCGTCGTTCATGTACTTCCTCGTCGGTGGTCTCAAACTTGCCTGCGCTGTTGCGCTACTCGTCGGGCTGTGGTTCCCCGAAGCGGTTCTTCCCGCCGCTGGCGTGCTCGTGGTCCTGATGCTCGGTGCCCTCGCGATGCACATCAAAGTCAGCGATCCGATCTCGAAATCGGTTCCCGCATTCGGCATGCTCGCGATGTCAGCCACGCTCGCAGTCCTTGTGCTTTGATCAGCAATTGCCCTGGGCTCATGCGAGTTCGGCAATCGGCGTGTCGCACGCGAGTTTGTGCTGCACATATGCAGATTCTGTTTTTCTCAGCTAGCGCGAACGGTGCTGCTTCGCGTTTACTAGTAGGCTCGCGGAATGGAGATCGCAGAGAGAAAGAGACGGTTGTGGTGTCGTTCGCGGGCTTCGGAAACGCGACCTGTCGGCGCCTCAAGCGTGCTGACGCTTTGCCTAGCTGTGGGAGTCACGATGTGCCCGCAGGCACACGCACAGGCTCCTGCAACACCGCCGACAACTGAACCTGCGAGCGCGCCCGCCGCAGCATCAGCGGTGGCGGCGGCTCCCGCGCCGACCCCTGGCAGTGCAGTCGTCGTCCAACTTGTTGGCGGCGATGTCCTTCGCGGCGAACTTGTTTCGGAATCGGCCGACTTCATTGTGTTGAAGCACCCGATCCTCGGAGAGATCACGCTCGCGCGTGCGAACATTGCATCTGTCGCGGTGCCACCGCCCCCGCAGGGGACCGAGTCGAAGGGTGCGCAAGCACCGGCAGAAGTCGCCGTTGTCGCGGCGGATGTTTCCCTCGGGAACGCGGCGTCGAGCGCACCGGCGGGAGAAGCGGCAGCGAAGGCAGATGCGGCGGCCGGACAGAAGGCGGGAGATGCTCCAAAGGAGGAGAAGCCCCCTCCATCGAAGTGGAAGTTCACCGTTGCGGCGAATCTGAACTATGTCGATGCGAACGTTGAGCAGCTCGACTTCCGTGTTGCGGGCAGCGTGGTGTACGACGACCCCGATGTCGAGAAGTTCAAACTGGATGTCGAGTACTTCTTCCGAAACGTGGATGAAGCGCAGACCGACAACAATCTTCTTGTCACAGGCGTGTACGACTACTTCATCAAAGAGTCGCGCTGGCTGCTGTTCGGCAAAGTGCAGGGGCAGATGGATCAGTTGCAGAACTGGGAGCAGCGACTGTCGGGCTGGGGCGGCGCGGGCTATCGCTTCTATATCGCACCGCCTGTCGGGCTCACTGGCAAGGTTGGTGCGGGCGCGACCCGCGAGTTCGGCAGCATTCAACAGACGAATGCCGAGTTGTATGCACAGTTGGAGGGAAAGTGGATCATCAGCGAGGTCCAGACGCTCGAGGCGAGCGCGTGGATTGCGCCGAGCTTCGATGACTTTTCCCAGTACCTCGTGCTCGCTCGAGCCGAATGGTCGATGAAGATCGATCCGACCATCGGGCTGTCATTGCTCGGTGGTGTGCGATGGCAGTTCCAATCTCAGGTGCCATCTGGGCAGAACCCCGACGACACCCGCATCTACGCGGGACTCAAGCTGGACTTCTGAAGTCAGCGCGATGGAATCGACTGGCGTTGCCTGTGCCAACTGATGTTTGCGATCGCAGCATGAGCTTTTCGGGGAAAGTGGTGACAACTGGATCGACTTGGGCAAAACACGGGCTAGATTTCGGTTGTCTTTGCGTTCAGTCTTCCACCCCCATTGGAGTGCTTGCATGCTCTCGCCACGTGTATCCCGCGCAATCCTTGCCTGCTCAGCAACCCTGACTTTCGGCGCCCACTCGCTTGCCCAAAGCGGTGCCGAGAACGCGAGGCAAAGAGTCCCAGCAAACCCTGTGAGCAATGAGCAGGAGCATGTGTCGACTCTCACGCGGGTTCGAGAGGGAGGCACGCCGTACAACCCCGACCAGTCGCTGTTCCCTTACGCCATCGATCTTGGTGGCATTGCAGAGGAGCCGGCCGGCGGATTGATTTCGTCGCCACCCGAGTACGCGCCGACTCGCGGTGTGCTGTACCAGTACGGGAACAGTTGGAACTCGGTCGTGACTGCTCTCGTGGCGTCGCTGACATCGAGTTCGTCGTTCGATGAGATCGCCTATGTGGTGGTCGCGAATCAGACCACCGCCACCTCCGCCGCGACCGCGTTCAGCAGTGCGGGCGCGAACTTGAGCAAGGTGGTGTTCATCGTGCAACCGAACAACTCGATTTGGATGCGCGATTACGGCCCGCACTTCATTTTTCAGAACGGAACGCTTGCGGCGGTAGACAGCCACTACTACCCCAACCGCCCGCAGGACAATTTCATACCGACGCTCGTGGCTGATGGGACGCTGGGCGTCCCTAGTTTCGATCAGGGTCTGTACTACTCCGGCGGCAACTTCCAACCCGGCCCAAATCGAACGGGTTTTTGTACGGCGCTGATCACACTCGACAATCCGACCTCGGGCGGCCACACGGAGACTTTCATCCGCGAGCTTCATCAGACCTTTCAGGGCATAGACACCCTGCACATCCTGCCGCAACTTCCTTTCAGCGTCGATGGAACGGGACATATCGACATGTGGATGTATCTGGTGGACGAAAACACTGTGATCATCAGCCAGTTCATCGCGGGCTCAAATGCCACGGCGATCAGCGTGACCAACAACGCAGTCCCCTACATGCAGGGCCTTGGGTTCGAGGTGTTCCGACCACAAGCATGGAACGTCTCGACCACGCACTACACCTATGCCAACGCATTTCGCGTGAACAATCGCATCTTCGTGCCGTGCTACGGAACGGCGCTCGCGCCGGGCGGCAGCGCGACCTACAACACGCGAGATGCCGATGCCCTCGCGAAGTGGCAGGCTGCGGCAGGCCCTGGCGTGACGATCGTCCCGATCCAGTGCTCGAGCATCATTGGTGCCGCAGGCGCGATTCACTGCATCGTCAAGCAGGTTCCGCGGTATGTCGACACCATCCCCGCCGCACACATCACGACGCCGCGCGGTGGCGAGGTGTGGGTTGCCGGATCGACACAGACCATCAAGTGGAACGCGACCGACACCAACAATGCGCCCCTCACGAACGTTGATTTGGCATACTCGACGAATGATGGCAGCACTTGGACCAACATTGCGACTGCAGTGGCGGATTCGGGCTCGTACAACTGGGCAACGCCTGCGATTTCCTCGAACAATGTTCGCGTTCGCGTGACTGCACGAGCAGCCGACGGCGACACTGTTGTGGCCATCAGCAACGCCATTCGCGTGGGACCTGGAACGGCCACGGTGTACGACTTCTCAGCGGGCGCAGGCGTGAACAAGTTCGGTTCGGGCCGACAGACAGCGTCATGGACAAGTGTCAACGGCAACAACAACCCTGCGGCGACTGCCCTCACAACGGCGAACTACACGGCGCTCGCGACATCGAATGCGACGGGAGGCATCACGGATACCAACCGATATGTGCCCGCAGCGCTCACCTCAGGTAATGAGAGCACGAATGTTTTCCGCTTCACGATTGCCGAGGCGATCACTGACATCGATCAGCTTGCCGTGCGCTTTGAAGGCTTCGCCGACTTCTGCACACAGGCCGAGCTGTATGTCTGGAATCAAAGTCTCAACAACTGGGGCGACTTCAGCGGCCGTGTTGGCCAGAACCGTTACATCGATTGCTGGGCTGGAAATGTTGATGGCAACATGACTGGCTTCACGAGCACGAATCTGTCGAACTACATCGCAGCCGATGGCACGATTCGCTTCCTTGTGTACGGAGAAAGGCCGAACGACGAGATTGGACATGACTACATCTCCGTCACGGTCACGAATGTGAACATCGCCCCAGCATGTCCTGCCGATCTCGATGGCAGCACGGCCGTTGAGGGCGGTGATCTCGCCGCTCTGCTTGCTGCATGGGGAGGCAGTGGCGGCGATCTTGACGGGAGCGGTACGACGGATGGAGCGGACCTTGCAGTGATGCTCAGTGCGTGGGGTCCCTGCCCCTGACGACCACCGAGGCGTGCTTCAGTTTGTGGCGGGACCGATCGGATCCCAGATCAATCTGTTGGTGTTCCAATCGCCGTTGGGAGTTGTTGGCTCTCGGCTGCCCTGCATGTTGGTTGTCGCTTGATCATTCGTGAACCATGCGACATGACCGTCCGCGAAGCTGAGGTGCCCGCCCCGAAAGTGGCGCGCCGAAAAGCGTTTCCAACTGCACGCAGCCCTGTCAAGATTTCGGTTGTAGCCAGGATCGTTGGGTGGCAGTTCAATCGGGTTGGACCGCATCTCGACCATCACCACGGTTCGGTCGGCCGCTCGAATGTGACTTTGGCGGACAAGTTGCTTGAACGAGTCAGCCGGCAGCCCGCCGTTCAGAAGCAGAGTCTGGTTGAGGCGAATGTTCATCACGTAGCAAAACCAGAAGCCGCGCGAGATGCCCTGCTTCCCCGATCCGCCAAATGCCCAAGGCTCGGCATTCATCGGCTTGGCTGCTGGATCAGTCCAAACTGAATTGTGATTGTCCCAGTTCGCGACATGAAGCTGCTGCGCGAAGGCTTCATCGACCAGCGCGCGGTACGGGCGCTCTCCAACGAACGGCGCGAGCGCGTTCGGCCAGAACACATCCTGCAGGAGGTTCGTTGCCATAGGCGGCGTGTCCTTCGCCCCTTCCCACGGGATCTGTTCCTTGTTTGAGTTGCCCCACTGGACAATCGCGAAGCCCCACTGCCTGATGTTGGACTGACTCTTGGTCGCGAACATCTGCGCGCGGATCATCCCTGACGCCGGAATCAGTAAACCAACCAGTACCACAATGATGCCGATCACCACGAGGAGTTCGACAAGCGTAAAGGCTTGGTTGGATGGCCTTGATCGGATCCACATGCCAGTTCATTATCCGCTCGCATCCGCGATCAGTCGCAGGAGTTCACCATGAAGTCCCTCCAAAGCCGCACAGACACTCTGCAAAGGTGGATTTTCCTCGACTATTCCGTGCCAGTCAGTACAGACCCCTCCAGCTTCACGCACAAGAAGCGGGAATGGACCGATGTCCCATGGCGCCATCACAGGGTCCACCCAGCCATCGCAGCGTCCTGTCACAAGCAGAACGCCCGCGTAGCAATCGCTCCAGCCGCGCAGTGAACCCACGCTGCGTGCGAGTCGTTCCCATGCATCGATGCGATCGCTGCGACGAAAGAACTCCGAACCGGATGTGCAGACCAATGCGCTCGACAATGATGTGCAACTGCGCACTTGGGCGCGGGTGATGACATGCTTGCGTGCCTCGCCTTGCGCACTGCTCTCCGCGCGCTGCCACCACGTACCGCCGCCGGCAGAAGCCCACACACGCTCTCCGAGTGCAGGCATCGAGCACGCACCTGTCAGCGCAACACCCGCGTACGACGCGACGATCAGCGTCCCGAACAGTGGCACACCGCTCGTGAACGCCAGCGTTCCATCGATGGGATCGATCGTCCAAGTCCAGCCGCTGCTACCGGCGATCGTGCCATGCTCTTCCCCAATGATGCCATCGCTCGGAAAGCATCGCGCGACTGCAGTGCGCAGGTGCTGCTCGATGGCAAGGTCCGCAGCCGACACGGGCGTCTGATCACGCTTGGTCTCCACTTGCAGAGACGCGGACTGGAAGTGCGTGCGGGCGATGGCATCTGTTTCATCGAGCCAAGAAAGCATGCGCCGCATGCGCTCCTGCAGCTGCTCACCTTTCTCGCGCTCGGCGGTTTGCGTCATCCAACAGCAGAGTATCGGGGAAGGCGGCTCTGACTGCGCGACCACCACTCACTGAACGGAGTGGCCGACCCCAGCGAGCCCGAGTGCGACCAGCGTGCGCTGTCTGGATTCGAGTTCGTTGATTGCGTAGACAGTTGCTGACTCAATGATTGGCCGACCGATGATCTCTTCCAAGTCAGACTTGATAAAGGTGCGAGGCGCTGCACCTTCGGCATGCGTTCCATATTGGTTGAGGTTGCTCGCGAAAATTCCAGCCGCGCTGATAGGCAAGAAGTCCTCGTATCGAATGCCCTCGCAGCGCACGAGTCCGCGGCGCAGGAGTTCAACGAAGTCATGCGTGTCGATTGTGCCTCGTGTCGCCAAGCCCAAGGCGGTCGGCTCCCACTCCGCGTACACCAATCCTTGTTCCACCAGTTCCTCAAGCGTCTTGGGAATGCGTGCGAATGGCGCTGCAAGCGCGCGCTCGTGAGCGGCAAGATCGTTCGTGTTGGGCTTCTCAGTGCCCCGCAAGCGCTCTGCTTCTTCTAGGCACGCGTCATACAACGCGCGCCCCTCAGGCGTCGTGGCATAGAACCGCTCTTCGATCTCGCCGAACCGTGCGGTGTGTTCACCTTGCACGGTGGTTCCATCAGGCTCCATGAACGAAACCGGCTCCGCCACAGCGCGGTAGGCGTCCTGACGCAGCAGAACGGGCGTTCCACCGGGCGGTCCCTCCGTGAAGTCCTTGAAGCCCGCGTTCTTGAGCGAAGCCAAATGAAACTCAGGCGCATTCAGCCGCTGTTGCAGTTTTTGGATCAATCGATCAATAATCTGCCCATCCACCGACACGATCGGGGGGGTGTCAACCATCGCCTTCGAAAGCTGCGGCAGGTGCAGGCGCAGCCAGGGTCGGTCGGCTGTCGCGGCAAGTCGCCCAAGCACCTCTCGTGCCCGCGACAGGAAGTGCTTCGCATCCACCTGTCCGAAACAGAACTTCATGGCCGCCGTGTACAGATCCATGCAGAGAGTGTTCGGAGTGAGATGATTGAGGTGATGTGAGTCGAAGCATGCAATGTCAGCCGCGATCTTGAAGCCGGCCGTGCAGAGGTCCGTGTAGAGCTGGTGATCGCGCGCCCGCCCCGTCCATTTGAAGATCCGTGTGCATGCTTCTGCAATCAGCGCTTCGCCGTCGGCGGATGAAAGTCCGCCCTCCTGCTCGCACCGTTCAATAAGGCTTTGGGCTCTGGCAGAGAACACCGTTCGACCAGCAAGAGCGTTTTCGATGCGTCCGCGCGTTGCAGGATCAAATCGATCTGTCACGAGCAGCGATGTGAACACGCGGTGCTCTGGCCGAGCCGCGGAGCGGAACGCCGTCGCGATCACGGGCTGACTCTTCGCACCGATGTCAGTCATCGAGTAGAAGTTGTGGGGCTCCATGGCGAACACGCCAAAGAAGCGGGCGATCCATCGGTACTCATCAGGTCTGCCGATTCGAATCGCGCCGTGACGCTCGGCGCTTGCGCGGGTGACCTCCGCTGCGGTGACTCGAAGGCCCACAAAGCGCTCCGTCATCAGTTCGCACACCAGGCCATTGACGAGTTCATTGACCGCGAGACTGCGGTCATACAACGGTACTTCGCTGGCGAACATCGCCGACAACCGTGCAAAGAGCTGGTGCTGAAGTTCAGTTCGGTCAGCGAACAATGGTTGCATGACTTGGTCTTCGGAGTGATTCGGCTGGCGCGCTTGGTACGCCGCCACAGATCGCCGCGAACATTCATTTATAGGCGGCAGATGTCGTCCGAACAACTCGCCGGGACTCCACGCTTCGTACCGCCTTGGATTGCGGTACAACACTCGCCCCCATGCCAAAGAATGATCTGCCGATCCTGCGTTTCGTCGCGGACAACTATCGAAACTTCAATTCGCGTAGTACGCGTGATGCACTCTTCGCCTATTGGGATCACATATCCGCTGGCGGAAAGATGTTCTGGGCCATCGCAGGTGCCATGAGCAGCGCACAACTTGGCATCTCTCTCGCGCCTGCAATACGAAGTGGCTTGGTTCACGGCCTGAGCGTCACGGGTGCGAATCTTGAGGAGTCGCTCTTTCGTCTGGTCGCTCATGACAGCTACAAGGACTTCCCCGAGTATCGCTACTTCACCAAGCGCGATGACACTCGCATCCTGAAGCAGCGCATGCGACGCGTCACCGACACCAGCATTCCCGAGGACGAAGCCTTTCGAGCCGTTGAAAAGGTCCTGGTGCCCATGTGGACCCGCGCAGGCGAACGCGGCGATCGACGCTTCTGGCACGAGTACTTCTACGATCTCGTGCTGTCGCTGCCTCGATCCAAGTTTCAGGGCAACCCCAGCGAGTGCTGGCTGCTGGCCGCCGCCAAGGCACGACTGCCGATGGTGGTTCCTGGCTACGAAGACTCCACATTCGGCAACATCTTCGCTTCGCATGTGAAGTACGGCGATTTCCCCGCATCGATCGCATGCAGCGGGATCGAGTACATGGCGCAGTTCTATGAGGAGTATCGCGGGCTCTCCTCGGGTCGCGGCGTCGGATTCTTCCAGATCGGTGGTGGAATTGCAGGCGACTTCCCGATCTGTGTCGTCCCGAGCATCAAGTACGACCTGCGGCGCCCCGTGAAACCGTGGGCGTACTTCTGCCAGATCTCCGACAGCACCACAAGCTACGGTTCCTATTCAGGCGCCACGCCCAACGAAAAAATCACATGGGACAAATTGACCGAACGAACGCCGATGTTTGTGATCGAAAGTGACGCGACGATCGTGGCTCCGCTGATGCTTCAGGCTCTGCTTGAGTGCGCCGCCGCGCCGAAGCCCGCAGCGAAAGTCATCGCAGCATCGCGTGCGCACACGCGCCGTTCACTGGCGCGCTGAAGTTGCGACGGACGGATTGGCGCAGGGATTCACGGGCGTCTCCCCAAGCCGCTCGAAGATGTACGCCCCCTTGCGCGCACCCCACACCTGCTTCCCCTGCGCATCGAAGCCGCGATCCCATGTTTCGATTCTCTGTCGTTCTAGACGCACCTCGCTTGTCGCATATGTCGCTCCACGAAGTGAGCTGAGACACGACTGACCATCCGTTGATCCACACCACACGCCGTTGATCTTCCGAAGCGTGATGCGACATCCCTCGCGCTCCGTCAACATGGTCGGCTCAAGCACATCGAAGCGCTCGGGAGCAGCCCATGCGCAAATGAATGCATCCGCATCTCGCATCTCGAACACTTGGCTCACCACCTCTCCTGGCACAGGCTCGGTGACTCGGTAGATGCGCTGCCGATACGGCTTGCAGGGCGCGGACTCCATCGCCTGCTCCACATACATCCAGATGGCATCGCTTCGCGAGGGCCAAATCCGCACCATGTGCAGGCGTACATCGAAGTACTCGCTATCTGCCTTCGACTGCGCCATGCTGGAAAAATGTCCACCGAGCAGCGTGGCGACATCGCTCGACCCGCTGCTACATGCAAACATGCATGAACCGATCAACACAATCTGCATCAGCCGCGAGGCAAGGGAGCGGATTTCGGTCAGACGCACTCGTACAGTTGACATGTGGAACA
>Ga0116204_1001519_pt1 | contig 12961 bp, 42 predicted proteins | sample LakKivwa52mmetaG_FD_94481 | JGI IMG/M metagenome (GOLD analysis project Ga0116204, IMG submission 94481) | Anoxic lake water microbial communities from Lake Kivu, Rwanda to study Microbial Dark Matter (Phase II) - Lake Kivu water 52m metaG | ecosystem: Environmental > Aquatic > Freshwater > Lake...
CAAAGTCATATTGTCTTAGTTTATTCTCAACAGAATTCCTAACAGAACTCCCAACAGAACTCCAAACAGAACTCCCAACAGAACTCCAAACAGAACTCCCAACAGAATTCCAAACAGAATCCCTAACAGAATTCCAAACAGAACCCCAAACAGAATTCCAAACAGAATTCCAAACAGAATTCCAAACAGAATTCCACATTTTATTTTCCAAAGTCATATTGTCTTAGTTTGTTCCAAACAGAACCCCCAACAGAATCCCTAACAGAATTCCAAACAGAACTCCTAACAGAACTCCAAACAGAATTCCTAACAGAACTCCCAACAGAATTCCAAACAGAATCCTCAACAGAATTCTCAACAGAATTCCTAACAGAACTCCAAACAGAATCCCAAATAGAATTCCAAACAGAATCCCCAACAGAATTCCAAACAGAATTCCAAACAGAATCCCCAACAGGATCCCAAATTTTATTTTTCAAAGTCATATTGTCTTAGTTTGTTCCCAACAGAAATGCCAACAGAATTCCAAATAGAATTCCCAACAGAACCCCCAACAGAATCCCTAACAGAATTCCAAACAGAACTCCTAACAGAACTCCAAACAGAATTCCTAACAGACTTCCTAACAGAATTCCAGACAGAATCCCAGACAGAATCCCAGACAGAAATATAAACGTTCTTTTCCAAAGTCATATTGTTTTAGTTTGTTCCAAACAGAATTTCTAACAAAACTCCAAGTAAAACACCAAGCAGTGCTAAAAGAAACCCAAGTAGAATTATAAACAGGATTCTGAACAGAATTCCGAATAGAAATATAAATTTTATTTTGTAAATTCATATTGATGTTGTTTTGAAAGAATGATTGAACGCAAATCCAAGTCAAAATTTGATGTCATTGGGCTACTATAAAAGACATTATAAAAATGATTATGTGTATAAAAAGAATTTCTAATGACATCAAATACTTTATCCCAGAGTTCTTGGTTAATTTTCCATCTAAGTTCTCTACTACTTTCCAGAATCATAATGCTTATTGATTACTTTGAATGAACCTTGAGCATGATTAATTACAACTCCTTCAAACATATTTCCGTTTAGAAGTCTTTTCGACCCAACAGAATATTTTTCAATGAGTTCATGTGTAATTGGCACACCAACTTCCAAAAATGGAACAGTATTTAACCCCAATGATTCTGCAACATTGCGGAAATATAAAGCATCATGACGTCGCATATAACGCTTTTCATCCATGTTCCACACAGAGAAGATGGCTAGACCATATGAATTTTTTGAATGTGGATTTGCATTGAATGCTTGAATACCTGGCCCATAAGATTCCCCACGAAGACAAAGAGAAGCATTATTATCTTTACAAAACTGAATAAAGTTTTCCTTCATGCATGGATATCTTTTAAGATGATTCGTATAGTTATTAACTACATCATCTTTAAATTCAAAACGACGTCCAAGAATTCCAAATTCATCCTTTTCAATGTTATAATACATTGACCAAGATTGACCATCAACTTTGAGTGTTACATCACAAAGCTCACCATATGGAATCTTATTATCAAGATTTTCCCAACGCTCCTCATCAGTAACAGGGATGTTAAAAGGCAATAACCTTTTGGCAGAAAGGTCTTGTGGTATTGGTGGTTCATATTTTGTTACACCAAGAAGATTGGAAACTTCTGTACCAATTTCCATTTGACCAAACCCAAAATTAATTTGATCTTGTCGTACTGCAATTCCTTCACTAAATTCGCCACGCAATTTAACACACTTAATGCGCTTTGGTGAATACTTGCGATAAGTTTCCGCCCATTCTTCTTGTGGAAGAACAGTATCAGGCTGAATATAAATTACAATATCATCTACTTTATGAAGACCCTTTTCACAAACAAGCTGATATCCTAGAATCGTTACCAATTCTAGGCGATCTGCATTTGGGTGTTCTTTAACTTCTTTAATTTGCTCAATACTAGCAAGTTTCATAATTTTTTGTCATTTCGTAACAAGTTTTAATCCGTTCATCAACTTCTTTTTGAATAAGTTCTTTTGTTTTATCGTCTACAACCTCATCTATAAAAAGAGCTAATGCAAGACTCTGAAGAGCACTTTCAAGAGCACCAGCCAGATAAGGATAATTAATCTTGTTCATCTTTATTTCCTTCCACAATAATTTTAGAGTAGTTCCCCATTTTATTTAATGCACCGTTTTTTCCAAACAGTTCGATATCATTAGGAATTTTTAGATGCTTCTTAATAGCGACTTCACAGGCCTTCCACCCACACTCAAAAGCATCAGCTTTTTGTTTGTTGATGGTTAGTTCTGGAGATTTGTGTGCAACAGGAAATTTAATTGGGCGGGTCATATGTATATTTCTTAATACCACACTGTTTCCTGTTATCATACATATGCCATTCAAAAACATTAAACTTTCTTAAGTCATCAAGAACAAGCATCCAAATATAACGGTTTCCAAATGTCTTGAACACTCTTCGTCCACCAAATTTTCGGCGATCATTGTAATAACCAATTGATACATCCCCATCACGAGCTTCCGTAATTTCCAGGTTTGCTGCAAACAATCCTCTAATAAGTTGATTTTCTGTTCTTGTGGTCATAATGCTAATATGCTTCAGTTCCATACAATTGACTATGAGAAGGTGCATGACCGTTGCGAATACTAGGTGCTGCAATGAACCTTCTTGCTTGATATGAAAAAACATCAACCTTTTGACGAGAGCGTTTTCCTTCAGGTTTGATAATTACATCACCGAGACAAATACTTCGCAGCGGCTTAAAAATCTGCACATCTTTATTTTTCATAAACTTATTATAAAAAAGTTCCTATTGTGAAAATTAAAATTTGTATTGATATAATTTATTCTTAACGGCACTTTTAATGGATATAAATCCAGGATCAAAAATCTGACTTAAAATAGAATCATAAGCCAAATAACTAACAGAACCATCAATAAAATCGTCAATAGGCCCTTCAACAAGAAATTCATTAGATTTCGAAATAAAATCATAAATTTTATTTTCCAAAGTCATATTGTTTTAGTTTATTCATAACAGAATTCTTAACAGAAATGCCAACAGAATTCCAAATAGAATTCCCAACAAAATTCCAAACAAAACTGCTAACAGAAATCCCAACAGAATCCCCAACAGAATTCCCAACAGAATTCCTAATTTTATTTTCCAAAGTCATATTGTCCTAGTTTGTTCCCAACAGAATCCCAAACAGAATCTCTAACAGAATCCCTAACAGAATCCCTAACAGAATCCCCAACAGAATTCCCAACGGAATCCCCAACAGAATCCCAAACAGAATCCCAAACAGAATCCCCAACGGAATCCCCAACAGAATTCTCAACAGAATCCCAAATTTTATTTTCCAAAGCCATATTGTCCTAGTTTGTTCCAAACAGAATTCCCAACAGAACCCCAAACAGAACTCCCAACAGAACTCCCAACAGAACTCCCAACAGAACTCCTAACAGAACTCCCAACAGAATTCTTAACAGAATTCCCAACAGAATTCTCAACAGAATTCCAAACAGAATTCCAAACAGAATTCCAAATTTTATTTTTCAAAATCATATCTTTTCAGATATTCTTTGACGATTAATGTTGCGGAATTCCAATTGGCAATTGGATTGTTCCACATTAAATGTTCTTTGTGGAATCCTTGTTTAATTCTATTAGTAATATGAAGCCTTGCTAAAAGTTCTATAAAACATTTTACAGGCATTTTTTAAGAAATATTTTTAATAATAAACGATTTACCCGAAAACCTTTCTTTAAGTGCATCTTCCAAAGTATTGCATTCTGGTGACACACCTTCCATGTGCCAGATGCCAACACTTTGATTTAACATCTTTAGAAATGGTGCTTTGTTCAACCCACTAAACAAAGATGCCATATCCCAAAGTTGATATTCACTCTTATGCCACCAATCATATTCTGCACCGGTGTAATTTTCATAAGAATCCATTAACTTACCCTTTTCGAGAAAACGTTCGATACCGACTTTACGAACAAATTCAGCCTTAATATCCGCATTTGTTTCCTTATTGTAAAGTTCAATATCAAGTTTTTCTTCAGGAGTCATTACAAGATATTCTGGCACAACAACACCATTCAATGCATAGATCTTGAAATCGCCTTCTCCAGCACATTCCAATGCTGGGGCACCATCCTTATGAAGAACATTTCGTTCATTCAAATGAATGACTGTTGGCTTTTGACAAACCACTGTCAACTTATCCAACGGATAGATACAACCAAGCTGAGAAGTCATTTCCCAGTTCTTGTAATTAACATACAAGTCTTTATCAATTTCAACACCAAGTTCTTCCAACATGAAATCATAAAATGAAAACACATTAGCAAAAAACGAACCAGATTGATATGGCATCGACGCTTGTTCGATTTTATACTTTTTCGGATTACCATGAAATACATCATGCATTTCTTGCACCAAATCTTCAAATGCAACATTGTTATTTTCAAACAAACAGCAACACACCCAAGCTTCGATAGGATTTTCCACAATAAGCAATGGTGCTTCAGGCATCTTGGTAATAGTGCGGAACTTATCAATGATTTTCCTAGTCATTTCAGGATCAAGCCGATCCGTATTAGTACCAATATCGATCCACTTACGAACGTATTCGGGAATCTTTGCTTCTTGTTCCTTAGTCAACTTTTCAATTTTATTCATACGTGTTATTATTTTACACTAGTTCCTTATTTGTTTCACTCATTTTGATTAATTCAACGCCATAAAATTTAACGAGTTCATCTACATCATCTGTGTATTCGTCGCGATAATAAATTTGTTTGATATCATATGCGCACAACATTTTGTAACAAGAAATGCACGGTTTTAGTGTAACTGCAACAATTTGTGCATCACCTCTTTTAAATAAGCTACACAAATTAACCTCTGCATGAATCACATATTTACGACGAGCTTCTCTATCTTCCCAAAAAACATTATCAACATTCATACCAGATATAAGCCCATTATACCCGGTTGCAATAATTCTATTGTTATAATCAAGAGCCGCGGCGCCGACTTTTACAAATGGATCTTCTGAACGAAGACTGGCTACTTCTGCAATAAGCATTGCATATTCTGGTATGGAAATACGTTGAGACATACTTAGAATTTAATACCACATTCTCTTAATGCATAATGCAAAGTAGAGTCTTTCTGAGCTTCTTTAATAGCCATTTCAATAGTATGACAATCCCACTCCCTAAGAACCCATTCAAGTTTTGATTGTTGATCAACTTGTTGTCTCAATTTTTTCTTTTGTTTTTTGTTCATAATATATGGTAACTCTGCAGGGACTCGAACCCTGATGCCTATCCGATTACGATATTATATGGCGCTGCTTAGAAGGCAGTGTCGTTACAGAGTCATTACATTTATTATTCATTAGTTCCATTAAAATTGATGTGGTGCTAGTGCTGGGACTCGAACCCAGATCTCTACAATTATAAGTCGCGGCGCTATAACCATTAAGCCACACTAGCATAAAAATATTTACTATGAACCGTGCATTACTTCAAGCATTCTTGTTGATTCATCAAACCATAAACCTTCAAAGAAAACATGATAATCATGAAATGCTTCAAAAAATTCTAAAATATTATACCATGTAGGATCTGTAACTTTAATGCGTATTTCTTTATCATGATGCATTATTAAATCCCATTCTCCCTTTAAAAGCGGCTGTTTTGATTCGATATTTGGATACTCTACAATCCACGAACCTTTAACATTTGGATCCTTTTCTTCAGCACTATTATGAAAAACAGAAAAGACCGTGCGTGCACTCCCACCAAGAAGCTTTACATATTTTTCTTGGAGTTCATTATATTCCCCCTTGCAGCAATAATTAAATTGCAATTCATTCATGATTTATTATAACCAAGTTCCTTTCGAGATTTCAATTCTTTTCTTAATGCATTAACAAAAATAATATGATCTGCTGGTGTTTTTTTGAATTGAAAATTATACTTTCGTTTTTCCAAATCGTCTAAAACCATTTGCAAATCTTCTGTATTAACTTGTGCCAAGTCATTATCACTATCTCTTTTTGTAAATGATTTTGCAGAAGCTTTTAAGGAGTCATGTAATAAATTAAACCGTTCACGTATCGCACCCCGATATGCCATTCCAGTTGTCTTAAGCCAATTAAGAACTCTTCCTAAATTGTAAATGTTATTATTAGCTTTTAGAAACTTTAGAACCAATTCAATTTTATCTTTTGGATTCTTTAGTTTCCTCGCACGAACCCGAACAATCTGCCAACGAATATTGAATTTATTAATCTTCACCGTTACCAAAGAAATCGTCTTGACACACTTGACAAATTCCAGAAATTTCAAATTCTCTTAGAGAAAGAGCATCTCTAAATGAATTTACATCAATCTTTTTACCACAAAAGGGGCAAATGCCATTTGCAATTGTTTCCTTTAAATGTGGAAACATTTCAAGAATTGGTTTGTTCGGATCCATGTTTTTGATTTATTACATTAATTGTTTGTACTAGTAAATCAATAAGTGTATTAATAGAAATTAATACTTCTTCAAATGTATCATCATCTAATATTTCACTTTGTAAAATAAATTCGTTACACTTTGTTTCTAAAACCTCTTCGAGTGCTATAAATGTATCTTGAATATTTGGTTGTTCCATATTCTTATTTAATGCGTGCAGGTCGTCCACGTCGAACAACACATGTGGCCTTTGCATTAAATTGCTTCTGCGCATCTTCCAAAGCATTATATGTAAACCCATAAATACCCCACAAAGAAGTTGCAGGATAAACAATGCCACCTTGTCGCTTTTGAAACTTTACGACTTCATATTGAACAGAATGTTCAAACTTGCGTTCGTACAATGCCCATAGATTATTACTGTGCAGCAATTTAAATTGTGAATTATACTTGTTAAAATTCTTTCGAATCGTCTTGCCGACTTTGAATTTCAGTTGCATCACTATTATTATATCGAAGTTCCTTACGGAATTTTTTTAGTAAATCTTTGTAATACTTTGCAAGATTTTTATAGTAAGATGGATTCAATGTATCAAAAATATCACCTTTGGTTAATTCTTCTCTTTCTTTTGTGGAAGTAACTAATCTTTTTAAAAGATCAATAAATCCTTTCTTATCTTCTTCTAAAGAAAGTTCATATATCACAATTTTTTCTTCTGCAGAAGAAATTTCTTTAAATGCTGTAATTTTATAGTGTGCTAGTTTATTTGCTTCGGTGCCTGGATGTAATGAAAATAAATATTGTCCAATACTAACAAATGGACCGCCATCGGGATCAAAATATGTACAAGAATGCCTAATGCAAAGTACATCAAACATCTGAAAAATAGCCTTTTCTGGCTGTTTTGTATCAATAGTTAATTTGCGATTACCACCATATCTTGATTGAATATTATATTCAATTTGCATTTTGTTTAATTAATTGTTTTAGAATTTTTCTTTCCTTTACAGCGCCGACATTTCTTCCAAGCAACTTATTCAACCTTGCAAGTTGCTGCTTGGGAGTGCGTTTATCTCGTTCCACTTGACGCAATTGTGCTTCTTTGCGTCTCTTAATAACAGATTTACGAATCACAATTTATTATATATTAGTTCCTATATAATTTCAACCCCATAGGCCATCATATATCCAGCAACCAACCCTTGAATATATTCGAGACTTTTTATGTGTTTATGGGAAAATTGTGTCTCAACATCTACATAAATATATCGTTCATCTGCCCGGAGAGAAATTCTTTGTCCTGATAAATGTTTATTAATAGTATTCACAATTGATTCGTGAATTGATGCTTTGAAATCACTTCCACACAATTTACCATATTTTATATATAAAAGATCTCTTTCCATCAATCAATTATATCAAAGTTCCTTCAAAAATGCTTGCAGCGCATCAATACGAAACAAGTGATTATTTAGAAACATTAATTGGGGGTTGCTTCTTATAATATCATTTAGTATTGGAAACTTACAAGATTCACTCTCTTTGCAAACAAAGAATGTTACATTATCAATTGTTTCAATTGTTTCGAATGGTATATCAATGATTCCAGTAGACAGCATTACTGTTTGGAATTTTTCTTTTGAGGTTTCTTGTATTGGATGTTCACAAACAAATACAAGACCGGCTCTATCCTTAAATCGTTCCATCTATATCTTCAAGAGTGTCTAGTACGATTTTAACAGCTTTTTTGTAATTCTTTGCCTTGTTTCGTTTACTATTGGGATTATCCCATGCTGTATTACAACGAGTACCTTTGAATATTTTATGGTTGTTATTAAGCATGTCGGTTAATGAACAGAACCCGTGTTTCTTTGCATATTTTGTATTACTATTCATTTGGAAAATATTTGGAAACTTTATTCATTTGGTCTTTTACCCATTGTAAATCATTTTCGACTAAAGGCCCATAGCTACCTATTTTTTCTGATTTAATTACCTTTTGATAATAATCTGACTGAAGCCCCCTATTTACTAAAACCATATTAATTGTTGGATAAATTGTAATGGTTATCCTATTTGGACCTACTAAAGTTATAACTGATTGTGGCATACTATTATTTATGAAATGCGCAATCGTATCTCGTCTAATGTTAACATTGGTTTGCCATATAATCTATAGAGTTCATCAATGCAAACATTGATATATTTTGGATCTGGTCTTTTCCAAGCCCCCCAACTTTTTTGGACTGTTTTATCATGAACATGCCCATGTATGTTTGCTTTGCGTTTTCGCATTTCACTTGGATGAATGGGGCAATGAGTCAGCCACATTCCTTTATAAGAAAGCATTCCATATATTTCTTCAAAAATTTCCACATGATATTTCGTAGGAATATAATCATCATGATTACCTTTAATGAGAATCTTGCGCCCTCTTAATGGTTTAAGCAACATAAGATGTTCCACATCAAATGCAACATCTCCAAGAATATATACAACATCTTGTTTCTTGATTTTCTGTTTCCAAAAATCAACAAAGAACTTTGTATTCTCTTCTGGAGAAGAGAAATACGGGCGATACTTGCATATCGCCCGATGTCCCAGATGTGGGTCTGATGTGAAATAAACCATTATATGTTAGTCACGAACTTTGCGGAGGTTTTGTTCGTAGTGGTCATATTCCTTTTGAATACCAAACTCCCAAACACCTTCTTCAATACCAATTTCATCATGGCGTTCCTTAACAAGACAACGAACTTTCGTTGGCTTTTCGTTTACCATGAACATCGTGCCGTCTTCATCCATGTAAAATTCAGTAGATTGATTGCAATCAATTACATGATGATTACCTGTCACTTCACTATCAGCAATGATATGATAGCTGTCATTAGTTGGCTTAATTTTCTTTGCATTCTTTGGAAGAGTGCTTGGAAAAATCATTGCTTCACCATGGAGGATTACTTCTTGTTTCGTGGTCATGTTCATATTATACTCTAGTTCCTTTCGAAAAGCTACTGGAAATATTTATCAATTTTTGTTCTGTAGCGGAACGAACTTGATTTATTGTAAAATAAAGGGATTGTCTTGCATAATTTACGAACATACTATAGTGGGGCATACATTGTCCAAATAAAATATCTCTTATAGGGTCCAAAATATGTTTAATAGGGGGTTCTTGTTTATCTCGTGAAGTCATATTGTCTTAGTTTATTCTCAACAGAACTCTCAACAGAATTCCCAACAGAATTCCTAACAGAATCCCAAATAGAATTCATAACAGAATTCCAAACAGAACTCCTAACAGAATTCCAAACAGAATCCTTAACAGAATTCCTAATTTTATTTTCCAAAATCATATTGTCTTAGTTTATTTTCAACAGAACTCTCAACAGAACCCCAAACAGAATCCCCAACAGAATCCCCAACAGAATCCCAAACAGAACTCCCAACAGAATTCCAAACAGAATTCCAAACAGAATCCCAAACAGAATTCCTAACAGAATTCCTAACAAAATCCCAAACAGAATTCTCAACAGAATCCCAAATTTTATTTTCCAAAGCCATATTGTCCTAGTTTGTTCCTAACAGAATCCCTAACAGAATCCCCAACAGAATCCCAAACAGAATTCTCAACAGAATTCCAAACAGAATCCCCAACAGAACCCTCAACAGAATTCCTAACAGAACTCCAAACAGAATCCTCAACAGAATTCTCAACAGAATCCCTAACAGAACTCCAAACAGAATCCCAAACAGAATCCCAAACAGAATCCCAAACAGAATCCCCAACAGAATTCCTAATTTTATTTTCCAAAGTCATATTGTCCTAGTTTATTTTCAACAGAACTCCAAACAGAATCCCTAACAGAACTCCAAACAGAATCCCAAACAGAATCCCCAACAGAATTCCCAACAGAATCCCTAACAGAATCCCCAACAGAATTCCAAACAGGATCCCAAACAAAACTGCTAACAGAATTCCCAACAGAATTCCAAACAGAATCCCTAACAGAATTCACAACAGAACTCCAAACTTTATTTTCCAAAGTCATATTGTCTTAGTTTGTTCCAAACAGAATCCCTAACAGAACTCCAAACAGAACTCTCAACAGAACCCCAAACAGAATTCCCAACAGAATTCCTAACAGAACTCCAAACAGAATTCTCAACAGAATTCTCAACAGAATTCCAAACAGAACTCCTAACAGAATTCCAAACAGAACTCCTAACAGAATTCCAAACAGAATCCTTAACAGAATTCCTAATTTTATTTTCCAAAGCCATATTGTCCTAGTTTATTTCTAACAGAATCCCGAACAGAATTCTCAACAGAAATCCTAACAGAACTCTCAACAGAACCCCAAACAGAATCCCAAATAGAAATCCAAACAGAATTCCTAACAGAATTCACAACAGAATTCCTAATTTTATTTTCCAAAGCCATATTGTCCTAGTTTATTTCTAACAGAATTCTCAACAGAATTCCATACAGAATCCCCAACAGAATTCCAAACAGAATCCCTAACAGAATTCTCAACAGAACTCCAAACAGAATCCCTAACAGAATTCCAAACAGAATCCTCAACAGAACTCCAAACTTTATTTTCCAAAGTCATATTGTCTTAGTTTATCCTGAATAATTCTTGGTGTATGGCTTCCACGCCCAAGAATGTTATGTACATTAACATTAAGCAAAGTTGTTAAATTCATAATGAAAAAAATGGAAAATTTTGGGTAAACTTGCGTTGTTAATTGATTTAAAAATTCAAATTTATTATAAGAAAATTTCATATTATCTAAATGTTATAAATCTTACACTACACAAAAATATGAACAATATAAAACAAGAAACTTCTGGTACAGGACATGTTACATTATAGTGTGCTTGTTCATTTATAAACATTGTCCCGTTTTGTGACGGTTCATATTCAGAAATAAAACTTAGATAATTTGTTTTTGTGTTATCAAAATTAACATTTTCCCAAGCAACAGAACCAACATTATTTGTTAAAGAATATGTTGCAGAACCATAATGTTCTATTATAACATCGTTTAAAATATTATTACATTGCAATGTTATATTATAAGGAATACTTTCAGTATCAAAAAAATAATACATGTAATGCCATCGTTTTGTTGACAAATTATATCGTGCAACAGAATCAAAAACAATAGCAGACTGTGCAAAATTGCACAATAAGTAAAGCACTAAAAATGTAAGTTTCACATTTTTATTATACGAAAGGTCCTTTCAAATTTTGCTAAATTGTGGATCGAATATATTTCCCATTATAACGCAAATACCAAAGTTGCAAAGGGGTTGTGGTGGGGGTAATTCATATCTATAAATAGGATCCCCATCTTCATCATGTCCGTCAATATATACCAAATGCGTAAATGCAAGATTCCCCCCACCAATACCGGGGGCACTTGATGGTTTAGATAATTTAATTGGTTTTAATTGAAAACACCCTCTTTCAAAAATGATTTCAAAATTGTTGTTTTCTCTTTCCCGTTCTGGTTGGCAATTGAGTGTATTCAGCCACACAATATCACCCTCATAAATTTCTTTATCATTCCAACCATGCATCCCTGTGTATTGCTGTGGTTCAGATACACCACCATAGATGCCTTGCGGATAACCATCACGCAAAGAGAAGTATTGAAATTCCTTTGTGGCGAAACAATAAATACGAAATTTAATTTCTCTATTCACTTCAGTAATTCAGGGTTTTCAAATATGTTTCCAATAATTTCACTGCTGATGCACTCTCTTGAAAAGTATTCAAATCTAGGCCAATGGTATTTATTATAATTTGGACAAGTTGCCAACCATTCATATTTGTTCCAACGAACTTCATAATTGAGATTGGCAAATTTCAATATATCACCTTCGTAAATTTCCTTACCATTTTTATCTTTTAATCCTGTAGACCACGAAACAATTATGTCGTTATTGTCGAGTGTTGGCCTATTGTAGTTTTCTGTGTCGAACCAATCAAAATAAGCCTCTTGGCCACAAAAGAAAAATACTTCGTCTGTGATCCATGCTAGTTTTTTCTTATGCCAAACTCTAAACTTAATTTCCCTGCTCATATCTTTTCTAAATATTCTGGTTTACAGTGAGCAACATAAATAATAGCGTGGTGAATTTCGCCAAAATCACACGGCATTTTGTATTTTTGCAATCCTTGAATTTCTTGAAGAATATTCGCGACGCTCATAATCGTAAGCTGTTTGTTTTCTTCTGTTACTAATGGTTCGCCACATTTGGGACATTTATATACTCTATCTAACTGATAGGATAATACCCCAATTGCAAGAAATGGTTTCACTATTTCACCTATCACCATATTATCCATGATATACTAATCCTAATTCAATAGCTTGTTCTTTTGTGAGTCTTTCAGGAGACGCCAATTCATATAATTGA
>Ga0116204_1001521_pt1 | contig 12949 bp, 14 predicted proteins | sample LakKivwa52mmetaG_FD_94481 | JGI IMG/M metagenome (GOLD analysis project Ga0116204, IMG submission 94481) | Anoxic lake water microbial communities from Lake Kivu, Rwanda to study Microbial Dark Matter (Phase II) - Lake Kivu water 52m metaG | ecosystem: Environmental > Aquatic > Freshwater > Lake...
ATCGTCGGCACCGAGACCCCCAGCGGAGCGGCCAGATCCGTGCGGTTCAGGATCTGTCCGCAACGGCTCACCGCCAGGGACAGGAAGCGACGGAAGGTCGCCAGGTCACGAATGGCGCTAACGGACCGGACATCTCTTTCGAGGTAAGTCTGCACGTAAGAGCGAAACCAGATCGAACCGGCGGAAGGGCGAGCCAGGACTTCCGGGAATCCTCCTCTGAGCAGCGAAACCTTAGGGGTCTCCTGCTGGGAGAGGGGCAGCAGATTAAACAGGGCAGCCCGACCCGCCAATGATTCCGTAACGCCTCTCATCAGCGGCGCCTCCTGGGAGCCGGTCAGAAACCAAAGCCCTTTTTTGTTGGGAGAACGGTCAATGCGCGTCCGCACATAACTGAGCAGTTCAGGGACATTCTGGATCTCATCGAGGATGGCCGGGCAACACACCTCTTCCAGAAATGAACGCGGGTCGGCCCGAAGCCGTGAAATGATATCGGGATCTTCGAGAAGGTAATATTCCGCCTCGGGGAGCAACTTCCGGAGAAGCGTCGTCTTTCCCGCCCGGCGAGGTCCGGTAAGAATGATGGCGGAAAAGCTTCTGGAAGCTTTTTTCAGCTCTGTTTCGATCAATCGGGGGATATATTTCATGATGAGAATTATAAACCGTTACTTTAAAATACTCAAGATAAAACCTTTCGATCTTTTCCATACTGGTGTTCAATATCAAAATCGAGTTCACAGGTTTTCAGAGCAGAGCGGGCGTCGAAATGCTGGAAACAAGGTTTAACGTTTTCAAATCCTGATGTGGAATTTGCCAGGTATGTTTTGTTTTCCCAGCCTTCTTTCAGGATGATGGAAATCATCGCCTTGAGCAAAAGGGCGTCCGTACCGGGGCGGATGGGCATATGGATGTTTGCAATCTTCGCGGTTTCAGAAGGATAGCATCAAACGCTCTGGACAGCCACAAGGCAACATCCGTTGCCACGGCGCCGCGTTCGTTCAGTATTTTGGATACTGTTTCACTCGGCAATCTCAGTTCCTTCGCAAGATATGTAACGCTGATACCTGAAAATGATCTCACTCCCTCTCCGTGTAACCGAACTCCCGGAGCATCCGTGGATCGTTGGTCCAATCTTTCGCGACGCGGACGAAGAGTTCCAGGAAGACTTTCGTGGCGAAGAACTTCTCCATCTCCAGCCGGGCCCTGGTGCCGATCTCCTTGAGCATCGCCCCCTTCTTCCCGATGATGATCCCCTTTTGTGAATCCTTTGCCACGTGGATCGTAGCGGCGATCCGGATCAGGTTTTTCCCCTCGTCCTCCTTGAAGGAGTCGATGACGACGGCGGTCGCATAAGGGATCTCCTGGTGGGTACGGATCGTAATCTTCTCCCGGATGATCTCGGCGGCAATGAACCGTTCGGAGCGGTCCGTCATCATCTCTTCGGGGAAGTAACGGGGCCCTTCGGGGAGGAGTGCCCAGATCTCCCCGATGAGGCCGTCCACGCCTTCGCCTTTCAGGGCGGAGAGGGGGATGATCTCCCGGAAGGGGTACAGGTCCCGAAACGCGTCGATGAGGGGCAGCAGAAGCCGCCTTTCACCGAGGTCGATCTTATTGATGACGAGAAAGACCGGCGGATGCTGATCCCGTAGGGACTCGATGATGAAACGGTCGTCCGGGTGGGGTGCAGAACCGGTCTCGGCGAGGAGCAAAAGGAGATCGACATTCCCGAAGGTGACCCTCGCGGCATCGACCATCGCCCGGTTCAGGGGGGAGGAAGCCCGGTGGATCCCCGGCGTATCGAGAAAGATCATCTGTCCCGGCTGAGGCGCACCGAGATTTTTGATTCCCATGATCCGGTTCCGCGTCGTCTGGGGTTTATGCGTCGTGATGGCAATCCGCTCGCCGACGAACCTGTTCAAGAGGGTCGATTTACCTACATTGGGTCTGCCGATGATGCCGATAAATCCGGATTTGAACATGTCTGCCTCCGCAAAAAAGATTGACGGCTACGTAAAAAGTCCGGATGCTGCGTCGCGCTTCATCCTTCGTCATTGCTGGGAAAATTAGGGACAGCTCCCGATTTTTTCTAAAATTAGGGACAGCTCCCGATTTTTTCTGGAAAAATCGGGAGCTGTCCCCATTTTCCATGAAAAGAGTGAGTCCTTACCAGTGCGCACCGCAAGGCAAGCACCTCGCGCGCCTTGCCTGCGGCCTTTTTACGAAGCCGCCGCCATAAGTGAAGGTGGGGCGTCGGCGCGCTACAGCGAGCCCTCTAAGATAAACTGTAAAGCCTCAAATCCGCAGACTCTTCCCTGTGAAACTCCATCATCCGCCCGGACCAATCCGTCTTCACCCGCCGGTTTCCCGTAGTCAGGATCAGCGTTCGCCGCGGAAGGGAGGGGTCGGTCGTGATACGGATATCGGCGAGTTTAAAGCGCGCCATCAGGGCCGTAATATTTTCTTTTTGGGGACCTTTGAGATGGGAAATGTCGGCAGGGGAGACGGTGAACACGAGGGATTTTCCCCGGGTGAAAGCCGAACAAAGTGTGGATTCGCAAAGGGCAACGGCCATATCGAGAAAAATGGCGGATTCGACAAGCGACCGGAAGGCCGGATGGAAGGGTCCCGCGACGACCGCCCCCGGCTCTTCCAAACCCCGGGTAGTCTGGAGGCCCGCACGGATAACGGCAATCCCCGCGGCGCTCAGCTTTTTGAGGGCATCTTTGCACTGCAAGACCGCCTCCGAAAGGGTCAGCGGTGTATAGCCCTCTTCCCGGTAAATGTCGGCGAGGGGGGTGTCCCGAAGGACAATCGTCGGGTGGATCCGGACCATATCGGGGGAAAGGGCGATCACCTTGTCGATCGTTTCGGCGAAACGCTCCGGGCTGTCTCCGGGAAGGCCCGCCATGAGGTGGATGCCCGTCGCAAAGCCTCGCTCCTTGAGGAGGGACATGGCATGCAGGGTATCCGCTGCTGTGTGTCCCCGCCGCGAAAGGAGCAGGACATCGTCGTCGAGAGACTGCGCGCCGACTTCCACCGTCCTTACCCCGAAATCCTTGATCAGGTCGAGACCCTCCGCGTCGATTTCGTCGGGGCGCGTCGAGATGCGGATCGCATCCACCGTGCCCTCCTTCAGAAAGAACGCCGCGAGTTCGAGGAGACGCCGCTGTTCTTCCCGGGGCATGCCGGTGAACGTCCCCCCGTAAAAGGCGATCTGCACGGGGCCGGTTTTCCGCCCGCGCCCCCTAAGATAGGCGCGGACGGTCTCCTGGAAGCCGGTCTCCTCCAGCCGTTCCGGACGGTTCTCCGCGGTCAGTTCCTCGTTGCAGAAGAGACAGCGGTGGGGGCAGCCCCTGTTCATGATGAAGATGGGGATGATCATTGGCCGATCGTTTCCGTATCGCAGGCGGTCAAAGGATCGTTTTTCCGGAGCGCCTCGAGCGCCATTTTGGCCGCCTGCTGTTCCGCCTCTTTCTTGTTCTTTCCTGTCCCGGTCGCGATGATCTTCTCTCCGATGATGAGGCTCGTCTCGAAGCGTTTGTCGTGATCCGGGCCGGTTTCTTCGATGATGACGTAGCGGGGGAGCTCCTGGAAGAGGTTCTGACAGATCTCCTGAGCGGCGGTCTTGTAATCTCGATAAACGGCGGCGGCGGCCGTCCCCGCCTCGATGAGCGGTTCGAAGAGCGTTCCGGTGAAAGCAGCGGCCCGGTCAAAGCCCCCGTCGAGGTACATTGCGGCGACGAGGGATTCGAATGCATTCGCCAGCAGCGAGGGTTTCATCCGGCCTCCCGAGGCCTCCTCACCCCGTCCGAGGAGGAGGAACTCCCCGATCCGGAAACGCAGGGCCAGTCCCGCAAGAGGCTGTTCGTTCACGACGGAAGCCCGCAGCTTGGAAAGCTCCCCTTCGGCATAGTCGGGGAATTTCTTCATGAGCATGTCGCTGACGGTGAGCTCCAGAACCGCATCTCCCAGAAACTCCAGCCGTTCATTGTCCTTACAGGGCAAGCTGATGTTCTCGTTGACGAAAGACCGATGAGTCAGGGCGTTGTCCAGCAATCCCATGTCCTCAAAGCAATAGCCGAGCAATGCCTCTAACTCCTTCAGCGCCCTCACTCTTTCCTCATTCATTCATCAAGTACCTCTGCAATGAGCTTGCCGTTCCGGAAGGATACGGGCAGCGCGCTGACGATACGGTTGGCGTCGGCGGCGCCGCGGCAGACGACGGGGATATAGTTGTCGGAGAATCCTGTGAAAAATCCGGTGGATTTGTCTTTTTTCCCTTCGATGAGAACGGACAGCGGCGCTCCGATGAATTTCTCGGCGAAGAGGCGCCTTTTCTCGGCGCCGATGGTCCGGAGGCGTTCCACCCGCCGCTTCTTATCCGCCTCGGGAACCTGGCCGGGCATTGCAGCCGCGGGTGTCCCGGGACGCCGGGAGAAGGGGAAGACATGGAGGTAAGCGAAGGGCAGCTCTTCGACGAGTCGCAGCGTGTTGGCGAAGGCTGCCTCCGTCTCACCGGGAAATCCGACCATCGCATCGATCCCGATGGCGATACCGGAGATGGTTGCGGTGATGTTCCGGATGAGATCCCGGAAAAACGCCGCGTCGTAGTCCCGATTCATGGCGGCAAGGATTCCGTCGTCGCCGCTTTGCAGAGGGATGTGGAGGTGACGGCAGACGATGCCGGGAGATCCGATGAGCGAGAGGAGTTCGCCGGTGATCTCCCGCGGCTCGATTGAACTCAGGCGGAGGCGCTCGATCGGACGTTCTTCGGCGATGCGCCTGACCACCGCCGTGAGGTCGGTCGCGGGAACGAGGTCACGGCCATAGGCGCCAAGGTGGATCCCCGAGAGAACCACCTCGTGGAAATCTCTTCCGGCGAGCGAGACGATACCGTCCTGGATCTCTGCAGGCCGGAGGCTCCGACTCCCGCCCCGCACCCGAGGGACGATGCAGTAGCTGCAGAGGGCATCGCAGCCGTCCTGGATCTTCAGAAAGGCGCGGGTATGCCCTGGAATGGCGGTTGCCCCGAGAGGGGAGAACTTTTTTTCGCTCCGGATGTCGCCGACATGGATCTGGGGCCCTTTTCCCGTGGCCAGTTTCTCGAGGAGCTCGGGCAGGCGGGATTTCTCACCGTTGCCGGCGACGATCCGGACACCGGGAATCCGGGCGATCTCTTCCGGCGCTCGCTGGGCGTAACAGCCGGTGACGAGGAGGGCTGCCGCAGGATTTCTCCGGATCGTCCGGCGGATGAGCCGGCGGGACTGGTCATCGGTCCTGCCGGTGACCGTGCAGGTGTTCACGATGTAGCAGTCCGCCTCCGCCTCGAAGGGAACGAGCGTCATACCTCGGACAGCCACGGCTTCTGCGATCCCGGCCGATTCGCACTGGTTGACCTTGCAGCCTAAGGTGGTTACGGCGACCTTAAACATCGAATCTCCTTTTCTTGTCAAATCTAAACGCCTAGTCCATCTTTTGTCAAGGCGAAAGGATTTTTGTGGTTTTTCCCGCGGGTTTCAGTTAGAATAACGCATCATTCCCGAAGGAGGCGCCAGATGCAGGAAATCGGCAAAATCGCATCGGAATATCCGCTCGCAACGATAGGGGTAGCTTTCGTCGTCCTGGTGATCTTGTTTTTTTTCTTCATCAAACTTGTCAAGATCGCACTGATCCTGCTGCTTATCGCCTTAGCGGTCGGAGGCTATTTCTATTTTCAGTATCCTGACAAGAGGCCTAAAGATCTCGGCGAGGCCGTAGAGAAGGGGCTGGAGCTGATCGACAAGGGGAAAGAGGTTTACGAAAAAGGCAAGGGGGTTCTGGAAAAGGGGATTGACAAAGGAAAAGACGTTCTCGACAGGGGGAAAAGCGCCGCTGGGGAGATCGGGAAAAAGATAGGGGAAGAAAAAGAAACCGGGAAAAGGTAGCGGTAGCCGCCCCGTGGAAAACAAAAAGGCATCCGTCAGCAAAACCCGTTCGACTCCCTTTCCTCCATCTCCAGGAGCATATCCCAGTCGAGCATCGGAAAGACGAGGTGGAGGTTGTGGTCATCATCGACGAGGCGGCTTTCAAGGTTTTTGAATAGCCGCTCCGCGATCCTACGGGTCGGCTCCGGGGGGACGATGATGTCATGCCGCCCGTGATAGAGCGTCACCGGCGGCTCAAGCGGCTTTTCGCAGTAGGGACTGAAATCGCCATGGCCGAGGGCCGGAGCGAGGAGGATAAGACGCCGGATCCGCGCCTCGTTTTTACACGCATACAGAGTGGACATGAGCCCTCCGTAACTGGAACCGACGAGGATCAGGTTGTTCTTTCCGGCGAGGCTTTGTTCGAGCCGCGCCATTCTCTCCGCAAGGGGGCCTGTGAAGTCCGGCATCAACATCTGGGGATATCTCTCACGGAAGAACGTTCCCTTGGTCCCTCGACTGCTGCTGTCGAGACCGTGGATAAACATACGCGTAAAATCTGTCATCGTCACCGTCCTTTATTGGCAATCCCGCGAGAGAGCGGCTCGGCGGGAGCCATTCTTCCCACCCTTTCGTATTGCTTTCCATAAACCGGTGTGATTTTCAAGTAGAAAAATGAAGACCCGCCGCACCAACGGGCCCTATTTTTTGAGTTCCCAAGGGTAACGGATGAGTGTGTTTACAGACTTTTTACGAGTTCGTCAACGGTGGTATTTCTAAAGGGGGTAACCGTCATGTCGCTTGTCGTTCCATTCAGGGCGCTCAGACCTGCAAAATCGTTTGTCCGTCAGGTCGCCGCGCCCCCCTATGATGTCATGAACCTTACGGAGGCGCAGCAGTTCGTCCGCGGCAACCCGCTGAGCTTTCTCCACGTGGAGAAATCCGAGATCGACGTTCCCGATGCGGCGGGTGTGGATGATCAGCGGATCTATGACCGGGCCAGGTGTAATCTGAAAGAGATGATCGGCAAAGGGATCCTCCGGCGTGAAGATGGCCCGGCGTTTTATCTCTACCGGCAGCGGCTGGGGGGGGATGAACAGACCGGGATCGCGGCTGGGGTCAGCATCGCCGAATATGAGGCGGGTCGGATCAGGCGGCATGAATTGACGAGGGATGACAAGGAGAGGGAAAGGACGCGTCATATCGACACCGCAGGGGCGCAGACGGGGCCGGTCTTCCTCACATACCGGGGGGAGGAGGCGATCGGCCGTCTGGCGGCGCGGGTGGCATCCAGGTCGCCCGAGTATGATTTTACCGCCGGTGACGGTGTGGACCACACCGTTTGGGTCATCGATGATCAGGCGGAGATTCGGGAAGTCGTGGACGGGTTTGCCAAGGTCGATTTCCTCTATATCGCCGACGGCCATCACCGGGCTGCCGCTGCGGCGACGGTCGCCCGCCTCCGGACGGAGCGGAATCCTTCCGATCGCGGGGACGAGGCGTATCATTTCCTGATGGCCGTCCTTTTCCCCCAGCAGCAGGTCCGGATCATGGATTACAACCGTGCCGTCCGGGATCTCAACGGCCTTACGGAAAGGATGTTTCTGGAGAGTGTCGGTGAAAGATTCTTCATTTCGGAAGGTTTTGCAGAGAAGTCACCGGCTCAGCGCCATGAGTTCGGGATGTATCTTGGCGGGGCATGGCGCCGGATTGCAGCCAAGAAGGAGATCCTGCGGGATGACGATCCCATCGACGGCCTGGACGTCTCCCTCCTTCAGGAGCATCTCCTCGGCCCGGTCCTCGGTATCCTTGATCAGCGGACGGATACCAGGATCGCGTTCATCGGCGGCAGCCGGGGGATGGTCGAGCTGGAAAATCTCGTCGACCGAGGCGATTATGCGGTGGCCTTTTCCCTTTATCCCCCCACAGTGGGGGAGATGATGGCGGTGGCAGACGCCGGCAGGGTGATGCCGCCGAAATCCACCTGGTTCGAACCCAAGCTGCTGAGCGGCCTGTTCGTCCATCTCCTGACGGCTTCGTAAAAAGGCCGGATGCGGCGTTGCGCTTCATCCTTCGTCATTGCGGCGTACGCCAAAGTACGCCTCATTCCTCAGAATTCGCGCGCCTTGCCTGCGGTCTTTTTACGAAGCCGTCCCAATGTCAGGGCTTTTGTGACTTTTTACGAGATCGTTATCTACTGGAGTGACAATGGATAAGGATGGTCTCGCCGATGAATCCGACGAGACGGTCGATGGGATCCTCGGGGGCCGCCTCCGAATCATCCAGAAGAGAAGAGGGTATCGCTTTTCCCTGGACGCCCTCCTCCTTGCCCATTTTGCCGGCCTGCGAGAGGGGGATGATCTGATCGATCTGGGGACGGGAAGCGGTGTGGTTGCCCTGATCCTGGCGGATCGCTATCGCTGCGGGAAGGTCCTCGGGATCGAGATCCAGGAGGAACTCGCGGTGATGGCCGGAAGGAGTGCGGCCATGAATGACCTCGCCGGGCGTGTGGAAATCCGCCGGGGTGATGTCCGCCTTCCGGAGACGATCTGCCCTCCCCGGTCCTTCGATGCGGCTGTCTTCAATCCTCCCTATCGGCGACTCGGCTCGGGTCGGATGAATCCCGATCCTGAAAAGGCCGTCGCTCGGCATGAAATCGAAGGAGATGCCGGGGATTTCCTTGCCGCCGCCGGACATGCCCTTCGTGAAGGGGGTCGTGTGTACACGATCTATCCGGCGAGGCGGATGGTGGAGATGCTCTGTCGGATGAGAGCCGGCAGGATTGAACCCAAAAGGCTCAGGATCGTCCATTCCCGCCCCGGAGGTGCAGGAATATTTGCGCTCGTCGAAGGGGTGAAGCGGGGACATGAGGAACTGGCCGTTTTACCGCCGCTTTTCATCTATGGAGAGAGGGGAGGGTATACGGCCGAGATGATGGCTATTTTGCGGGCGCTTTCCGCTTCCCGTTGTGACGGCGGCGGCTGATCTCTCTGGTCATGACCCGCTCCAGGATCTCCTGGAGCTCCGGGTCCCGGACGGTTGCGAGACTTTCCCGAATCATGTTCCGGTCGCGATCCGGAAGCCCGGAGAGGGGGAAGGCAGGCGGCGGCTCCCCTGCGCCGCCCGGCGGAGGGGAAGGGATATCGCCGATGGTAAAAAAGAGCGCCCTTACCTCTTCCTTACCGGAGAGTTCGTTGATCTTGCCGAGGATCTCCTCCTTCATGAACTGGAGCTGATGCAGCCAGACCGGTGCGGAGACCCGGACATAGAGAGTCCCTCGTTTCAGCGTGTCGGGATGGGTCTGGGCGGCGATCTGGGGACCGACGGCCCGTCTCCAGATATTGAGAAGATATCGGTCCGTCGAGGTATGGGGGATATTCCTCTTCTTGAGGATCTTCTGGAGTATCTCGCCCAATATCTCCGGTTTTACCCGTTTTGTCCGTCTTCGCATGGATTTTTCTCTCACAATTTGCATAGGAGGTCAAGATGAATGGGGCCGTCGTGTATTAGGGCTTGATAAATCGGCGTTTTAGTGATAACAAATCAATCGGATAAGTCCTCATCGGGATGCGAATGTGACAGAGCGGTTTCAGAAACAGAGGATGAAGATGGTCGATGGCCAGCTCCGAGCGAGAGGCATCGCTGATCAGCGGGTATTGAAGGCCATGGAAAAAATCCCCCGCCATCTCTTCGTCGACGAGGGGCTGGCCGAACAGGCCTATAACGACAATCCTCTTCCCATCGGCCGCCAGCAAACCATTTCGCAGCCCTATATTGTTGCGCTGATGTCCGAGGCGATGGGGCTGACCGGAAAGGAAAAGGTTCTCGAGATCGGCTCCGGTTCCGGGTACCAGACCGCCATTCTTGCGGAACTGGCCGAGAGGGTATTCACCATAGAGCGCATAGCCTCACTCGCGATGAGGGCGAGGAAGGTTCTCGAGTCGCTGAACTATTACAATGCTGCACTCCGCGTGGGTGATGGAACTTACGGGTGGCACGAGGAATCGCCTTTTTCGGCGATCATGGTCACTGCCGGTGCGCCGCGGATTCCGAAACTTCTGATCGAGCAGCTTGTCGTCGGCGGCCGGCTGGTGATTCCCGTCGGAAACCGCAGCTCACAGGTTCTGCTGAAGCTGACCCGTCTTTCTCAAGATCCGGGGGACCTCAAACAGGAGGACCTGGGCGGCTGCCGTTTTGTGGATCTTATCGGGGAGTACGGGTGGGACAATTCATGACGAACAGACCACTATACCGGGCATGTTCATGGATCACTACCGGTCGGAAAGCCGTCAGTTTTCTCCTGATCGGCGCGGTCCTTATCTCCTGCGCGGGTTACCCTGTCAGAAGTTCCCAGCCCCGGGGCATCTACCACCGCGTGAAGAGCGGAGAGACCCTGTCGGCAATCGCGAGAGCCTATCATGTCAAGCTTCAAGACCTGGCGGAGATCAATAACATCAGCAAGCCCGATCAGATCGAAACGGATAGTGTGATATTCATTCCGGATGCAAACCAGGTCGTGGACGACGTCATCACTGCGGCCAGGTCGCAGGCCCCCCGGGCGGAAATGCCGATTTATGATGCGGCGGATGCGAAAACCGGGCCGGAGACAGCCCCGGCTGTTCCTCGAAAGGAGCCCACGAAAAAGGAGACGGTGATCGAGCCGGAAAAGCGCCGGGAAAAAACGCCGGTCGATATGGCGGTGAAGGATCGCACCACCCTTTCCCCGAAGAAAGACCGGGATAGGGTCGCACCAGGGGTTTCCGGGAAGACTGAAGGTGTTGAAATAGTTGAAAAGACAGAGAAAAAGAAGGAAAACGGCGAGAAAGCGGATGAGATCCAGTTCGACAAGGAGCGCTTTATCTGGCCGGTCAAGGGAAAAGTGATCTCCCGGTTCGGCATCCAGCCGAACAAGATGAACTTCAATGGTGTCCGAATCGCCGCCATCGAGGAGGCGGCCGTGCAGGCGGCGGCGGGCGGGACGGTTATCTTCTCCGCCCCTCTGAAGGAATACGGGGAGACGATCATCATCAGGCACGAGGATAACTATGCGACCGTGTACACCCATTTGGGAACGAGAACCGTCCGGGGGGATGCCCGCGTCAATAAGGGCGATAGAATCGCCTTCCTCGGCAAAGCAGACACCAAGGAAGGGCCGTATCTCTATTTTGAAATCCGGCATATGAACAAGGCCCGGAATCCTCTATTCTTTCTCCCATAGCTTTAAATCGTATTGACTGCATCGTCATAGTGTGATAACCTGTTATGTTCAAAAAATAAATTTCTTAATGGTGGGAATATGTTCAAAGTAGGAGATTTGGCGGTTTATCCGGCACAAGGCGTGGGGATCATAGAGGCCATCGAAAACCGAGATGTCGGAGGAAGCAAGCAACTGTTCTATATTATGAAGATCATGGGCAACGGCATGAAGATCATGATTCCTATGGACAGTGCGAAATCGGTCGGCCTTCGCGAAGTGATCATGGAAACCGAAATCCCCAAAGTCTATGCGATCCTCAGGAACAAGGACGTGACGATCGACAAACAGACCTGGAACAAAAGGTACCGGGAATACCTGGAGAAGATCAAAACAGGATCGGTATTCGAAATTGCGCGTGTGCTTCGTGATCTATTCATCCTCAAAAGCGATAAAAACCTTTCCTTCGGAGAGCGAAAGATGATGGATACGGCAAAAAACCTGCTCATCAAGGAGATTTCGGTGGCGAGCAACGCCGCGGAAACCAAGGTGGAAGAAGACCTGAGGATGATCTTTACCGTGCAATGAATCTTGACGGCTTCGTAATGGATAGATGAAAGGAGGCGAACGGATCTGATTGTACAGTTACTTTTAATCGTGGCATGTTCCGTGAGCGGCTATTCAATTGCCTATCATAGTTATGATCATTGGTGGAAGTGGGTTGTCGGATTATCCCTGGGTTTGTTGGTTGCTCTTTTTGTCATACAGATAGAACAGGCCATCAGAAAGGTATCCCTGCGGGTGATTTTGGGAGGCGTCATGGGGATGATTATCGGTCTCCTGATCGCTTTCCTGCTTGCCTATGGTTTGAGTTTTGTCAGTAACATCATGGAAAACAGGCAGATCGTGCCCTGGATCTATGCCCTGTTGACAGGGATCATGGGTTACCTGGGCCTGGTCATCGGATCGAAGAAAGTGGAGGAGCTCAGTCTCTTCGGCTGGGGCCCGGCCAAGGAGATCAGCGATTATCGGATCCTGGATACGAGCGTGGTCATCGACGGCAGGGTCGCAGATATTTGCGACACCGGTTTTATGGAAGGCAATCTGATCGTTCCCCGGTTTGTTCTCGACGAGCTGCAGTACATCGCCGATTCTTCCGATTCCGCCAAAAGGGCCCGGGGGAGGAGAGGTCTCGACATCCTCAACCGGATGCAGCGCAGCACCGGCATCTATATCGATGTGGTCGACCACGATTTTCCCAAGATCAAGGGGGTGGATGCCAAACTCATCGCCCTGGCGAAGAAGACGAATGGCAAGATCATCACGAATGATTTCAATCTGAACAAGGTGGCGGAGCTGCAGGGAATCAAGATCCTCAATGTCAACGAATTGGCCAATGCCATGAAGCCTGTCGTTCTGCCGGGCGAACTGATGACGGTCAAGATCATCAAAGAAGGCAAGGAGCCGGGTCAGGGGGTGGCTTATCTGGATGACGGGACGATGATCATCGTGGACAACGCCCAGAAGTGCCAGGGGATGAACGTGGAGGCGCTGGTGACCAGTGTCTTGCAGACGACTGCCGGGAGGATGATTTTTTCGGAGCTGAAAACGGTGATTTCAGACAAGAAGCCCTATGCGGTGAATATGAAACAGTGACGGTATCCCTGTCCCGGTGATGCGCAATTGCCGGGCTTTTTTGTGTCCGGTGCATGAGGATGAAGACGGTTGCGATCATTCCCGCCGGGGGGGCGGGAATGATCGCAACCGTCTTCTCATGCACCGGACACAAAAAAGCCCGGCAATTGCGCATCACCGGGACAGGGATACCGTCACTGTTTCATATTCACCGCATAGG
>Ga0116204_1001523_pt1 | contig 12947 bp, 12 predicted proteins | sample LakKivwa52mmetaG_FD_94481 | JGI IMG/M metagenome (GOLD analysis project Ga0116204, IMG submission 94481) | Anoxic lake water microbial communities from Lake Kivu, Rwanda to study Microbial Dark Matter (Phase II) - Lake Kivu water 52m metaG | ecosystem: Environmental > Aquatic > Freshwater > Lake...
GGACTTCCATAACCTTAAGACGCAGGAGAGGTTGTACACGGTACCGAGAGTGGAAGAACTTGTATTTATGCAGTCCATAGAAGGCAGGGCGCATAACGGCGCCGGCGCGTTCAACAAGCGTTTCTATGTGAATACCACCATAGATGATATTGTAAGCGCCCTCGGCAAATCCCCGAAGACGGTAAAGAACAAACGCCAGGAACTGATAGACGAGATAGTCGAATTCGCCGACAGCGCCATAGCCGACGATCCGCGCGACCGCCTTGTCACTAAAAGCGGCAAACCCCTATTAGGCATCCATCAGTTCAAAGAACGCACCGTAAATTATCACGATGTCCTTAAAGGCCTTTATCTGGGAGGATTAAGGGATGATCCTGAGATAAGGAAGAAAGCGCAGGAGATCTATAAGATAAAGATCGGGTACGGCAAGTGCTATCTCGTGAATACCAGAATAATGGAAGAGATGGGCCTGGACGGCGAAATACTGGCTCACCAGGAGAATGAGGATAGTATAAATTATTTCAAATCCTGCGGCCTCATAGTCGAGGACCCGCGGCCCAAGCACAGCGTCTTAAAGCACATGAAGTACCTGTATATACGTCATCATGTAGGACCGGGGCAATCGGACGACGCCGCGATGGTGGTGAGCGGCCTCGTATATAACGTAGATGTGGCTTTAGGCGTCTTTCTCTCCGATGCCATCGATACTTTCGAGAAGTATGTTCCGATATACCGGGACCAGGATAAGGCGCTGTCGCTCCATATAAAGGAGAATTATCCTTTCCTCGATATGGACGAGGAAGATGTGTACGAACTGGCCTATCTTGCGGCTATCCCGGAGAACAGGGTCGACGAGATACCGGACAGCTCATTAAGATATCTCCTTGCGATAGATCAGGAGACGGGGCAATCTACGCTCGAGACGCATCTGAATTTTATAGAAGGCAAGCCGTTCCTGCCGATAGCGATAAGTTATAAGAGGATAATGATATCCGATCTGTATGACTTCGTCAGGGATAAGCTGAAGTCCATAAATAAAGAGATAGTCTTCAAGATACCGGAAGCGTTCATAAAGGAGCTCGATTCTTCCGTTACGAAAGTGATGAGGCGCAACTTCCTTACTGTGGGCCCGCACGACTCGCTCAAGAGCGCGCTGAAAAAAGTCGAGGCCAGAAAGGCCGAGCTCATAATAGTGAAGGATGAGTTCGGCAATGTCCTCGGCATAGTGAACCCCAGGGATTTTCTGGTATTTCTAAGAGGCCGGACCTAAGGGGTCAGGCACCTCTTTGTAAAAATTTTTAAAAAGAAGTGCCTGACCCCTTTTTATTCTTGCAATTTAGTACGCAAGAGTCTATAATTTCACTTTATCGCTGAAATTGACAAGAGGTAAATAAACGAAAGGAAGGGCAGTGGAGATGGCAGTGAAGATAGGAATAAACGGGTTTGGCAGGATAGGCAGAATGGTCGCCCGCGCTATCCTTGAGAAGAATTCAAAGAATATAGAACTTGTCGCGGTCAATGACATCACAGACGCCAAGAGCCTGGCGCACCTTTTGAAATATGATTCGGTGCACGGACGTTTTCCCGGCGGAGATGTGAAGGCCGGTACGGAATCGATCGTAGTCAATGGCAAAGAGATAAAAGTCCTTGCAAAGAAAGATCCGGCCGAACTTCCGTGGAAAGAACTCGGAGTTGAGATAGTCGTCGAATCGACCGGCTTATTCACCATAAAGAACGACGGCGTGAATAAGAAGGGCAAAGAGGTTAGAGGCGCCGTGAGCCATATAACGAAAGGCGGCGCGAAGAAAGTCATCATATCGGCTCCAGCGGAAGGAGAGGACCTTACGATAGTGATGGGCGTGAACGAAGACAAATACGATCCTAAAAAAGACTCGGTTGTATCTAACGCCTCATGCACGACCAATTGTCTCGGGCCTGTAGCCAAGATCATAAATGACAAGTGGGGCATCGATAAGGGCCTCATGACGACGATCCACGCTTACACCAACGACCAGCGCGTTCAGGACCTTCCGCATTCCGATATGAGAAGGGCCCGCGCGGCTGCGGTATCGATGATACCGACCTCGACCGGAGCGGCGAAGGCCATAGGCCTCGTGATACCGGAACTTAAAGGCAAGCTCGATGGATTCGCGATCAGGGTGCCCGTGGTGAATGTCTCCGTGGTGGACCTCACATGCACGCTTAAGAAAGACGCGACCGCCGAAGATATCAATAAAGCTCTCAAAGAGGCCGCGGAAGGTAAGCTGAAGGGCATACTTGCGTATACCGACGAGGATGTCGTATCCGTAGACTTTAACCACTATCCCGCGTCATCCACTGTAGATTCGAAGATGACAAAGGTCATAGGCGGCAACTTTCTCAAAGTCCTAGCCTGGTACGACAACGAATGGGGCTATTCCTGCCGCGTCGTAGACCTGATCGAGTACATGATTAAGAAGGGCCTGTAAGTTACACAGTATTAATAGTATCCACTAGAGGCGCTCGCGAAATGCGAGCGCTTCTTCCATTTCTACCTCTAACTAAATTTTTTGGGTCCTGCCATGGCTCGACCTTTCGGTCCTCCTGCGTAAAACATGGGGTCTACAATAGGAAGTTATTAGGTACGGGTATCTGTATGCCCACCAGGATTGCCGCCACAACCGACCCCTCTATATAGCTATCGCTTTTTTTCAGTCGCAATCCTAAGCGGTGGGCACCCCCATCCCATGTTTTACTTGTCCGGTCCTAAAGGTCTCGCCATGTCACCCAAAAAATTTCTCTTGGACTTCCTTTGGAAAATCAGCTGCCATATTAGCTATCGCTGATTTTCCTTCACCAGTGTAGCAAGCTGATATGGTGAAACTTTTGAGAGATACTTGCGTAACCCTAAGCCGAAGTTATAGCGAGCACATTGAAAATGTTAGGACTTTTGTGAAGGAGAAAAAGGGTTATATTTAATAATATTTTAATAATAAAAGAACCGAGGATGTCCGCTAGCTATATACAAGTAGGCGGTCCCGCCCGCAGGCGGGATGACGGGCCCTTCCATGGGCCCTAGTTCCGCAGGTTCCCCTTTTTCTCCTGAACAAAAGGCCGGTCCTGCGAAGCAGGAAACATTTTCAGTGCGAGCATAACGAGGCTTAGGGTTAAACAAAGGCAACGCCCAAAGGCTCCAGCCTATCTGTATGCGGAAAGTCTTTGAAGCGGGGAATGGATTTGATATAATAGTGCCTCTTTTATGACGAGCGAAACGAAGATACGGAAGGTCGCAAAGCTGCTGCGGAAGGCTTACGGAGCTCCGAGGCCGAGGAGGACTCCGCCGGTCGACGAGCTCGTACGGACGATATTGTCGCAGAATACCTCCGACAGGAATTCGGTTCCGGCTTTCCGGGCTATGAAGAGGCGATTCGGGTCATGGGAGATGGTGCTTAAGGCGCCTGTATCCTCGATAGCTGCCGTAATAGTCCATGCGGGTCTTGCGAATATAAAATCCGCCAGGATCGTGAACGTCTTGAGGCAGATAAAGGAGAGGGAGGGCAGGATAAGCCTGGCCCGCCTGAATAAAGGAAGAGCCGAAGACGGGCTGGAATACCTGAAGTCGCTCGAGGGTGTCGGCCCGAAGACCGCCGCGTGCGTACTCCTGTTCAGTTTCGGCAAACCCGTGATGCCGGTAGATACGCATATCTTCAGGGTGGCGAAAAGAACAGGTATCATACCGGAAGACGTGACGGTAGAGAAGGCGCACGGTATGCTTACAAGGATAGTTCCAAAGGACTTGATATATGAGTTACATTTAGGTATAATATCCCACGGTAGAGGGACCTGCCGGGCCTCGAGCCCCAAGTGCGGGTCTTGTCTTTTATACAGAGTATGCGGCTTTAAGATGAAGGATTTTTACAGGAAAGAAGCTCCATGCCGATAAGAAAAGCTACGGTCGAAGACGTAAAAGAGATACAAAAGCTTGTGAACTACTATGCCAAGCGCGAAAGGATGCTGCCGCGTTCGCTTAACGAACTGTATGAGAACATAAGGAACTTTTTCGTTTACGTAGAGGGTAAAAGGATATACGGTGCCTGCGCTCTCAATATAGACTGGGAAGACCTGGCGGAGGTCAAGTCCCTGGCCGTCTCCAAATCCCGCACAGGGAAAGGTATCGGCGGGAAATTGCTGGAGTGCTGCCTGAAAGACGCAAAGGGCCTCAAGGTCAAAAAGGTCTTCGCCCTTACTTATGTGCCGGAATTCTTTGAAAAGTTTGGTTTCTCCCTGATCGATAAAAAAGAGCTGCCGCATAAGATATGGAGCGAATGTATAAAATGCGTGTATTTTCCCAATTGTAAAGAGATAGCGGTGATGAGGGAGATTAATTAGTCCATAGTCCATAGAACATAGAACATAGAAAAATATGCCATATACGATAACCGAAAAAATACTTTTAAGACACGCCAAGGCCAAAGAGATACATCCGCACGAGTTCATCCATGTCAAGGTCGACGTGTGCCTGGGCAATGATATAACTGCCCCGCTCGCCATAGAAGAATTCGAGAAGCTGGGCGCCAAGTCCGTATTCGACAAGAAAAAAGTCGTTCTCGTGCCGGACCATTTCACTCCCGCTAAGGATATGAAGAGCGCCAACCAGTGTAAGGCCCTGGCGTCTTTCGCCGCCAAGTACGGCATAAAGAACTATTTTGAGGTCGGGAAGATGGGCGTAGAACACGCGCTTCTGCCCGAGATGGGACTTGTGGCGCCCGGTGACCTCGTGATAGGGGCCGATTCTCATACTTGTACGTACGGCGGCCTCGGCGCTTTTTCTACCGGCGTAGGGTCTACCGACCTTGCGGCCGCGATGGTTACCGGCGAATGCTGGCTGAAGGTACCGGAATCGATGAAGTTCGTGTTCTTCGGCAAACTGAATAAGTGGGTCGGCGGTAAGGACCTGATACTTCATACGATAGGCGATATAGGGGTCGACGGCGCGCTGTATAAGGCTATGGAATTTTGCGGTGAGACTATCGAATCTCTCCCCGTTGAAGACAGGCTCGCTATGTGCAATATGGCGATCGAAGCCGGCGGGAAGAATGGCATAATCGCCCCGGATAAGCTCACGGCTAAATATGAAAGGGCTATAAAGAATAAGCCAAGGCCCGGAATCGGGAAGTTCTATTCAAGCGACAAAGACGCCGAATATTCCTCGGTAACCGAGTATGACTGCAGATCGATAGAGCCGCTCGTCGCCTGTCCTAACCTGCCGTCAAATGTAAAACCGGTTAGAGCCGTAAAAGATGTCCCGATCGACCAGGTGGTCATAGGGTCATGTACAAACGGCAGGATATCGGATCTGAGGCTTGCCGCCAGGATCCTGCGCGGCAAAAAAGTTAAATCCGGCGTCAGGCTCATAGTCATACCTGCCACACAGAAGATATATCTGGAAGCCCTGAACGAAGGATTGGCGAAGATATTCATAGAGGCCGGCGGAGTATTTTCCACGCCGACATGCGGCCCGTGCCTTGGCGGGCATATGGGCATACTCGCCGAAGGAGAGCGCGCTATAGCGACGACCAACAGGAATTTTGTAGGCAGGATGGGGCATCCGAAGAGCGAGGTCTACCTGTCGAACCCCGCGGTAGCCGCCGCAAGCGCCGTCAAAGGAAAGATAGCGCATCCTGACGAGGTGATTTAACATGCCGTATAAAGGAAAAGTACACAGGTTCGCCGACGATGTTAACACCGACGAGATATTGCCGGCAAGATATCTGAATACCACATCGAAGTCCGAGCTTGCCTCGCATTGTATGGAGGATGCCGACGCCGCTTTCGCCAAGAAAGTCAGGCCAGGCGATATAATCGCCGCCGGCAAGAATTTCGGATGCGGTTCATCGCGCGAGCACGCGCCGGTAGCGATAGTGGCGTGCGGCGTATCGTGCGTAATAGCGGCGTCCTTTGCCAGGATATTCTTCCGTAACGCCATAAATATAGGCCTGCCCATAGTCGAGTCGGTTGAGGCCTCGAAGAGGATAAGAAACAGGGACGTGGTCAGTGTGGATACCGAGAGGGGTATAATAAGGAACCTGACCCGCAAAGAGAGCTATAGGTTCGGAAAATACCCGCCGTTTATGCAGAAGATCATTAAAGCCGGCGGATTGATGAACTCAATCAAGAAGGGAAAGAGATGAGTGCTAAAATCTACAAGATAGCGGTCATGCCGGGTGACGGCACCGGCCCGGAAGTCGTTGGCGAAGGTCTGAAAGTGCTGAAAGCCGCATCGAAGAAATTCGATTTCAAGTATACGGAAGAGACTTTCGATTACGGCGGAGACAGATACCTTAAGACCGGCAAGACCATTACGGACGAGGAACTGGCCAATCTGAAGAAATTCGACGCGATATTCTTAGGCGCGATAGGACACCCGGACGTAAAGCCCGGCATATTGGAACAGGGGATACTTTTAAAGACGCGATTCGCCCTCGACCAGTACATAAACTTAAGGCCGGTGAAACTTTATAGCTCCGATTTTTGCCCTCTAAAGGATAAGAAGCCCGAGGATATAGACTTCGTAGTTGTGCGCGAGAACTCGGAAGGCCTGTATAAGGGCATGGGGGAATTCCGCGATAAGGGTAAGCCGGGCGAAGTGGCTATCCAGACATCCTACAATACGCGTAAAGGCGTGGAGAGGTGCCTTCGCTATGCTTTCGAGTATACCAGGAAACGCAATAAGCGAAAAAAATTGACTCTCTGCGGAAAGACGAACGTTCTTACTTATGCCTGGGACTTGTGGCAGAGGACGTTCGATGAGCTTAAAAAGGAGTACCCGGACGTGACGACGGATTACGCGCACGTGGATGCCACCACTATGTGGTTCGTAAAGAACCCGGAGTGGTTTGATGTGATAGTCACGGACAATATGTTCGGGGATATAATCACCGATCTCGGGGCCATGATACAGGGCGGCATGGGTATAGCGGCCGGAGGTAATATAAATCCGGCCGGTGTATCGATGTTCGAGCCGATAGGGGGGTCCGCTCCTAAGTATACAGGCAAACACGTCATAAATCCGATTGCCGCGATATGCGCCCTCGGGATGCTCCTGGATACCGTCGGCGAGACTAAGGCGGCTTCCGCGATCGAGAGTTCCGTGATAAAGGTAGCTACTACCAAGATGAAGAGCCTGGCGGCAGGAAAGATGGGGTATCCGACCGAAAAGATCGGGGACCTCGTAGCGGAGAATATATGAGTAAAAAATATAACGTAGCGGTAATGGGCGCGACAGGCGCCGTGGGGACATGTTTCCTAAATATACTGGCCGAGAGGAAGTTCCCGATAAAGAACTTAAAGCTGCTGGCCTCGGAACGTTCTAAGGGGAAGTCTTTAAAGTTCGCCGGCAAGGCGCATCCGGTAGAGGTGCTGACGCACAGCTCTTTTAAGGACATTGACATAGTATTGGCTTCCGCGGGAGCCTCCAGAAGCCTGGAATTCCTGCCCAGCGCGGTAAAGGCCGGCGCCGTATGCGTGGATAATTCGAGCGCTTTCAGGATGGATAAAACTGTCCCCTTGGTGGTCCCCGAAGTGAATCCGGAGATGATCAAGGCGAATAAAGGTATAATAGCAAACCCGAATTGTTCGACGATACAGATGGTGGTGGCCCTATGGCCTATACACAAAGCCGCCAAGATAAAAAGGATCGTCGTCACAACGTTCCAGTCGGTTTCGGGAGCAGGGCAGAAGAAGATAACCGAACTATGGGAACAGTCCAAAACATTCCTGGCTCATAAGAAGGTAACGCCTGTGGAACTTCCTCACCAGATAGCTTTTAACCTGATACCTCAGATAGACGTCTTTCTGGATAACGGTTACACGAAGGAAGAGATGAAGATGGTGCACGAGACGCGCAAGATAATGGGCGATGATTCCATACGGGTGAATGCGACCTGCGTCAGGGTGCCGGTATTTTTTGCGCATTCGGAGTCCGTCAATATCGAGACGGAGAAGCCGATAAGCCCGAAGGAAGCCAGGGCCATCTTGTCGAAGGCCGAAGGTGTAACGCTCATAGACGATCCCGAACACGGCTCATATCCTATGCCGATATCCGCCGAAGGTAAAGACGATACCTTTATAGGCAGGGTCCGGAAGGACGAGTCGGTGCCTAACGGCCTGTCGATGTGGGTCGTCGCGGATAATATCCGTAAGGGTGCCGCATTGAACGCCATCCAGATCGCAGAGAGACTGGTTTGATAAATCCCAAATCGCGCACCCCAAACAGCAAATAAATTCCAATGATCAAATTTCAAGAGAAATCTGGAATTTGTAATTTGGTGTTTGTGATTTGGCGCTTATATGGTTTTTGTGCGTAATATAAAGCTTACGATAAGTTACGACGGGACGCGGTACTCGGGCTGGCAATTCCAGAAGAACGGCCCTTCCGTCCAGGCTGCGATCCAGAAGGCTATAAAAAAAGTTACGGGCCGCTTAAACCATCTTACCGGTTCCGGCCGCACCGATTCGGGCGTGCATGCCGCCGCGCAGGTCGCCAACTTCAAGACCCGCTCCAAGCTCCCGGTCAAGAATATCCAGATGGCGCTTAATACGTCTCTGCCGAGGGATATCGTTATAATCAAAGCCGAAGAGGCAGGGCCTTCTTTTAACTCTCAGCATTCGGCCAGATCGAAACTGTATCGCTACACGATATTCAATAATGATTTTCTCGCGCCGCTTGCAAGGCACTTCGCCGCGAAATGCTACTATCAGCTCGATATTGCCCTTATGAGAAAAGCCGCCAGAATATTGGAGGGCAGGCATGATTTCAAGGCGTTCCAGGCCAAAGACTATGTGGAGAAGAATTCCGTGCGGACCTTGAAGAGCATCAGGATAAGGAAAGACGCTGATATGATATACATCGATATGGAAGCAGACGGCTTTCTGTATAACATGGCGAGAAATATTGCCGGCACCCTGGTAGACGTCGGAAGGGGTAAGATACCCTTAGATGATATGAGCAGCATACTTAAGAAGAAAGACCGCCGTCTCTCAGGCCCTACAATGCCGGCTAAAGGCCTGTGTCTGGTAAAGGTCAATTACTGATGTGCAAGATATCCAAATACCCTATAATCGCCTTCGATCTGGGGAATACCCTGATAAGATTCGACCACAATATCGCGGCAAAGAAGATCAGCCATCTTATAAAAGTGCCTTATGAGGCGCTTTATCAGGCCTTCTTTGACTCGCCTTATACGCGCGCATTCGAGAAGGGCGAGATAGAGGAGAGAAAATTTTATGAATGGATCAAAGCGGCACTCGGGCTCGACCTCACATATGAGGAGTTTGTGCCGGTCTGGAACGAGATATTCTGGGAAGATGAAGCATCCTGCAATATAGCCAGGCGCCTTAAAGCTGACGGGCACAGGATGTTCCTGCTGTCTAACGTAAATAAGCTCCACTTTGAGTATATAAAGGATAAATTCGGCATAATAGGCATATTCGACGAGCTGATACTTTCCTATAAGGTCGGCGCGATGAAACCGGAAAAGGCCATATTCGAAGAAGTCGTCCGACGGGCCGGGGGAGACATGGCGCAGATACTTTATATAGACGACCGCGAGGACCTTATCAAGGAAGCTTCGGCGCTTGGTATAAGATCGATAAGGTTCGAAGGCGCGGAAAAACTCGAAAAAAAGCTCAAGGATATAGGGGTAGTTAAATAAAAAATAGTTTGACAAGGCAAGGTCGATATGATAACATCTTTTGCCTCGCAAAAAGGGGCATTTTTTTATGAAAACATATATAGCTAAAGATTCGGATATTAAGAAGGTCTGGCATGTCGTCGACGCTAAGGACAAGATCCTAGGGCGTCTGGCCGCTCAGGTTGCCGCCGTCCTTATGGGTAAGGATAAAGTCATATATTCACCGCATCAGGATACCGGCGATGAAGTTATAGTCATAAACGCAGCCAAGGTGAAGACGACCGGCAAGAAGCTTATGCAGAAAGTGTATAAAAGCTACTCGGCTTATCCGGGCGGCCTCAAAGAGGAAACGCTCGAATCGGTGTTGAAGAGAAAGCCCGATTATGTGATAAGGCACGCGGTTAAGGGCATGCTCCCGAAGAACAAGCTGGGAGACAAGATGCTGAAGAAGCTCAGGGTTTATGCGGACGATAAGCATCCTCATCAGGCGCAGAGGCCAAAAGAGATGAAGGTAGGTTAAAGTACATATGACGACCAAGACATATTTCGCAGCTACAGGCAGACGGAAGAATTCCATAGCCAGAGTGAGGATAACACAGGGCACGGGTACGGTGACGGTCAATGACAGGCCGTTTGCGGCGTACTTCCCCCGGGAGTCCAACCGCCTCATAATCATGCAGCCGCTCGAACTTGCCAAGCTCGACACTAAGATCGATGTGCAGATAAATGTGAACGGCGGGGGCTTGAGCGGCCAGGCAGGCGCCGTTAAACACGGTATAGCCAGGGCGCTCGTATCTATGGACGAAGCCCTTAAAAAAGATATAAAGAAGGCCGGGTTCCTGACGCGTGACGCCAGGATGCGCGAACGCAAGAAGTACGGCCGGAAGAGAGCCAGAAGGAGATTCCAGTTCACTAAGCGTTAAAAGACATTTCCCGACGGAAAATAAAAACCTATCCGGTCAACTCCCGACGATGATTTTAGTTGACACGATAGGTTTTTTAACTTAATATAGAATATATTCTCGACGGACAAAGGAGAAGACCATGATTAAAGTAGGCGTTGTCGGCGCTACAGGATACGCCGGCGAAGAGGTTATAAAGATACTTTTGGGCCATAAGAGCGCCCATATCACGGAGCTTTCGGCCGTTATAGATAAAGAGGAGGCTTTCTCCTCGATATTTCCGGCTTTTAAAGGCTCTCTCGATGTAATATGCAAGAAGCCGGACCCGGAAGCGATGGCAAAGAACGTCGATCTCGTATTCCTGGGCCTGCCGCACAAGGTTTCGATGGATGTGGCTCCTGTATTTTTAAGGGCCGGCAAGCTCGTTATAGATTTAAGCGCGGATTACAGGCTGGCTCCGGACGTATATAAAGTATGGTATGGCGCCGAGCACAGGGATAAGGCCAATCTGGGCCAGGCCATATACGGGTTACCGGAATTGTACCTGGAGAAGATCAAGAAAGCGAAGCTATTGTCGAACCCGGGATGTTATCCCACCGGGATAATACTCGGAATATCGCCGGCCTTGAAGAGCGGCATAGCGGACCATTCGAGGATAATATCGGATTCGAAATCGGGCGTGACGGGGGCCGGGCGTAAACCGGATCTGGCGCTATCCTTTGCCGAAGTGAACGAGAACCTTAAGGCCTACAAGGTCAACGACCACCAGCACAAGCCGGAGATAAACAGGATCCTCTCCGATGTGGCGGGCAAGGCCATCGATATAGTGTTTACGCCGCACCTCATACCGATGAATAGGGGCATACTTTCGACGATATACTTAAGGCTTACAAAGGCGCTCGACACAAAAGCGGTTATAGACATATACAAGAATTTCTATAGGGGAAAGCCGTTTGTGCGCATATCTGATGAAGGCAAACTGCCCCAGATAAGGGATGTTGTAGGCACAAACTTTTGCGACATAGGCTTAAAAGTTACGGGAAGTGATCTTATAGTAGTCTCCTGTATCGACAACCTGAAGAAAGGCGCCGCAGGTCAGGCGGTGCAGAATATGAATATCATGTGCGGTTTCCCGGAGACCGAAGGACTGATTTAGTCCATAGTCAATAGTCCATAGACCATGGTAAGGGGAGAAGATGATAGTAGTAAAAGGGGGAGTGGCAGCACCTAAAGGTTTTTTGGCCAGCGGAATAAAAGCCGGGATAAAGAAGTCGGGTAATCCGGATCTTGCGCTTATTTATTCCGAGGCGCCGGCAGTTGCCGCAGGGATATTTACGGCGAATGTTTTTAAGGCGTCTCCGGTAAATTTGAGCATTGCCAATTTAAGGAATAAGACGCACCGCGCTATAGTTATCAATAGCGGTAATGCGAATTGCGCAAACGGCCGGCAGGGCGACGCCGATGCGCAGGCGATGGCCGGATATATAGCCAAGGGCATGGCGCTAAAAAAGAGCGAAGTGCTGGTCGCTTCTACCGGGATAATCGGGCACAGGCTCCCTGTACGAAAGATAGAGATGAAAGCGCCCGAACTTATATTGACCCTATCGGTAAATGGCGCAGGCGATTTAGCCCGGGCGATAATGACTACGGATACGGTTAAAAAAGAGATGGCGGTCAAGATTAGGCTGGGCGGAAAAGTCGTTACTATAGGCGCCGCCGCTAAAGGCGTCGGGATGATACATCCTCTCATGAAGAGGGCGCCCAGGCACGCAACGATGCTCGGTTTCATAACCACGGATGTATCGATATCGAAAGCGATGCTGGAGAAGGCGCTGTCAGAGGCGGCGGAGGGGTCGTTCAATATGCTATCGATAGACGGGGATATGTCGACTAACGATTCGCTGTTCATCATGGCCAGCGGCCTGGCGGGAAACAGGAAGATAACGACAGCCGGCAAAGATTACAGGATATTCCTGGAAGCGCTTAAGGGGTTGTGCATAGCCGTCGCGAAGATGCTGGCCGCCGACGGAGAGGGCGCCACGAAACTCGTAGAGATAAATGTCGTGGGCGCGAAGACCGAGGAAGACGCAAGGATTATCGCCAGAAAGATATCTACGTCTAACCTGTTAAAATGCGCGATATTCGGAGAGGACCCGAACTGGGGCAGGGTGGCAGCATCGGCCGGCGCGGCGGGCGTGGATTTCGATCCTGACAAGACGGACATATATCTGGGACCGGCTAAGGTTCTGTCGGGCGGGTCCAGCATGAAGGCCTTCGATAAGGAGAAGGCCAGAAATTACGTAAAGGGTAAAGAGGTGTTTATAAAAGTGGATTTAAAAAGCGGCAAAAGTTCCGCCACCGCCTGGACCTGCGA
>Ga0116204_1001525_pt1 | contig 12943 bp, 11 predicted proteins | sample LakKivwa52mmetaG_FD_94481 | JGI IMG/M metagenome (GOLD analysis project Ga0116204, IMG submission 94481) | Anoxic lake water microbial communities from Lake Kivu, Rwanda to study Microbial Dark Matter (Phase II) - Lake Kivu water 52m metaG | ecosystem: Environmental > Aquatic > Freshwater > Lake...
ACCGTGGTGATGCCGATCATGACGATTTCTCCGCTTTCAACAAAGGGAAGGAGATAATCTTGAATATCCTTTTTCATACGATGCAGTTCATCGATGATGACAAGACTTTCTTTGTGAAATCGGGATTCATGCAAGATGCCCTTCAATGCTTCTTTATTGTCGGTTGAGGCGTTGAACTTGAATGATTTGTAACCGCTTGTGATCGCGATGACGTTCGCAATCGTCGTCTTTCCGTTTCCGGGATCTCCATATAGAATTAAGGAAAACAGTTTTCCATTTTCAACCATCTTCCGGATGGCCCCGCGCGGTCCGACCAAATGATCTTGTCCGATGACATCCTCGAAAGAAACCGGACGCATCCGGTAAGCCAAAGGTTCCATGAGAACACCCACTTTCCACGTACCATTGTAGCACAAAACGGAGGAAAAGACAATTTTCCTTGCAATTTTTATCGAGTTTCGGTATAATAACGCTTGGACAAAAAAGCTCCTATAGTTCAGTGGTAGAACGCAGCAATGGTAATGCTGAAGCCTGAGTCCGATTCTCAGTAGGAGCACCATGATAAAGACAACGATCGGAAACGGTGGTTGCTTTTTATTTTTGAAGGAGGATTCGATGTCAACAACAAATGTGCCGGGTGGGGGCTTCATCCTTGGTCAAATCACGGAAGGGTGGAGTTCGGATGAAAAGTTTCTTGTCGAGCATCAAGGCGAAAAACACGTGCTTCGATATTCCAATCCGTCTTTAGGATTAAGAAAAACAGAAGAATTTCGTTATCTACAAAATTTGAACATTCGATCAGACCGTATTCCGAAAGTGATCGGATCGGGGTTTGATGAGGCGGTTAACAAGGCTTGGATTCGCTATCAATACATCGAAGGAACACCGCTTGAACAAATCATGGACCGCTTTGATTCCATCAATCAGTACCGATTTGGCATGGAAGCCGGGAAGGTTTTAAAAGCAATCCATTCGGTCGAACCGACTCAATCGATCGATATCTTTACAAAAATGACGATTAAATACCGAAAGAAAAAAAATATGTATGAGGAGTCGGGGTTGAAGGAAGATTTCCACGAAGAAATCATTGCTTTTTTGGAAAACAACCAATCCTTCTTGGCACTTAGACCTTCCACCTTTTGTCACGGCGATTTTCATCCCGGAAACATGGTGATCGATCCTTCGGGAAGATTGTTTGTGATTGATTTCAATCGATGGGATATTGCCGATCCGTATGAAGATTTCAGTCGGATGATAAGTTTTGGAAGGCGTTTAAGCATCCCGTTTTGCATCGGACAATTGCGGGGTTATTTTGGAGTCAATGGACCAAGCGAACATGATTTTCGATTGTTTTTATGGTATGTTTCGATGGACCTTGCATTTGGTTTGTTGTGGGCAAGAGATTTTGGATCTTCGGAGATTGAAGTTCACGAACAACTCAAAAAACAGATTTTAGGAGATTTCAACCATTATCGCCAAGTGATTCCAACATGGTGGAAGGAGAACGAATATGATTTTGAGATACGATGAGCACATTGAAGATTTCTTGAAGCAAACGGAGGAAATCCTTTTATTGGAAGAGGCAAAAAATCAGTTGATGCTTCATAATGCCTGGCATTTATGTGGGAAACCAACAAGTATGGATCATGTCTTTGGAACCGTATCGACGAAAGATGGACGCATGGTTCTTGCATTCTTGAATATGCCACCCTATAACATGACTCTTGCCAATTTGGGGCATGCTGCAAAATCCGAAGTTGTGCATCTGGCGGAAGACTTGGTGAATAAAAATATTCACATTCAAGGCGTCAATGCGGAAGAACCGTTCGCCCTTTGGTTCGCCTCGGCATATGGCAATCGGAAAAACGTTCATGCATCGCTCAAACTATCCATGGAGATCCTTGAACTTAAGAAATTGTCCACGGTCAAACTTCCGGATGGGATTTTCCGAAAAGCTTCGATGGAGGATTTGAGAACAATCACTGACATGACGGTTTCCTTTGCGTTGGAAGCGTTGAATGAGGTTGTGGAGTTCAAGGATGCTTTGTTAAAAAATGAAGAGCGGATTCGAGATGGGAAATTCTACATCTTCGAGGTTGACGGAAACATCGTTTCACTTGCGATGCGATCAAGACAGTTGAAAAACGGAGCGGCGATTAGCATGGTCTATGCGGATTCGACAAAACGAAACAATGGATATGGCTTGGCAGTCACATATCATCTGTGTGAAAAAATGCTCGCCGAAGGGCTTTCGTTTGTGACCCTTTTTGTCGACAAGAGGAATCCGGTTTCAAATCGGGTTTATGAAAAAATCGGTTTTATAGCAGTTTCCGGTAACAACGATTACCGGTTTGTTGGTAAGGAGGAAAAAGAAAAATGAAACTTTTATTGAATCTTCTTTGGATTGTCTTCGGGGGCATTTTCATCGCTTTGTTGTGGTTTTTGATCGGATTGCTTCTTTTTGTGACGGTGTTTGGCATTCCTTTTGGAATTCAATGTTTCAAGATGGGAACATTGACATTGACTCCGTTTGGGAAGGATGTTCGTCCTAATTTCGAGAAACATCCCATTGCAAACATTCTTTGGATTGTGATTGCGGGATGGGAGTTGGCAATCCTATACATCACAACGGGCGCACTACTTTGTGTGACAATCATCGGCATCCCGTTTGGATTGCAATGGTTCAAGATGGCCGTGCTCGCACTCCTCCCATTTGGAGCTGAAATCAAATAAGGATGTTTTCTTTTCAAAACAAAAAAGTAAAAAACACGTGCAAAAAACCATCTTTTCGTGTATAATACGTATGTTGAAAACGCTTGTCTAGGAGGATGTATATGAAAGAATATCAAACAAGTTCATTGCGGAACATAGCGGTCTTGGGTCACATGGGGTGTGGAAAGACATCGTTGGTCGAATCCTTGCTGTATGTATCCAAGGCCATTGACAAAAAAGGAGAAGTCGAACGCAAAAATACGGTTTCCGACTACGGACCGGAAGAACAAAACCGTCAAACGTCGATGTCGACAAGCCTTCTTCCCGTGGAGTGGAACGGTTATAAATTGAACTTTCTCGATTTGCCGGGAAGTGATGAGTTCGTCGGGGAATTGAACAATGTATTGAACATCGTTAAGGGTGCTATTATTTTGCTCGATGCGACGAAAGGCATCGAAGTTGGAACCGAAAAACTTTGGAACGAAGTCATTGACCGCGGGATTCCAACCATTTTGTTCATCAATAAAATGGATAAGGACAATGTTAAATTCGAAGAATTGATGGAGTCGATTCGCGAAAAATTTGGGAAAAAAGTCATTCCGTTCGCATGGCCGATCGGCAAAAAAGAAGAGTTTGCAGGTTTTGTCAATATCGTTGAAATGAAAGCTCGGATGTATGACGGTGTGAATTGCGTGGATGCTCCCATTTGGGAGGAAAAACGAACCAAAGTTGAAGAACTCAATTTTATGATTAAGGAAGCGGTCGCAGAAACAAGCGAAGAATTGCTCGATAAATTTATCATGGGTGAAGAGTTGACCTTGGAAGAAATTCAAGGAGGTCTTAGAACTGGGGTTCTCGCCGCAGATTTGTATCCGATTTTGGTCGGCTCTGCGACAAAAAACATCGGAATTCACACCTTGCTCGACATGGTTGTAAATTTCATGCCGGCTCCTCAAGATTTGAAACCAATGGTTGGAATCGACCCGAAAACACAAACTGAAATTTCGAGAACGTCCTCGGATACCGAACCTTTTTCGGCGTATGTCTTCAAAACCATTATTGATTCCTTCGTTGGTTCCATCAACTTCTTCAAAGTATATTCCGGAACCGTCAAAGTCGCTCAAGAGGTCTTTGTTTCCAACACCGATACGATTATCAAAATGGGAACCATTGGTTCGATGATGGGCAAAACGCAACTTCCGGTAGATGTTCTCCATGCTGGGGACATCGGAGCGGTCGCAAAAATGCCTGAACTGGCCACCGGATATACGTTTTGTGATAAAAAGGCACCGATTTTGTATGAGAAAGTGGTGCACCCGAATCCAACGATTTATGTCGCCATTCAGCCAAAGAACAAAGCGGATGAAGATAAAATCTCATCTGCGCTTCAAAAATTGAACCAAGAAGATGAAACCTTTGAAATCAAGCGCAATCCGGAAACATCTCAGCTTCTCGTCGGCGGCCAAGGCATCACCCACTTGGGATTTGTTCTTGAAAAGATGAAAAACATGTTCAAAGTCGATGTCGACATTACCGATCCGAAGATCGTTTACCGCGAGACGATCCGTGCGAAAGGAGAAGCCCAAGGACGACACAAGAAACAATCCGGCGGTGCCGGTCAATTCGGAGATGTTTGGGTGCGGTTTGAACCATCCGAAAAAGACTTTGAGTTTACCGAAGATGTTTTTGGAGGATCCGTTCCAAGAAACTACTTCCCTGCTGTAGAAAAAGGTTTGATGGAAACGATGGAAAAGGGTCCGCTTGCAGGATTCCCAGTCATCGGAATCAAATGTACGTTGTACGATGGATCGTATCATGCTGTCGATTCGAATGAATTATCGTTTAAATTGGCTGCCCGATTGGCCTTTGAAAACGCGGTCAAAAAATTGAGACCGACCATATTGGAACCCATCATGCGTTTGGACATCACCGTCAAAGATGATTTCATCGGAGACATTCTTGGGGATATCAACAAGCGCCGCGGCCAAGTTCTTGGAATGGAACCGATGGGACGTGGACTTCAAATGGTGAGCGTGGAAGCGCCCGAAGCCGAAATCATCAAATATGCCACCGATTTGAGAGCAATGACGCAAGGAAGTGGTAAATTCAAACGGGAATTCGTCCGATATTCGGAGGTTCCGGAACATTTGATTGACAAGATTGTCCAAGAGTATAAGAAACAACAATAAGAAAAACGCGTGTCCAATCGCCATTGGACACGTTTCTTTAAAGGAGGATAGCGATGAAATGTTATATTGACATTCGACAAATTGGATTGGAACACTATCAACATATTGTTGAAACCTTTTCAAACCTTTTGTTCACGAACATACGTTCTGAAAGCTTCGATGCCGATATCATTATGGGATACCCGGAAAACTATGGCAAGGAAGCTTTGACAAAATATAAAAATCTTCGCTGGATTCATTTGTTGACCGCAGGATATGAAACGATGGATGTTTCGGCTGTTTTGGAAAAAAACATCTTGTTGACGAATTCCAAAGGAGTCTTCAGTTCGACGATGGCTGAAGACGTGATATGCAAAATGCTTTTATTGAATCGGAATGTACCTCAGTATCTCGATTTTATGAAGAAAAAGATGTGGAATCCGACTAGAAACGAACTTGAAATCCGTGGATCCACGGTTGGAATCATTGGTGCCGGATCCATCGGACACGAACTTGCCAAACGACTGAAGGCGTTTGATGTCCGGGTGATCGGATATCGCCGTACCCCGGGAAAAAGTTCTTGGTTTGACGAGATCAAAACCGACAAAGAGGGCCTTCAAAGTCTTCTTCAAGAAAGCGACTATGTCGTAATCAGCATTCCGTTGACGGAATCAACGAAACATTTGATTCACGCCGGGAACATCGGTTTGATGAAATCGAGTGCAGTTTTGATCAATGTTGCCAGAGGAGACATCATCGATCAAAAGGCATTGATAGATGCGATGTCAAACAAGAAATTGCGTGGAGCTGCCCTCGATGTGACATCTCCCGAACCGCTTCCTTCGGATTCTCCCTTATGGACGATGGACAACGTCTTCATATCGCCACATTGTTCCGTAGTTTCCCCCATGCTTTATTCAAGGATGACGGAACTTGCGATTGAAAACATGAACCGATTCTTATCCGGGAAAAAAGTGCTCAATCCGATTTTGAAGTGAACCCACTCGCAATAAACAAAAGTCGCCTTGGCGGCTTTTTTTGATGGAAAGTTTTCTTCCCCTTTGAGGGTCTTTGTGATAAAATGGATGGGGAGGAGTTGAGAGTTCATGACATTGTTGAAAAACGGATTGATTTACAACGGAAAAAACGAACCACCGTTCAAAGGAAGCGTGATGATCGATCATGATCGAATTGTTCAAGTGTTCGAGGAATCCATCGAATATGCCATCGAGGACGTCATTGATTGTGAAGGAAAAATCATTGCTCCGGGTTTCATTGATGCCCATTCCCACAATGATTTTTACACGACTGTCCCGGATCCGGTTCCGTATTTTTTGCCGTTCGTGGAACAAGGAATCACCTCGATGGTCACAGGAAACTGTGGGTTTTCGCCTGCTGGGTATCAAAAAGACACTGCTTACCGATCCTTGATTGGGGGTGGGTTGTTCCATGCGGTACCGCTTGATGCCGATTATTCGAGTTTCAAAAACTGGATTGAGACATCCAATCGTACGACACCGGTCAATATTTTTCCACTTGTCGGACATGGAACCGCCAGAATCGGTGTAAACGGTCAAAAAGGGGGATCTTTGTCAACGGAACAATTCAATGCGATGATGGAATCCATCGAAAATGCGTTGAAAGAAGGCGCGTATGGCGTGTCGTTGGGGCTGATGTATGAACCCTCGATGTACGCTCCGAAAGAAGAACTGTTGGAAATTGCGAAACTTGTCAAACGCTATGATCGGATTTTGACGGTTCACAACCGTGCCATGTCGAAAATATCGACGTCGTATCCACCGTTTGGCGGAAAAGCACACAATCTTCGAGCGATTGAAGAAATGATTGAACTCGTTAAAGCAACGGGTGTCCGACTTCAAAATTCACATTTGATTTTTGTTGGAAAAAATAGTTTTCCAACGTTTGAAGAAACCATCACGATGATCAATCGATGCAATGCCGAAGGAGGAGACATCGGATTTGACATTTTCTCTCTAACGTACGGATCTTCCATCATCACGGTGGTTTTACCGGGATGGTATCTTCTCAAATCGTTAAAACAACGAAAAACCCTATGGACGAAACTACGGTTATGGTTGGAGATTCACATTGCAAAAAGCGCCCTTGGGTTGGCCTTTTCCGACATCTTGATCGCAGACGGCGCAGGGAAAATCGATGAATATCAAGGAATGACCATTGACCAAATCGCAAGAAAATTGAAGAAATCCGACTATCAAGCGTATTTATGGGCGGTTGATGCATCGGATGGAAAAGCCGGAGTCTACATCCATCAGTATTCCAATAAACCAATTATTGAGAAAATCCTTAAACACGACAAATCCATCTTGATGACGGATGCGTGGGTTCAAGAAAGCGGTATTCAAAATGGGGCCGCCTATTTCGGGATGATCAATTTCTTAATGATGGAGAAGGAAAATGAAATTTCGCTTGAACACATCCTTCATAAAATGACGCTTCAAACCGCCCTTCGTTTTCAAATCAAAAACAGAGGAATGATTGAAAAAGGTTGTTATGCCGATCTTGTGGTGTTTGACAAAAGTCTTTTGGGATTTGATGAAAAAACGATTGAAAAACCGAAGGGAATCCAATACGTCTTCATCAATGGGAAAAAGGTGGTCGATGACGGGAAAGCCGATTTGGAAGCGTTGCGATCCAGTGGAAGAGTACAAATGTACTCGGAAGATTGATATTAGTTTTTCTTCGTCAAAGGATGCCCTCATTGGGCATCTTCGACTTGTTTTTTGCTTGTTGGTTTGGTATAATGTTTACAATTGAAACACGGTGATGATATGACGGCCTCGCTTGCTAGAAAGAAAAGATACATACTTGAAGACAAAAATATCGCCAAGGGATTGTTGATTCTATCAATTCCGATCATGTTCAGCAATTTGCTGAAATCCATCCATGATATTGTCGATATGTTTTTTGTTGCGCCTTTGGGAGATTCTCAAATCGCATCCATCACGATTACCGCATCGATCATTGCCATCTCCCATGCACTCGCGATGGGGATGATGATCGCAGGAACCGCCCTAATCTCCCAATATTTGGGAGCGAAGAAGGTGGCGGATGCGAAAAGGGTCGCAAGCCAGTTGTTGATGCTTTCTTCGTTCATCGGACTCGTGTTCAATGCTTTAATCTTTCTTTTGATTCCTTCCATCATGCAAACGATGGGAGCAACCGGAGACACCTTGATTTATTCGATTCAGTATGTGCGAATTCGTTCGTTCGAAATGGTTCCTTTGTTTGTTTTCTATGCGTATCACGCATCGCGCCAAGCAAGCGGAGACACTCTTAGTCCCGTATATTTGAATACCGCATCCATTTTCCTTAACATATTATTAACATACGTGTTTGTCAGCCTGATGGGACTTGGAGTCGCAGGTGCGGCCTATGCGACATTGATTGCAAATGCCATCATCATGCCGGTTGCACTGTCCCTATTGTTCCTCGACAAAAAGTCAGAAATCGTATTGACGAAGCAATCGATGAAACCAGATGGTGGTTTGATGTGGATCATCTTCAATCTCGGATGGCCGTCTGCGGTAAGTCAGGCGCTTACTTCGCTTGGTTTCTTAATCATCAATGCGATAACCTTGTCCTACGGCGATGCGACCGTCAGTGCGTTTGGTGTTGGAAATCGCATCAATATGTTGTTATTGATGCCGGCAATGGGAATCGGAGGAGTCCTTTCCACATTTGTCGGTCAAAACATCGGGGCTGAGAACATCAAACGAGCAAAAAAATCGATTTGGTCTGCCATGATGCTTTCGGCAGGGGTTTGTGCGATTGGTGCTGTTATCTTGCTTCCTTTAAGAGGATTCTTGGTTGGTATTTTCCTTTCGGGGGAATCCTACGAGATCAGCAAGCAGTATTTGGTTTATTTGCTTGCGGGACTGCCGCTCATGGCCCTGTTTCAATCGTTCATGGGCGCATTTCAAGGTGCAGGGAGAACCGATTTTTCCTTGACTTTGTCCATGGTTCGATTGTGGGGATTTCGATTGCCGATGATTTGGTTGTTCGCTGCCCTTACTTCATGGGGAGTGAACGGAATGTGGTACGCCATGGTGCTTTCCAATTTGGCAGCTGGCTTTCTAGGACTCTTCATGTATTCGTTTTTGGATTTCAAACCTCGAATCAGAGGAAAAAAAATCAAATTTTTAGCATTGCGTGGTGAGGAACATGAAGATCCTGAAGAGGCATTTATTGGATGAAATCGCTTCTAAACTTGGATTTTGCGATGTCGGGACCGTTTCGTTTGATGCATACCTTCAAGCTGTTCCAACACTGGAACCTTCGTTTCATTTTGCAAAGACGATCCTTTGTTTTGCGTTGCCGTATGACCGATTCGATCCGGTGTTGAAAAAAAACCAGTGGACGGTCGCCAAATTTGCGTATGGGCGCGACTACCACCGGGTGATGGAGTCTTTGCTTATGGATGCAAGGATTTTGCTTAAGCACCATTTGGGTTCCTTCGAATCAAAGATAACGGTTGATGCGACGATATTGGATGAAAAGAAAATTGCGACACTGTCAGGAATTGGTTTTTTAGGAAAAAACAATCTCGTAATTTCTCCCAAACACGGCAGTTTTTTTGTGCTTGGCGAGCTGCTTGTTGATTTTGAAGTCGATGGGAAAACCAATCCGAAAGAAAATGGCTGTGGTAATTGCACCAAGTGTAAAGATGCCTGTCCGACACAGGCGATATCGGATGATTTTGAAAGGACAAAGTGTCTTTCCTACCTCACCCAAAAGAAACATCCCTTTTCGTCCGAGGCGTTTTCGGCGATGGGTTCATCCGTGTTTGGCTGTGACATTTGTCAAAATGTCTGTCCATACAATCAAAAAACAATCCCGGGTCATCCCGATTTGATGTTTGATGAAGACTCTGTCTTCACGCTTCCAAGCATTCTAGCATTGAATGCGACCACTTACAAGGAAAAATATGAACAAAAAACATTTCAGTGGATCAAGTATGAAGTCATACTTCGCAATGTCATCATTGCTTCGGTCAATTCAAAATCCATCGAAATCGATGTCTTGATGGAGCTTCAACAAAAATATCGTGATATGGGGTGGATGAACTCCGTTTTGGAACAGTCGTTGGAAAGGATGAAATGAAGATGGGGAACATCCATATTGTGCTGTATGAACCGGAGATTCCTCAAAATGCCGGAAACATCATGCGTACTTGTGCCGGGACGAACTCTATACTTCATTTGATTCGACCCTTGGGTTTTTCGCTAAACGACAAATCCTTGAAACGCTCTGCCGTTAATTACGGATCGAATACCGATTTTCGTGTATACGATGATTGGGAAGACTTTACATCTCAAAACTCGGGGGAATTTTATTTTTTCACCCGATATGGGATCAAGACACCACATCATTTGGACTTGGCGAATCCTGAAAAAGATTATTATTTCATTATTGGAAAAGAATCAACCGGTATAGACCATAAAATCCTTCGCGAAAACTGGGAACGATGCATCCGATTACCGATGAACGATAAAATTAGAAGTTTGAACATATCGAATGTCGCTGCGATCGTTATTTATGAAGCCCTTCGGCAACAGGACTATCGGGATTTGATCGATCATGAACCAGAAACATTGAAAGGGAAGGATTTTTTGTTCCGAGAGGAATAATATTGACATTCCCATCCAAACATAGTATTATGAATATAAGAGGTGGTCAGAATGCCAAATTCGTTCAAAATTGAATTCAACATCCAGGTTCCCATTTCCGAGTTGTTTTCTAAACTGACTGCGGTTGAGTCTATCGGAAAACTTCGAAAGAGCGAAGTGCAAACCGACCAAAGAAGAATCTTGTTCATCAATCCTCCGACATGGATTAGACAAGGACAAAACGTGCTCGTGTTTCTCTTTGACAACGAAAAAGGAGGAACCAGAATAGTGGTCAATTCGTCGTGTTGTACCGTCTCGCAATTGTTCGATTTTGGTCAAAACCAGAAAAACTGCATCGCTGTTCGCGACCAGATTTATTTGTTGCTTAAACCGTGATACTAAAGGGAGAATTGTTCTCCCTTTTTGTATGCCCCTTTGATATCTTCCAATTTCATTTGACAAAAACCTATGAATTCGATATAATACCACTAGTCACTTTTGAGGTGGCTCTGTAGCCAAGTGGCAAGGCAAGGGACTGCAACTCCCTGATCGCCGGTTCAAATCCGGCCGGAGCCTCCATATAAGAAGCATAGGTTTGATACAATTGTAGTAGTCGAGCCAAAATAGACATAATGAATTTGAGTCAAAACCCCATTTCAGTTTTGCATTGAAATGGGGTTTTGTATTTTAAAGAGTGTGTAGGTCTTTTGAAGTTATAAAAATGAATGTATTCATCAAGTTTATTCTGATCTATTTTCAAATTGTCATCTATCCATTTACACCAGTTATTACTGAAAATGTTAAGTCAGTTACACTACACTAATAGAGGTTATTATATTACTTTCAATGAAAAGGATAGCAAGATCTTTTTCTTCTACCCATCTTTTATAATAAATGTTATAATATAAAAAAACGTTAAAGGGAGTTATTATGAAAACAACAATTCAGAAAATAATCAATGACAACGACGCATACACACTTCTAAACTATATCGATGGTCGGGGATTTCCAGTATGTAAAGCACTGTTGAAACCAAGATGTGTTGAAGATTCTAAGATTTTTTACTTTTCAACCAACACATCATCGCATAAAGTAGCTGCATATGAAAAACATCACAATGGAAGCATCTATTTTTTTAATCCAAAGACATTTGTAGGTATTTCATTAAGTGGAGAAGTTGAAGTCCTCAAAGATTTAGACATCAAAACTAAACTTTGGATGGATGGTGATGAGCAGTTTTATCCACTAGGCATAACTGATCCTGATTACTGTGTTTTAAAATTTACCATCACACATGGAAGAGCATACTTATCAAATAGAAATGAGGATTTTACACTATAAATTATGAAGAACCTGTTTTATTTGAAGAAAAGCATAGAGGTTGCTTTAAACTCATTTTAGATATTAACATGGCTCTATCAACAAAGAGAGTCATTGCCTAAGATATATTAAACTAAGTCAAATTAAAAACACGCAAACATAAATGTCGAAATGGATGCATTATGTGAGTTTATCAATGGAGATCAGGCAGCAAGAACTAATGATGAAGCATTAATCTTGTATGAGACTTATAAAATGTATGATAGCAAGCGAAGATGTTATTTTTTGCCATGAAGCAGGTGAACTAAACGATAAATTGGATTGTAAAGGGTGTTTCAACAGTCGTTTTCGTCAGTTTCCAACTTGTGTTAAAAAGGTAACATCACACATAGAAGAACGACAGTTTTGATACAAGTAAAAAGTAATACAATATAAGCAGACAATGAAGAAAATTTACAATCTGCTTTTAGGTGGTATCATTTTTATGATACAAATTGAATAGTGAAAGAAGATGGTATCATGAATAAAAAATGGTCAGAAAACAACAAAACGATTCAATCTCTCCTTGGAAAGAAACCTACATATAAAGAAGGAATCAATAAATTAATCGAATTTAGAAGTGAGCTATTTGAACAGATTACTCAATGTGTTAATGAATATCCGAAAGAAGCATTTTATGAAATGCCATTTCCAAATGTCAACGGTTATCATAGCAAAACACTTGTATATTCGATTTGGCACATTTTTAGAATTGAAGATATAGTTGCTCATGAATTGATTGGCGAAGATGAACAAGTGTTATTTAAAAATGATTACATATCTAAAGTAGGTACTAAAATGATTACAACGGGCAATGAGCTAGTAGGGGATAAGATTAGAGAGTTTTCAAAGACAATAAATGTTAATGAGTTATATAACTATGCTAAAGCTGTGATGGAATCTACGAATAAAATACTACTAGAATTAAATTATTCTGATTTTAAGAGAGTATTCAATGAAAAAGACAAGAGAAGATTAATCAGTACAAAATGTGTAAGTGATTCTGATAAATCATTTTGGCTAATTGATTACTGGAGTGATAAGGATGTATTAGGT
>Ga0116204_1001526_pt1 | contig 12940 bp, 10 predicted proteins | sample LakKivwa52mmetaG_FD_94481 | JGI IMG/M metagenome (GOLD analysis project Ga0116204, IMG submission 94481) | Anoxic lake water microbial communities from Lake Kivu, Rwanda to study Microbial Dark Matter (Phase II) - Lake Kivu water 52m metaG | ecosystem: Environmental > Aquatic > Freshwater > Lake...
GAGTCCTACTCGCTGCAAAACCAATCGCTGGTGACAGCGGTCGTGGGCCCGCCTGGCGCGGGCGTCGGTACCCCATATGCGCAGCCGGCGGATCAACCGGGCGAACCGTGGAGGCGCGACTGGATGCACTTCCGCGATCGACTGTGCCCGGGGATCATTCCGCCGATGACCGCGCGGTACCCCGGCAATCCAGCGCCGTAACACCGCGCGCCCATCAGAATTCGCACGACTTCGGTGTGCGCGGGAATGGAATCACATCGCGGATGTTGGTCATCCCGGTTGCGTAGACGATGGCGCGTTCAAATCCAAGCCCGAACCCCGCGTGTGGCACGGTGCCGTAGCGCCGAAGATCTCGGTACCAGCTGTAGGTTTGCTTGTCGAGCCGCATCTCGTCGAGTCGCCGATCGAGCATGTCGAGTCGCTCCTCGCGCTGACTGCCGCCCACAATCTCGCCGATGCCGGGCGCAAGGATGTCCATCGCGGCGACCGTTCTTCCGTCCTCGTTCATGCGCATGTAGAACGCCTTGATGTCCTTCGGGTAGTTCATCAGGATCACGGGGCGACCGACCAGCTCTTCCGTGAGGTATCGCTCATGCTCGCTCTGCAGATCGGTGCCCCACGACACGGGAAAGTCGAAGCGTTTGCCTTTCGATGAGGCGGCTTCGAGGTGGCGGATGCCATCGGTGTAGTCCATGCGTTCGAACGGTGACGCGATGAGATGCTCCAGCCGGGTGATGCACTGCTTGTCGATTCGGTCTGCGAAGAATCGCATGTCATCTGCGCGTTCCTCAAGCAGTGCGCGGAACATGAACTTCAGCAGATCTTCGGCAAGCTGCGCATCCTGTGCAAGGTCGGCAAACGCGATCTCGGGCTCGATCATCCAGAACTCCGCGAGATGGCGGCTCGTGTTGGAGTTTTCCGCACGGAATGTCGGACCGAATGTGTAGACCTTGCTGAGCGCCATGCACCATGTCTCGACATTCAGTTGCCCAGAGACGGTGAGATGCGTCTCGCGCCCAAAGAAGTCCTGCGAAAAGTCGATGGTGCCCTGCGGCGTGCGTGGCATGTTCGCCAGATCGAGCGTGGACACGCGGAACATCTGTCCCGCACCTTCGCAGTCGCTTCCAGTGATGATGGGCGTGTGGATCCAGAAGAAGCCGCGCTCATGAAAGAAGCGATGAACCGCCATCGCGAGGCAATGGCGCACGCGGCCGATCGCTCCAAAGGTGTTCGTGCGCGGACGGAGATGTGCGACTTCGCGGAGATACTCGAACGAATGCGGCTTGGGCTGAATCGGATAGGAGTCGGGATCCTCAACCCATCCCACGACGCGCACCACATCCGCCTGCACTTCCACAGACTGACCCTTGCCTTGACTCGCCACCGCCTGCCCTTCGATCTCAACGGCGCAGCCTGCGGTGAGTCGCAGAATCTCGCTTGTGTAGTTCGGCAGTGCGGCGGGTGCCACAGCCTGCACCGTGTCGAAGCATGAGCCGTCGGAGAGCAGCACGAAGGAGATGCCTGCCTTCGAATCGCGGCGGGTTCTGACCCAGCCCTTCAGGCGCACGCGCTGACCAACAACCGCCTCTTTGCGTGAGAGAACATCGGCGACAGAGAGATCGAGCATGGGCTGAAGGTAGCGGGGGGCGGGACGGGCGCTCGGCTTCCGCGGGCGACGATTCGCGGTGCGGGCTTTTGCCCCTTTTGAGGGGGGATTTTTCAAGCAAGAGTGCCATGTTTTCGGGGTTTGGACGGATAACTGCGGCTCGCTTGGTGATGGCGCCAATGGAGAGCGAATGGCGGCACAGGATTTGCTACCGCCCTCGTCTCATGATTCGTGGCATCCACAGATCAGCAGACCGCCTTGAAACGGCTTCAGGCAGCCCTGCCGATGGGCAGAGTCGCCTGAACCTGCTTCTGGCCTACGGCGGATGGCGCGACGACACATTCGCCGATCAGCTTCCAGCGCTGCTTGCACCGCAGGGTATTCGGTGTTTCCGAAGCCGAAGTGCCCGCGAGGCGCAGGATGTCATCCTTCATCAGCGCGTTCACATTGCAGTGGTGGACTTGTCGACTCCAGCGGACGAGTCGAGTGCCGCTTCTTCCGATGATTCCTTCGGCGCGCGCATTCTCCATTTGCTTCGCCCGCTTCGCCCCGCGCCGCCAGTGGTGGTCGTGCACGCCCCCCAAGTCAGCAACCGTGACAGCAGTCGCATGCTTGCCGCAGCGCTCCGTGAGGGTGCGTTCTCGGTGTTGCAGCGACCCGTCCCCATGGAATCCATGCTCGCGACGCTTCGGCGCGTTGTGGAGCGTCACTACCGCGGCGCGTGGCCGCAGGGGGGCTTCTGATCGCGCCGTAGCAGACTTCGTTCGTTCACCTGATCCACAAGACTTGATACGCGGACCATTGGTCCGCACCACCCCCAACCAGAAAGGTATTACACATGAAGGTTCGTCCACTCGGAGACAAGGTCCTCGTCAAGCGTGATGAGGCGCAGAAGAAGACGGAGTCCGGCATCTTCCTTCCGGAAGGCGCGAAGGAGAAGCCAAAGCAGGGCAAGATCGTTGCGCTTGGCAACGGCATCCTGAAGAAGGACTCGGGCGAGTATCTGCCTTTCACCGTGAAGAAGGGGGACACCGTGCTGTTCAGCAGTTACTCGGGCACCGAGGTCAAGATCGATGGCGATACGTTCATCATCATGACCGAAGAGGACATCCTCGGCATCATCGACTGATCGCCGCGGACCCGTGACACACCGAATCGATCCACAGATCCCAACAACAACTCATACAACTCAGAGAGGTATCCAACATGACAGCGAAGCAAATCAGCTATGACAATGACGCGCGCGAGCGCATTCTCCGCGGCGTGCAGAAGCTCGCCAAGGCAGTGAAGGTGACGCTCGGTCCGTCGGGCCGCGTGGTGATCCTTGAGAAGTCCTTCGGCGCACCAACCGTCACCAAGGACGGCGTGACGGTGGCCAAGGAGGTCGAACTTGAGGACGCATACGAGAACATGGGCGCACAGATGGTGAAGGAAGTCGCCAGCAAGTCCAGCAAGGACGCAGGCGATGGAACCACCACTGCAACGATCTACGCGGAGGCGATCTTCACCGAAGGGCTGAAGAACATCACCGCGGGCGCGAATGCAAACAGCGTGCGCCGTGGCATCGATGCTGCGGTGCGAACCGTGGTGGACGAACTGCAGAAGCAGTCGAAGACAGTGAAGAACTCGCGCGAGATCGCGCAGGTCGGCACCTGCTCCGCCAACCACGACTCGCAGATCGGCGACATCATCGCGCAGGCGATGGACAAGGTGGGCAAGGACGGCGTGATCACGGTTGAAGAAGGCAAGAGCCTTGAGACCGAGGTGGAATTGCTCGAAGGCATGCAGTTCGACAAGGGCTATCTCAGCCCGCACTTTGTGACGAATCCTGCTGCGATGGAGTGCGTTCTAGAAGACGCTCTCGTCCTGATCCACGAGAAGAAGATCTCGTCGGCGAAGGACCTGTTGCCCGTGCTCGGCAAGGTCGCAGAGTCCGGTCGTGCGCTGCTCATCGTTGCCGAGGACATCGACGGCGAGGCACTTGCGATGCTGGTCGTGAACAAGTTGCGCGGCGTGCTGAAGGTTTGCGCCGTGAAGGCGCCAGGCTTTGGTGATCGCCGCAAGTCCATGCTTGAGGACATCGCGGTGCTCACGGGCGGTCAGCCAATCATGGAAGAACTTGGCATCCAGCTTGAGAATGTGACGATCGCCGAACTCGGCCGCGCGAAGAAGATCACCATCGACAAGGACAACTGCACGATCGTCGAAGGTGGTGGCAAGACCAAGGACATTCAGGGCCGGATCGAGCAGATCAAGAGCCAAGTCGATGCTGCGACGAGCGATTACGACCGTGAGAAGCTGCAGGAGCGTCTGGCGAAGCTCGCGGGTGGCGTTGCGCAGATCAATGTCGGTGCTGCCACCGAGGTTGAGATGAAGGAGAAGAAGGCACGCGTCGAGGACGCGCTGCATGCGTGTCGTGCGGCTGTCGAGGAGGGCATTCTCCCTGGCGGCGGCGTCGCGGTGCTGCGCACTCGAAAGGCGCTCGAGAAGGTCAAGAAGACCCTGACTGGTGACGAGACCGTGGGCGTGGACATCGTTCTTCGCGCCTTGCCAGCACCGATCAAGCAGATCGCGACCAACTGCGGTCTCGACGGATCGATCGTGGCACAGAAGGTCGAAGAGTCGGATGATGCCAACTTCGGCTTCAACGCTTCGACTGGCGTTTATCAGGATCTGGTGAAGGCCGGCGTGATCGTGCCGACCAAGGTGGAGCGAGTGGCTCTGCAGAATGCCGCGAGCATCGCGGGATTGCTGCTGACCACGGACTGCGCCATCACCGACATCAAGGAAAAGAAGTCGAAGGCTCCCGCCGGCGGCGACGAGGACATGGATTACTGATCGTTGACCCTCGAACGGGAGCTGTTCGACAGCTCAACTTTGCCCTGCGCACGGAAGCGTCTCTTCGTGTCGCGGACGAATCAGGCCCTGTCCCACGCTGTGGGACGGGGCCTTTTCTGTTGTCGCCGCGACAGCGATCGCCGCGTGTGGATTACGGTGCCGACACTGTCGCCGCGTCTGCATCGAGATGCATGCGCGCACGAAGCCAGGGTGAAATGACAAGCAGTACGAGCGCCGCACCGCAGGCGAACAGAGCGACATAGCCAAAGACATCGCCGTAGACATGCAGTGTCTCGGTCGGCGGGGGGATGGAGCCGCCCTCACCCGCCTCGACGCCTGTGAGTTTGGCGATCCAGGCCGCAAGCATGTGGCTGAAGGCAGTCGCAAGGAACCACGCGCCCATGATGGTGGAGACCATCCGCATGGGAGAGATCTTCGTGACCAACGAAAGCCCTACTGGTGAGAGGCACAGTTCGCCAGTCGTCTGCAGCAGCAGCCCGAGCAGCAGCCACTCCATCTGCACCATTCCGTTGGCATCGGCAAAGCGCGCTCCCATCCAGAAGCACGCGAACCCAAGCCCAAGTTGGAAGATGCCCAGCGCGAACTTCACTGCCGGCGACGGATCGCGGCGCCCCATCGAAAGCCAAAGCCAACTGAAGACAGGGCCGAGCAGAAGAATGAAGGTCGGATTCACCGCCTGAAACACACTTGCCTTGATCTCGTTCCCGCCGACGACCAATCCCTGCTGCACATCACCGCTCTCGGCGATAAATGTCACTCGTCCCGCCGCAGCGCGCTCAGCATCGGCCAGTCGCGGGAGGGTGTCCTTTACCGACTGCCGTTCCGTCGGCAGCGTGGGCGATTGCAGGAACTCCCGCCATGACATTGCCACCGTGTACTTGTTCCCGGCGACCACGGGCTGTCCGTCCACTCGAACACCAGCATCGACCTCCTGCTTCGTGGCGACAAAGTCCAGGATCGTCCAGCCGGCGCGTTCGGACGCCTGCTTCTCGGTGCGCTGCGCAACTTCAATGTCGCGGAGCGTCCAAGTGCGACCGGCGACTTCGACCCCCAGGAACTCCTGCGTGACGGCGACATCGGAGTAGGTGTTTCCCTCGACCACACTCGTTCCAGAAGTGACTCGGTCGATGTTGCGATCGGTGAAGTTGTTGACGCTCGATCCGCCCTGTTCAAAGAATGCCCAAAAGAGCATCGAGAAGAAACACAGCACAACGATCACGAGCAGTCGATCCCGTTCGATCCGAGGCGACTTGATCGCCACCAAGACGATCGATCCGAATGCGACGATCCCCACGATGTTCAGCAGCCATGTGGCGGGGCGAATGATGAAGGGCTCGGCGGACGAACCGACAGTCGAGGTGGTGCCCGCAATCGCGAACCCATCGACTTGGGATGCGACGAGCCAAGCAAAGAGCGGCACCGCGATCAGCGTTCCAACGATGATGCGACCAAAGTGCTTCGGCGCGCTCGGCACACCGTCTGCGGTGCGGGGGCAGCCGATATCTGCGGGGATCGTGCCACTGCCGAGCCGTGTGAAACTGACGAAGCCTGCGCCGAGCAGCGCGAGTGCGATGGGGAGATTCAGGAGCGTCTGCACCGTATCGCCCTGCGCCCCCCAGAACATGGTGCCCACAATCGCGAGCGAAGTGAGCAAGATGAGTGCGCGCGCAACGCCGCGTGGCGCGAGGAAGGTGCCAAGTCCGACGAGCATTCCAATCGTGGCGAGCCCGAACCCATAGTGCCATCCGTAGGTCTCGCCGATGTACCCGCACACAAGCGGCGCGAGCGCAGCGCCGAGATTGATGCCCATGTAAAAAATGGTGAATCCCGCGTCTCGGGCGGGGCTGCGTGCGCCATACAGGCGACCGACCATGGTGGAGATGTTCGGCTTGAAGAAGCCATTGCCGCAGATGAGTAATGCGAGTGCGCCAAAGAGTGCCCACTCTGCTTCGATGGACATCAACAGATGCCCTGCGGCCATCAGAAGTCCGCCCCAAATCACGGCGAGTCGCGCGCCGATGAACCGATCGGCGAATATGCCGCCGAGATAGGGCGTGGCATACACCAATGCGCCGTATGCGCCGTAGATGGCGTATGCAGCGTCATCGCGCGCCTGCAGGAAGCCCTTGATGAGATAGAAGGTCAGGAGCGCCCGCATCCCATAGAAGGAGAAGCGCTCCCACATCTCGACGAAGAACAGCAGGAACAGTCCTGGCGGCTGCCGCTCCCGCTCAGAGGCGTCTCGTGGGAGGAGCGTCGGTGAATTGTTCAGACTCATCAGCGGCGGAGTCTAAGCCCGAAAAAGAAAGCGCCGCGCATTGCTGCGCGGCGCTGGGGGTCGTTCACTGTGGGTACTTGGCTGTAGGTACTTGACTGTGCGTACTTACAGGATCAGCAGATCAAACCGTTAGTTGCCCGCCTTGAGGATGTCGCGACCAATGATGCCGTCGACCGTCAGGATGCCGAAACTGGTCGGACGCATGTCGATCAGTGGGTCGTAGCCAGCACCGGCGCTAAACCATCCACCTTGACCGCAAGGAGTTCCCTTGTGCCAAAGGCCCTTCGCCTGAGCGGCGATGGAGCTGTCGGCGTTGTTCTGGGTCGCCGTGCGGGTGTCATCGTTGACCGCAGTGTTCATGGCGCACACTTGGGTGTGCCCATCGATGAAGACACACGCAGGTGCCGAGTTGTACGCCTCGTTGAAGAGCCATGAGCGGGGGGTCGCAAAGTTGCCGTTCAGGCCAGGTGCCTTGCCGCGGTTCTGGAGCCACAACTTTTCCATCATCATGACCTTCAGCTCGGGGGTGTTGGCCAAGCCGAACGAGGGTGCCTTGAACCCGCCAGGACCCGCCTGATTGGGGCGTCCCCACTGACCAGAATTCACTTGCTTGTTGCTGAACACGCCGGGGGCCATCATGTTGACAGGGCTCCAGATGTAAGTCGGGAATGTGAGGAACTGGGCGTTTGTCGGATTGGGCGTGTACTCGCCCTCGTTCTCGAAGCCGAACTCGCACGCGTTCGTTCCAACCGTGTCTTTTGGAGCGTAATAACTCTTGTCGTAGAACCGATTGTTCACATAGGGGTTGAAGGCCTTGGTGTTCGGCATCTGATACGCGCCGAAGCAGTTGGTGTATGGGTTGGTACCTGTGGTGCCAGTACCACCGCTACCAGGGGCAGCAAAGGTGAAGGGCTGGAGCACGGCCCAATTGCCACACTGGCCAACTCCCTGCGGGCAGAGCGCGCCGGCGATCCAGTAGCCCCACAGATTGCCGTCGGCGTCAAATCCAAGCAGCTGCTGCGAGGGGCATGCCACCTGCGAAACGTAAGCCGTGCAGTTTCCTCCGACCAATCCCGCATCATCAGGCATCGCGGTGAAGTGGCGATCCGACCAGTCAGCGGCATAGGTCATGTTGGCAGCCTTCATTGTGTTGAGGTTGCCGATGGACTGAGTGATCAGTGCCGCGTCACGCGCGCGACCGAGAGCGGGGACTAAAATCGCCAACAGCAGCGAGATGATGGCAACCACCACGAGCAGTTCAATGAGCGTGAAGGCGCGTCGGTTTACAGTGATCTTCATGTGTTCTTGATCCTTCTGAGGAGATTGGGGAGCCTGACTTCCTGAACCTCCGAAGGATACGAGAGTGGGTGTCGGGGTATGCTTCCCTTCAGAAAAAAAGTGGCAGCAGTTCCGACCTATGCTGCGAATGCAAAGCGCAAAGGAATCTAGCGTGCCCGATCACCCGTCACCTCTCATCGTTGCCACATGGAGTTTTTCGGCGCGGGGCTGTCGGACGGCGGTCCCAAGTCTGCTTGCTGGAGGCAGCGCGCTCGACGCCGTCTGCAGCGTGGCGCGCGAGGCGGAGGCAGACCCCTCAGTGGACTCGGTTGGTTTCGGCGGGCTTCCCGATGCGACGGGCAGGGTGACGCTCGATGCGGCGGTCATGATTGCGCCTGAACGGTGCGGTGCCGTATGCGCGGTGGCTCGTCATTTGTTCGTGACCGATCTCGCGCGGAAGGTGATGGACCGCACTTCGCACGTCATGCTCGCGGGCGAGGGCGCCGATGCATTCGGCGACGCGATGGACATGCCATCGACAGATCTTGTTTCTCCGGCCGCAGCGCAGGCGTGGCAGCGCTGGCGCGTGGGCGAGCCGATCGGGCGACCGGTGGATGCGGGACCCTCTTCTGGACAGTTGTTCGCGCCCCACGCGACTTCGGCGAAGGCACATGCGCCTGCGCATCACCCTGAGGAGCGGGAGACACCACACGACACGATCGGCGTGTTGGCGATCGACCGCGCTGGAGCGCTTGCGGGGGCGTGTTCCACGAGCGGACTACCGTTCAAGTTGGCTGGTCGTGTTGGAGATTCGCCGATCGTCGGCCATGGCCTGTATGTGGACCCGGAGGCCGGCGGTGCCGTGGCCACAGGAACCGGTGAAATGGTGATGGGCGTGAACGGATCGTTCCTCGCCGTGGAGTGCATGCGCCGCGGTGCCACGCCGAGTGAGGCAGTGCACGAAGTGCTGACGCGGATTGAGCGGCGCTTTCGCCCGCAGTCACATCAGCAGGTGGCGGTGATCGCACTGAGCCGAACGGGCGAGTGGTCAGCGGGCGCGCTGCGCAGCGGGTTCATCGTGAGTTGCGCTCAGGCGAGCGGAACCGAGATGCTGCAGCCGCACTTTGTCATGCATCCTGACGAATCGGTCGATGGACCGCATCCTGCCGATGCGGGAGGAAAATCATGAAGCTCTACACACGCACGGGTGATGATGGAACCACAGGCCTGTATGGCGGCGGACGCGTGATGAAGCATCACCCGCGCATTGAGGCGTATGGCACGGTCGACGAGTTGAACTCGTGGCTTGGTTTGGGTGCCGCCGCGTGCATGGTGGACCATCCTGCGGAAGCGCGCATGCGCGAGATTCTCGTCCAGTTGCAGTCACGGCTGTTTGATCTTGGCGCGGATCTTGCAACGCCTGTGGGCGCACCGACCGAGGCGCGAGTGCAGCGAATCGGTGATCGCCACATCGAGGAGTCGGAGCGTTTCATCGATGAAGTCGATGGTGCAAACGAGGCGATACGAACGTTCATCCTGCCAGGCGGCAGTGAACTCGCATCGCGCCTTCATGTCGCGCGAACGGTGTGCAGGCGGGCCGAGCGGCTACTCGTGTCACTGCATGGCGACGAACCCATCGGCGGCGAGCCGATTCGCTACCTCAATCGAATCGGTGATCTGCTGTTCGCGATGGCGCGACGCGCGAATGCGCTGCGCGGCGTGCCCGATGTGCCTTGGCAGCGCGATGGCGGCAATGCGTGAACGCGCTCGGCGTTTACGCGGTGCCGTAGGTGCGGTCGCCCGCATCGCCAAGACCAGGGCGGATGTACTTGTTCTTGTCCAGTTCGCGGTCGAGCGCCGCGGCGTAGATGCGTACGGTCGGGTGGTCGGCGAGCAATCTTCCCACGCCCTCGGGGGACGCCACGAGGCAGATCAGGCGAAGATCGGCGCATCCAGCTCCGCGCAGAATTGACAGCGCGTGCGAGCTTGAGCCGCCCGTGGCCAACATCGGATCAACGAGGATCACGGGCCCAGACGAGACATCCGAGGGCAGCTTGGTGTAGTAACCGATCGGCATCGCCGTGGATTCGTCGCGGCGGATGCCAATGTGACCGACGCGCGCCTCAGGAACGAGATCGAGGACGCCGCGTGTCATGCCAAGCCCTGCACGCAGCACGGGAACAATGGTGATCGGTGTGGTGATGCGTTCCGCTGCGGCGCGTTCGAGCGGGGTTTCCACTTCGCATGAAGTGGTGGGGAATTCGCGGAAGACTTCGTAGGTCATCAGCGCCGCGATCTCCGAGAGCAAGCGCCTGAAGTCGCGCGTGTTCGTGTGTCGGTCGCGGATGAACGACAACTTGTGTGCGATCAGCGGGTGCCGGACGAGACAGAGGTTTGGGAAGCGGTGGGGCATCGTTCACATCCGTGCGGGGGCCGCAATACCGAGCAGCGAAAGCGCATCGGCGATGACGCGCCGCGTGAGGTCGCACAGCCGTAGTCGGGAGGCACGCAGCGCGGCGTCTGTTTCCTTGATGACGGGGCACGACTGGTAGAAGGCATTGAACGCATTCGCAACTTCAAAGATGAACGCGGCGAGACGATTGGGCGCGCACTGCTCCGCGGCGTCCTGGACAGCCGCTGCATAGCGAAGAAGCGTGAGCGCGAGCGCACGCTCTTCTGGAGCGCCGAGGTGCAGCGGCGCGGTGGCGAATGCGCCGCCTGCCTTCGCGAGGATGCCCGCGATGCGCGCGTGGGCGTACTGCGCGTACGGTCCAGTGTCGCCCTCGAAGGAGACCATGCGATCGAGGTCGAACACATAGTCGCGGCTGACATCGCCCGACAGATCCGCGTACTTGATCGCGGCGATGCCGACCGCCTGTCCGATGGCATCGAGTTCCGCATGGGAAAGTCCCGATGTCGGGGCATCGGGCTGCTTTGCGCGGTCGTGCACTTCGCGGCGGCCGCGCGCCACAGCTTCGTCGAGCAGCGCTCTCAGCGTGAAGTTCTCGCCGCTCCGTGTCTTGAGCGGACGCTTGTCCGCACCGAGGACCGCACCGAATGGAACATGGATCATCTCGGCGGTGCCGCCGTTTGGGAGGCGGTCCCAACCGATCGCATGGATGGCGTCGAAGACATCGCGGAAGTGGTCGCGCTGCCTCGCATCGACGCAGTAGATGACGCGCTCGGCGCCGAGCTTTGCGATGCGGTAGCGCGCCGCCGCGAGGTCAGTGGTGGCGTAGAGGCTGGTGCCGTCGGATTTTTGGATCAGGAGCGGGCGTTCACGATCCTTGAAGCGAACGATCAGCGCGCCTTGATCGCGCTCGGCCAGTCCGGCCGTGACGAACGCATCGACTGTCGGTGCGAGTTGATCACGGAAGAAGCTCTCGCCGCGGCTGTGCGTTTCATCGAGATTCACGCCAAGCATCGCGGCCGTTTCAAAGACCTCGCGCATGGTGACGGCAATCAGGCTCTGCCACGCCGCGACGGTGCGCGGGTCACCGCCTTGCAGCCGTCGAAGCGTTTCGTGTGTGTGCGTCAGCAGTGCAGACGCGCCCGCGTGCTGCGTTTCGAGTTCAGCGATGCGGTGCGGGCCCGCGTGGGTTTCGCGTGCGGCGGCCAGTCCCGCTTCATCGTCGCGCCCCTCGGCTTGCGCGCGTCGGTAGGCGTGATTGAGATCATCGAGCGTGATACGCGACAGATCCACAGCGGCGCGTTCAAGCGATGCGAGCGTCATCGCGATGGGCAGGCCCCAGTCGCCGAGGTGGTTTTGTCGGAACACGGTCCACCCGAGTCGCTCGTGCAGGCGCGCCATCGAGTCGCCGATGATCGAAGCGCGCAGGTGACCGACATGCAACTGCTTCGCCACATTGACGCCACAGAGATCAACGGCGACGCAGCGCCCGCGTCCTGGCGATGGAACGCCGAGCGCGGCGGTGTCCATGTCATGCAGAGCATCGGCGATGATCGTTGCGCGAAGCGTGATGTTCACAAAGCCAGGTCCTGCAACCTCGAGCTTCTCGCAGAGCGGATCGAGCACGGCAGCGCCTGCGGTGAGGATCTCCTGCGCCAATTCACGCGGATTTCGGCCGAGCGATTTGGCGAGCCCCATGGCGAAGTTCGCCTGAAAGTCGCCGAATCGCGCTTGCGTGGCCGCCTTCAGGGCCGGGTCCGCCGATCCGCCCGCATCGCCGAGTGCGCGGATGAGCGCGCTTCGAAGCGCCGCATCAAGTTTCGCAGGCAGGGCCGCCACGGCGCGCGGTTCGGAGTGCAAAGATGGAGTTGATGGTGCAGACATGCCTTCAGCCACCCAGCACATGCGATGTCTTTTGATAGATGCGGTTCATGAGCGCAAGGTCGGGGTGAGGATTGTTCGCGCGTGGGCGCTTCGTGGACACTGCGCTGCGCGCGTGCCAACGCGCAGCGATCAGCAACATCTCGATCAGCGAGTGCCAGTCGTCGAGCGACACGAACTCGGGTGCGATACGGGCGGGTCGCGCGCCCGCGATCACGCCATCGATGTCGAACATGTTGTGGTAGTTGCCAAGCGGCAGGCAAAGGCAAGTGGATTCGAACCCATGTGCGGCGAAGGCGGTCGCTTCGCACGCGCCGCCAGCCATGAGTTTGCGCTGCCAGCGGAATGCGCCGTTGGTCTTGGCGTGCTTGGTGAACGCCCGCGACAGTGCGTTCGTGAACGCCGAGTCGAAGACGCTCAGGCGGTCGCCCACGCGCAGGATGGCGCCATTGCCGATCGGTGAATCGTGCGGGAAACTTCGGGAGTTTTCCAGGCACAGCAGTCGTGCCCCGCGCGGAATCAGCGTTCCGCGGGCCGCGTGGATGGCGCCAATGAAGCCGACCTCCTCGGCGACGGTGAAGAGCAGTCCGATGTTTCGCGCCCATGGCGCGCGCACGAGCGCATCGAA
>Ga0116204_1001530_pt1 | contig 12909 bp, 16 predicted proteins | sample LakKivwa52mmetaG_FD_94481 | JGI IMG/M metagenome (GOLD analysis project Ga0116204, IMG submission 94481) | Anoxic lake water microbial communities from Lake Kivu, Rwanda to study Microbial Dark Matter (Phase II) - Lake Kivu water 52m metaG | ecosystem: Environmental > Aquatic > Freshwater > Lake...
GTCATAATTCTCTTCCCCAAAACCGGCCGGTCCGATTCCGCGAGTTCGACTAGCTTTTCCGGAAGGCGGTATTCTAGCATCCCATCCCAGAGCGCGTCCTTTTCTTCCTTAAGAAGACTTGACCCGTCCGGCCGTCCGCCTTGAATCCAGTAGAAAGGGAACGCTATTTTCCCATCTTCTTTTCTCCCGAACAGAACTATTTCCGGGTGCGCAGTCCCCCTATGCCTTGAGAGGGGGTTGCAATATTCCCTGACTGCTCCGAGGGCAATTTCCGAGGGCCTGGGCAGTCCCCCAGAGATCTCCCTTGAGGAAATGGGGAATCCGACCTTGGAGCGGTCTCGGTTGTCATAAAGCCCGGTTTCCGCCCTCTCTACTTCCCCCCAGATTCCGGAAAAATCCTGAATGAACATTCTCGAGAGAAGAACAGAATCCCCGCATACGCGCTCAATATACTCGCGACGCCCTTTTCTCGCTCCCATGCGAAAGGAAAGCAGACTTGCTTAAAATGCATTCCCTAAGTAGCGGATATTTTCGCCCTTTTCGCAGTCTTGTTCGCCTTTAGAATTTCTTCAGGCGCAATTTTCAGGCCCGAAAACTTCGTTCCGGCCGAGCCAAAAACAAACCCTCTTTGAAAGACCCCTTCATCGACAACTACCGGAACGGGCAGGAGGACTGGTGGAATCTCCCCAATTCCCGCCCCCAAAATTTCAGGCAATTCCTCTCTCCGCGCAAGTCGGTGGTTCGGAAAAGTCTTGAGATTGAGTTTAGAATTCCCGAGGAGTATTGCGACAATTGGCACGCCCCCTTCCTTTTTTTCAGGGACCAAAAGCAGGCTTTTCAGTATTGAATCCGGAGACGTCCCGAGAGCTTTCGCCGCATCCTCTGATTTGGCCCCGTCAGTTTCCGGATGATGAATTATTTCTCCGGAAAGCCGTCCTGCGGAAATTTCCGAACTTATCAGAGAAAAATAATCGGTTTTCGAAAACGCGCTCATTCTCCATCCCACCCGTAGAGAAAGTCCCTTATTTTCCAGTATTCGGGCTCGAGCTCCTCTTTCACCTCGAAGATTGTTATTGCCTTCCATTTCTCCTCAAGCTTCGCCCGGAGGAGGCCGTTCAAGTCAGTGAGTGGCATTCTCCTCATTCTCGCAAGGGACGCGAACATCCCCCGGATTGACGCGAACCTGTAGCAGTCGGCGTTGCAGCAGATTTCTGACTCTATTGAATGGAATTTTGTCCCGCCATGGTGTTCCCTGACGCAGGAGAGTATGTTTTCCCGCTCTTCCGGGGAAACCTCAGGGAACCTGTCCAAGAGTTCCTCAGCTTTCCCTGCGCAATATTCCGCATGCTCTGGCTGCTTTCCCTCCTTCATTGCCTCTCCGAGCCAGGCGTCCATTAGAAGGGTTCCGAGAAGGACTGTTCTCTTGTCAGCACCCTTGAGTTCGGCCAACCTCTGCCCTTCATTGTTCGCGAGCTCAATTACATCGAGTATCGGGACGCCAGTCCTTTCGCTTTCCTCTTTCGCAATTATGTTCGCCCGCTCAATAAGGGAATCTGGAATCATTTCCGGACGCCTTTTTGGCAAGTTAAAACATTTTGCCGGAAAAACCTTGGAAATCTTTTAATCCAAGCCCCCGTGCCGTTCGTTCGGAATGCTGAACGCGTCAGAAAGGAAAAGAATAGTCTCAAAGCTAGAGGAGGGGATACGGCTCCTTCGGAAGTTCAAGCCAACATACCAACTCGGGCGGGGAGAGCCCCCTGTTCTTCCGACAATTTCCGGAATTGCAAAGGAAGTTGAGACGGGGATTTCCCCGACAACCGGATATGGGTCGAATTTCGGCCTCGAGTCCCTGAGAATCCAAATAGGGAAAATGTGGGGCGCGCCGCTGGAAAATGTCCTAATAGGTTCGGCCGGCGGAACTGGCGCATATGACGACGTTCTTCAATACCTTGAAAGAAGGGACGGCAAGCTCGGAAAAGTTATTTTTCCCGAAGCCTGCTATGGGAATTTCGTCCTCTCAGCAGTCAATAGGGGCTTTTCTCCCATTTTTTCCCCGACAAGGGACGGAGCGGTTGACGCAAAAAAACTCGCGAAACTCATCTCTTCCAAGAAGCCCCAAGCCGCCTATTTCCAGACAAGGCACACCAATTGGACGGGAGGCGAGCTCCCTGAAGAGGAAGTTTTTGAAATTGCAGATGCGGCAAGGAAAGCAAAGACCCACCTTATTCTTGATTCCGCATACGATTCGGTCGATTTCTCCGGAAGAACTGGGAAGGTTCCAAAAGCGCTCCTAGAGACAAAAGGGCTTTCCTATTCCCTTGTTCTCACAGGCTCAAAGGACATTTTCCCGGGCCTCCGATTTTCCGCAACAATTTCGGACCCGGAGACTTTCTCAGGAATTGCCCGGCTAGCCGAAACTACACGGGTCTGCCCGCCAATCCAGATGCAGGAAATTGCCCTCGGGATTTACTCCCATCCGAAATATCCGGACCATCTGAAGGAACTATCAAGAGAATTGGAAAAGCGTTTTTCGGCAGTGAAGGAAGGCGCTGAAACATTCCTTCCGAAGAATGCGGAACTATTGACAACTCCCAAAGGCGGATTTTTCGTTGGGGTGGGTGTTCCGGGAATTCCAGGAAAAGCGATTTCGGAGAGTGCTGCCTATGACAAAGGAGTCGGGACGCTTCCTGCGGGGGAATATTGGTATTTCGGAAAAGACCGGAAGAAGTGGGGCCACTGGGTGCGGATTGCTTTCTCAAGGGAGAGTCCTGAGAGGATTCTTGAGGGAATGAAGCTTTTAGGGGAAGTTTACGCGTCCAAGAAATAAATAAAAAGGGCATTCCCAGGATAGCCGCTGCTTTAGTGGGCTCGTGGTCTAGTGGTTATGACGGCGCACTTACACTGCGCAGGCCGCCGGTTCAATTCCGGCCGGGCCCACTCGTCCTTTTCTAGGGACTCGTGTTCCCTCCGACTTTGGCTGCCGCCTCAGCCGGCCGGGCCCACTCGTCCTTTTCTAGGGACTCGTGTTCCCTCCGACTTTGGCTGCCGCCTCAGCCGGCCGGGCCCACCAGAAACCACTTTTCTTTTGAAAAAAGTCCTCTGCAGAGGATTCGAGTCCGGCTCGAAAAAGCCCTTTCACGGGACCAAAAGAAAACCTGCGCGTCCGTTTGGACGCGTTTTTTCGCCGCTGGTTATCGGGAATTCTTGAGTCAATATTCAAAGATGTATAGGCGAAATCCGGCAAAGCCGGACGGCCGGGGGCCCACCAAATAATCCACTTCTGTCCAATTAATCGCCCAATTATTTAAGGCAAGACCTCCTAGTATTCTTCCCCTTTTGATTGCCTTGGGAGGGAAAACCCGAGGGGGAGGAAGATTCCGATGGCACTGAAAAATACCGCTCAAGCGAAGAAATACCGGGCAATAATATTCGATTTCGACGGGACTCTTATGGACTCGATTCCAATAGTGTCCAAAGCCTGGCAGGACTCGATTCTCAAGAATTTCGGGAAAAAAGTCCCCATAGGGAAAATCAAGCGCGAGCTCCACGGTTCGGCCGAGGATGCATATGTCCGGTTGGGAAAGCTCTATCCCGGAGCCCTCCATCCCGAAAAATTCGCAAAGCACATGGAGGACAAGGAGGAGTTCATTAACGAAAACCGCCACAAGGGCAAATTCCTCCCGGGAGCCCTACCTATTCTCCGCAAATGCAAAAAACTGGGCGTGAAGACTGCGCTTGTCACCTCAGCCAAGAAGGAGTGGATTTTCGCATATCCCCAATTCGGGGAAGTATTCACTCTCTTTGATGTATTTGTTTTCTCCGATACAATAGATGAGCAAAAGCCCCATCCAGAGCCCTTCCTTTTCGCTGCGAGGGCAATGGGAGTCCGGCCCGAGGAGACTGTCTCAATTGGGGACGGTACATCGGATGCGGTCGGCTCCGTTTCCGCAGGAATGGACTTTTTCGGAATAACCACCGGGACAACTCCCGCAAGCGAGCTCAAAAAGGCGGGAGCAAAGGCGGTCTATTCGGATATTTCGGAATTCGCAAGGAAGGAAAAGCCTTTCTAAATCCCTCAAGGAAAGCTATTTCAGGCGGGACAGGGTTCGCTCTATTTTTCCGCCAGGACTAGTTTCGGCAAAAATCTCGGATTGGAATTTGTAAAAGCTAACAGAATCCGAGTCAGTTATCCAAAAATCTCCCGGAAGGCCGGCTTTTTTGCAGGTTTGGGAGAGAAATTCCGGAACCCCCCAGTTCCACTCAACCGGAACCTGGGGCAAGAGGAGGCCTGAGAACGATTTGTATTTGGCAATGAGACCGTCCCTCCCAATCACAATTGCGGAAAGAAGGCTTTTCCCACTGTCCTTCTTCCAGAGAATTTTCCTAGGTTTCGTCAAAAGGGAGACTTCAATTGTAACTTTTCCTAGCTCCTCTTCAGAGAGCGGGGGGAAGCGAGAGTCCCGGAACGCTGCCGAGAATGCCGATTCAAGGAGAGCGTCTTTTAGGGGAAAAATCGGTTCAGGGAAACCGACACAGCCCCGAAGAGTGTGCTCCGGATGGTTTTCAAGCGTGACAAAAACTCCCCCCTTCTCAAGAGCCCATTTTGGCCAGTCAATTTCCAATCCCTCTTTCGGGTTAATGAATTTCCCTTTGAGATATGCCCGGACTGCTTTGACAAGAAAGCTTCCCTGGAGAAGGCTTGTCGAACTGCTCATTTTTTCTCCCCTTTCCTTCCAAAATAGGAATATCCAATCCCCCCGAGAAGGCCGAGAAGGGCAATTCCGAGAATTCCGATTGAAGGAGTTGTTATTGCGAAAATCCCCTTCCTTCCTGACTCCACAAGGAAGCTTGTGCAGGATTTGGAGGTTGGATGTGTGTTGTTTATTTCGGAGAGCTTGGAATCGACCGCGTCAATGCATACTGAATATGCCCCGATTGCGCCCCCAGTGAATGTTATCGGGATGCGTCTTGTGTCGTTTCCGACAATTACTGAAATCGAGTTCCCTCCACCAACGAATTTCGCGAAATACTTGCCCTCGCCGGAAAATGAGAGTTTTACTTCCCGCGTCTCTTTCAGCGGGGATGCCAAAAGGACGGAGAACGCCTTCTTTTCCCCAAGAGGCACCCTGAGAAGGGTCGGTTCATTGTAAGTATAGTCTGAGAGATAGCAGGTTCCTATTGAAACCGCGCAGTTCTCCCCGTTCGAGCACTCGGCATCGCTAGAACACGTGGAGAATGAGGGGAAGAGGATGATGAGGCCGACAAGGGCTGAGAGCAGGAGGAATTTCAGTTTTTCCACTGGCAAAACCACCAAAACCGGCCGGAATAAATAGTTTTTCGGGAGCCCCCCAGAAAAGGGGAGAATCACCCTTTCAGGTCTTCCGCCAGGTTCTCTAGATCTTCCTCGTGCTCGACTTCATCTTCCAGGATTTTCCTCACAAGATTGAACGTGATATAGTCGTCAGAGCCCTTTAGTTTCTTGAGAATCGAGCTATATATCGCGATTGCGCACCTCTCCCCTTGGATATTCTGGGCGACAATTGCCGCTGTGCTCGGATTCTTCGGCGCGTCATATCCGCAGTTCGCCTGCTTTATCAGGTCTGAGAACTCCAAGATTGGCTTTCCCCCCAATTGGACAATTCTTTTCGCAAGCATTTCAGCATGCTTTTTCTCCTCGTCAGCGTGCTCCTTCAGTTCGTCCTCAATTTCCGGCCTCATTTTCCCGGAAACGACCTGGGCGCCCACCCAGTACTGGTAATAGGCGAGCCATTCGTCGGCGAGCGCCTTGTTCAGGAGCTTGATTGTTTCGTCAGCACTCTTTCCGACAATTTCCCTTCCGGCTTTGCCCATATTGCAATCCGGATTCCTCTGACCCTTTTAAATTTATTTGGTCTTCCCAACCCCGCTTTCCGAGAGCCGGCAGGGGATTTTCTCTAGCGGAAGGGAGTTCCTTTTCCCGATTTCCTCAATTCTTCCCGGGTTCTCTCCGCCCTTTTCGCAGAGGAATGCAATTGAATCGAATCCTCCGCTTCCAGGGCACCTTCCAGCAATTGCCAATTCCTCTTTTAGGACAGCGTCAATTGTTCTCCTGGCAGATTCCGGCTCTACTGGAACAAAGCCAAAGAGGCCTGCCCTTTTCGCCTCTTCCGAAAGTTTTCTAGACTCTTCCCTTGCGGAATTGACCAGTTCCCTGAAAACGGAATCCTTCCCTGAAGAGAGCGCCAGAATCGCCCTTTCCTCGAACCCGGCCTGAGCTGAGATTATTTCCGAATATTTCTCCGGCCTCTTTTCTGAAAGCGCCCGGGCAACTGAAACGTTCTTTTTAGTGTCAGTCCCTTTTCCGAGAATATCGAAAACCAGGAGGGAGTATTTCTCCGGAAGGGCGAACTTTTCAATTTCAATCCCTTTCCAGTTTCTTCCAACCGCTTTTCCGATTTCCCCCGAATCCCAAGGACCGGAAATATTGGAGAATTCCGTTTTCGGAAACCTCCGATAGACAATTGTTCCAAAGACTGCTGTTGCAATATCAAACCCACTCCCCTTTCCCCCGGTGGAAATTGAGTGGGCAATTTGGGAGAGTTTGTGTATTTCTTCCCTGTTCTCCTCAATTTTGAGGCCGGCCTCAAGGAAAGCGGACGAGACAATTGAGACTGCCGTTCCAGCGGAGGAGCCCAGACCCGTCTTTCCGCCCGATGAAAAACTGCCGAAAATCGGGGAATTCCTGACAATTGCCGAGAATTTCCTTTCGGGGAGGGCTCCTTTTTCCTTCAATTGGTTCAGGGCAATAATTAGCGATGCTTCCGAGAGCGTCGGTTTCTCAGGAACCTTTTTCTCAAGGTCAATAAGGGAGTCAATCCCAAAGCCGGGAGAAAGTAGCCGGAAGGAATCTGACTCTATTGTTTCAGTTACAACCCCCTCCCCTTTCAGGTCAGTTACTGCAAAGGAGAGGGCGGGGTTTCCTTCCTCCAAAACAGAGTATCCTCCCAAGAAAAGGATTTTACCCGGGGAATTTACTCTTGCCATTTTCCTTTTTCAGGCTTTCAGGAATTCCGGGCCCTTTCCAACCCTTGTCCGGAAAATGTTCTCTTCCCCGACAATTCTCTCCAATAATTCCTTTACCTGCTCTTCAGATTCCCTTGTTGAGAAAACTACGGGGTTCGGACCTGCGTCAAAAGTGTATGCGGAGACAATTCTCTCCGAATTGAGATCGTTAACCCCGGAGACAATTTCCCTTGAAGTGTCGTTCAGGTAAGAGATTGAGGGCGCAGTTGAAAGCATTGCCGAATGCAGGCCGTTTGAGAGGGCAATTGTCAGGCGGAAGAGCTCGCTCCAGTCCATTTTTTTGGCGGATTCGATTGTTGCCGGAAGGAGGACGTTCTCCTCATGTTTCACCCATTCCCAATAGAGGGGATAAGTTGAGATTGTCTGCTTCATCCCCGCCCTGCTCTTTATTTTCTTCTCCCCAGTGTCCGCTTTAACGTAAAATAGCCGGAGATCTGAGAAATGTTCCGGTGGGAGGATGGATTCGGCGAAACTGGAAAAAATCTCAGTTTCCGTAGGAGCCCGCTTTTCAGCCGGAACGTCTCTAGGGTCTAACCCCCTTTTCCATTGGACAAGTCCCCCCTTGAATGGAATGCTCCTTGTCGCGCTCCCCGAACCCAGGCGGGCAAAGACTGAGAGGGCTTTTTCGTCTTTCGAATACCTGTCAAGGAACCCTTCCTGGGCCTTTGAAACGGCTAGTGCGAGGGCCGCGAAACCGGAAGCGGAGGATGCGAAGCCTGCCGCAGTCGGAAAATTGTTTTCCGATTCAATTGAATAGTTCGAATCCTGCATGAATGGCCAGATTGCGAAAGCCTTCTCGAAGAATTCCGAGACATAGGAGAATTCGGGGGCCGAGTTCTCAATCCTTTTTCCATTGAGCACGAAATCGATTTTTCCCGAGCCGTTCCCCTTCCGCTCGACAAGAGTTTCGGTATAGAGCCCTTCAACTGAAAATGAAAGGGAGCTCTTTGTAGGTATGTGGTATTTCTCGAAATATGGGTTTTTCCCCCAGTATTTCACCAAGGCAATATTTGTCGGAGCCCTTACCTTTGCAATCGAATCTGCCATTTTTCCGGGAAAGGGAAGAGTTCCCCTAAATTAAGCCTTTTCCCTCCCCGGATAAAATCATATAAAGGCAGGGGGTTCCCCCTTTCAGGCACATAGCGGGGTAGAGTAGCCTGGAGTGCTCGTCGGGCTCATAACCCGAAGATCGGACGTTCAAATCGTTCCCCCGCTACCATTCTTTCCTTCCGTGCGGGGGAACGAGAATGGAGGGTTCCCTGTGCTGCTGCACAGATCCAGGCTGCGGCCTGGAAAATCCACTCCCCGCTACTCGCTCACCTTTTTCCGGCAGTCCTATTGCGAGCGAGAGCGGGGAGTTATTATTCAAATCTCCGTGGCGAATATTGGAAAAATATATCGTCGCCACGGATCAATTTCACCAAATATATCGCAGGACAAATGGCGAAATCGACACTCCCCGCTACCATTTTCTCATTTCTTCCTAGCCAAGACCCAGTAATGCCTCTCCCCGCCACGGACTAGAACCTTCCCCGATATCACTGAGAACCCGGCGCCTTTGATTATTTCCAAAGAGTTCTCAGGAGAGTTCTGGCTCCAAAACATCTCCGTTCCGAAAAAGTTAGCAGTCCCTTCCCACTCGTCCGCCCCGAGGCAGACAAGAACAACTGCCCCTTTCTTCAAAATCCTATGGAAATCCCTGAAAAGCTTCCGGTGCTTTTCCCTCGGAACATGTATTATTGAATAGAGAGCAACAAGCCCGTCAAAGGATTCTTTCGGGAAACTCAATTTAGTCATGTCCGCCCGGATGAATTCGGCTTCGGGAACGTTCTTCCTCGCGAGCTCAACCATTGAATGGGAGAAATCAATTCCCGTGACATCAAATCCTTTCCTGGACAGGTATTTTGAGACAGGAACCCCGGCTCCGCACCCCACATCCAGGACTTTTGCTCCCGCTGGAAGGAGCTTTGAGAATTCGGACAACTCTTTCCCGTTCTTGAACCGGGAGCGGGCCAGGGAATATTTTGCTGAAATAATGTCATAGCCTTTCCGGACAATTTCTTTTCCGTCCATTCGTCCGGAAGATAAGGCCATCCCCTTAAGCCATTTTCCGGAAAAAGCCTTTAACTGAAAACCCTCCGTTTCTTCAACAGCAATGAAAAAGAACTTCCCGCAGAAAAAAGGAAACAACTGGAAACTCCTCTCCTATGCAGGGGCCGTCCTAATATTCCTCGGCGCCCTGAACTATCTCCTCGGCTGGAAAAGCGGATATTTCCCGGCCTTGAGCACAATCGGGATTGTTTTTCTCGCAGTTGGGATAACGAAATCAAGGAAATAGGGAAACGCCAAGCGCCCTAGCCATATCCAATCAGTTCATTCTGAAAAAGAAAAAATGTCCTCTCACTTACATAATTTATCCGAAACAGAGAAAAAGGGAGCCTGAAACTCAAGCCCAATGGTCTCAATTGCGAAAGAATCGGCAGCAATCCTTGCAATGGTTGCGGCAGTAACTCTCCTCCTCTCAGTTTTCGCCCTCGCTCCGAAAGAGCCTTTCGAGAAAACCTTGGCCAACGAGTCCCTGATTTATTCAAAGACCGAAGGGTGGGGCCCTTGTCCCCCAGGGGCATATTGCGCCCAGAAGACAACTCTCTACTCCTCCGGCCTCTATGTCAGGGAGGGCGCGGAGAATTTCACGAGGGAATTCGGGCCGGAGTTCTCGGAAAAATTCGTTGGAAAAGCGATGACCTTGGGTTTCCCGGAGAAAAACTGCTCAGCCGAACTGATGCTGGACTATTATGCCAAATATTCCCTGACAATTGGCGGAAAAACCCAGGAATTCGTTTTCCCGGGGTGTGAGCGGGAAATCAGGGAATTGGAAACTCTCCTTCCAAAAGGACAAGACCCAATTGGCGGAGTCTAGACTCTTGAGTTTCCCTGCCCCCCCTCTAGAAAGGATTATAAGGTTCCCTTCCCATCCACCCTATGGCGGATTGCCCAAAGGGTTCCCCAAAGGGTTCCGAAAATCGGACATTTGACTTTGAAACCGGGATTTCTCGGCTCTATATTGACTATTCCGAAATTCTCCAATTGTCAAGAGGGGTTGCAGGGCAAGTAAATCCTGAGAAATACGATTTCGTTATAGGAATTGCTAACGGAGGACTCGCGGTTGCCCAGATAGTTTTCGACGAAATAAGGGAGAGAAACCCGGCTCTCGGGGTCGGAAGCATCCAGATGAAAAGATATCGGGGAACTAATGGAGGCGAGCCGGAATTCCTCTATTTCCCGGAGGAAACTCTCAGGGGAAAGCGCCTCATTGTCTGTGACGAACTCGTTGACGAGGGAGCGACCCTGGGCGCCCTCTCAAGGAAGATTGATTCAATTGGCGCAAAAGCGGACTATCTCGCCCTCTACGAAAAGGACGGCGCAGGGTTCTCCCCGGAACGTGTTGCCAGGGAAATCCCGAGGACAATTTTCCATGAGAAGAAAGATTTCCAGAATTGGCTAGTCTTTCCCTGGGAAAAGGAATGGGGCGGAAAAGGTTATATCCGCGCAGTCGGATAGTCTCGGAATGGCAGAGAAAAATGCGCCCCTTCAAAAGAAAAAGCTCCCTTTAATCCCGATAATTGTTGGCGCAATTGTCCTTGGAGTCGTTGTCCTAGGTTTCGCTCTCGGACTCACAAAAAAGGGCCTTGAAGGATGCACAATGATGTATTGCGAGCCCCCCTCCGATTGCTCAAGCGAACGCCCCTGCAATTCCTGCACCTCAATTAGGCCCGTATTTTCCCTCGGGTTCTTCACAATAAGCACTTCCTGCCCTACAAGGGAATATGTCTCCTGCTCGGGCGAGCGGGAATACCGAAAAGAGAAGGGCGCTTCCTGCTCCCTTTCAATTAACTAACGCTCCTTACCTGTCCTTTCTCGAATATGGAAGCTCCCTTCCTCTGACAAGGCTATACCCGTTCCCGCCCGGATTTCCGTATGCAATAGCCCCGTAGAAAAGCTCGCCTGGGAAATATCTGGGGGAATTGTAGAGCTGGTTCGCAACAATTTTTCCCTCTTGCGCCGCCCCCCAATTAGTCAATTTAGGCGCAGTTATCTCAATTGCTGAATATTGCCCGAACCCTTTGCTTTCCGCGAATTCCCCGAGTTTCAGGTCAAAGTCGGACGCCTTTGGCCTGTATTGGAAAGAAGCATCTCCCGGAACGCCTATTTGGTCCCTGAATGACTGTATTGTCGGAAGAATGTCCGGGCGGTTCTTGTCAAGGAGAAGATATGCCTTGCCTGTGGCATTTCCCGCAGATTCACCCATTTGACTGATTCATCCTCCATTATTCTATCTATACCCCCCATTCCCGTATATAGTTGTCACTAAATGGTAACTATTTTGGGCCAAAAATCTACCAAATTCCCAGAACTAGCCGGAACCTGACTTTTCCGCAATATGCCCGATATCCCCCCAATTTCTCCTTCAGAAGAGCCTCCTCATCGAGAATCCGGATTGCCAAAGGAATTGGCATTAATGCAAAGGGAACAAGCGCCAGATAGGAGCCGAGGGCAAAGGGCGTCCCAAAAGAAATCATCAGGAAACCCAGGTACATCGGATGCCTTACAATTGAATAGGGGCCGGTCGAGACAACCTTCTGCCCGCGCTCGACCTCAATTACCCTCGAAGCGTTCCTGTTCTCCTTTAGAACAAGGAAATTTAGGAAAAATCCGAGGACAACAATTGCGTTCCCGAGAGAAATTTCCAAAAGGGACACATCCGATATCCCAAACCTCCTGTCAAGCCCGGACAAGACAAGGCCGAGGATGAAAAGGGTTCCGGAGAGGGCAATTGAGAGCTTCTGTATCCCCCTCTTCTCTTTCATTCTCATCCGCCTTTCGACAAGTTTTTTCCCCCTTCCTTTCCGGAAGGCAAAGTAAACCAAGGTTCCGTATGCCCCGACTAGTCCGCAATAGACAAGCCCTTCCCAATAGATTCCTTTCCCCGCAGGAAGGAAAAGAACGAGCCAGAATGCCGGGATTGCAAGGGCAATTTTTAGGAGGTTGGCAATTTTATTCATCGGCAAAACGAACAGCTCTCCCAATATTTAATCGATTTCGGAAAATTTCCCGAAAAAAGTCTGAAACCTTTTATTCAAAGCAGTTCTCCCTTTCCCCGATGGCCGGAAAAAAACTGCTCGCCCTCTCGATTGCCGTCTTCCTCGTTCTTCTCTCAGGGTTCTCGACCTGCGTCAATCCCCTTGACAACTCGACTTTTGCCGGAAAAATAGACACTCTCGGAACGGGGAACCTCTGGCTCCAATCAAATGTCACTCTTTGCACCGGAAGGTATGAGCTTGGGACAACTTCTTTCATTTTCAGCTACGGGGCGACCGGAATAACGCTTGACTGCAACGGCTCGACAATTGTCGGCCCGGGAAAAATCCAGGGGGCGGGCGGAGGCGTTTTATTCGGATGCTTTTCAGGCAACAACTATTACACCTGCACCCTCAATTCGGCAGTGAAAAACTGCGTCTTTGAGGAGCACAACACCGCAATAGGCGCGAACAATGTCAACGGAATAGTTGTTGAAAACAACACAATAAGGAACGCCAACTACGGGATCTCAATAAGGGGCTCGAAAAATCCGGTCGTCAAGGGCAATTCGATTTCTTCAGTCGCATATGACGCCCTCACCCTGCGGGAAGGGACGGGGAACTCGAAAACAATCGGAGCCCAGGTTACCGGAAACAACATTTCCGGGAGCGGGCAGTATGGAATTAACGTGCTGTTTTCCAACACAAGCACACTTTCCGGAAACAGGATTACTGAAAGCGGAATCCAGGGAATCTATCTCTCCCAAAC
>Ga0116204_1001531_pt1 | contig 12900 bp, 11 predicted proteins | sample LakKivwa52mmetaG_FD_94481 | JGI IMG/M metagenome (GOLD analysis project Ga0116204, IMG submission 94481) | Anoxic lake water microbial communities from Lake Kivu, Rwanda to study Microbial Dark Matter (Phase II) - Lake Kivu water 52m metaG | ecosystem: Environmental > Aquatic > Freshwater > Lake...
TAAGTCGTTCCAGAATCTCATCCTTTAGAAATTCTCTTTGAAGATGAGTATTTGCTCATCGTCAATAAACCCGTTAATACCCCGATGATGATATCCAAAACCATCCAATCAAATACATTGGCAAACTGGATTGCGGCGTATTATCAACAGATTGGATTTATTGGTCGAATTCATTATCAAAATCGCGTCGATAAAGAAGTTTCTGGTGTTGTTGTGGTATGGAAACACCGGTTTATTAAATATTTAATGAATCAAGAATCTCAAACGCCTTTTCGGCATGAATATCAAGCGATTCTTCAAGGTGTTTTAGATCAAAGCGTTGGTTGTATTGATCTCCCAATCAAGAAATCAGAAGATGAATTAGCGATTCGCGAAGTGAGCGTTGAGGGCGAGGAATGCCAAACGGAATTTCGTGTCATTCAAAAATATCTCTCTCATACACATGTTAAAATTACCAACGAAACGGGAAAAACCCATCAAATTCGCGTCCATTTTGCCTATTTCTTTGCGCCGATTGTTGGCGACTTGATTTATAACAAACTAGCAAAAAAAGGCGATTCTATTTTGCTTTATTCTAGCAAAGTGATGTTTCGTCATCCGATTACCACTCAACCAGTTGAAATCGAAATCTCCATGCCAAATGAGTTCCGCCAATATCTAATGAAACCGGGGTTATAACAAATGCGCAAAGGGCTTTTACTCTTATTGCTAGGAATCCTATTCTTTATTCAAGCTTGTACCCTTAGTACAACAACCACAAGTCTAACCGCATCCACTTCTTCAACGACAACACAGTCGACTACGACTGTGTCTACCTCAGAGAGTGAAACCAATCCAGTTTCTTATGAAACGTTGTTTGAACGTGAAAATTATAAGAAATTTACCTTGTATTTTTCGAAAGCAAACTTTGACAAGTTGATTGATGACATGGAAAACTATTATGACGAATTTGGAAGTTATCGTGATAATACCATCCAAGAAGTAGATATGGTATATGAAGATGGATATGGGAATATCTTAAGTGTCAATGAAGTTGGATTTCGGACAAAAGGTAACATTTTCTCGAGAAGACTTCCCATTGTTCGTGATGAATTAGGAAATGTGATTGGGTATCAACAAGTCTCCTTTCAATTAGAATTTAATGATGCCTTTGATTATCCGATCAATTCTACCCAATACAAAACGTTGAGAGCACGTCGCGTCTTTGACTTAGAACAACTCAATTTTAAGTACATTCGTGATTACGATACTTCTGCTGTAACCGAAATGGCAGGCTATGATTACTTCCGGATGATTGGCGTTCCAGCACCGAATACAGCGATGGCAATCATCTATTTCAATATTGATGGAGTCGAAATCCCTTATGGGCTATTCACCGTTACAGAACCTGTAGATGATGTTTTCGCAAGGCGCTATTTTGGTAAAAATGCAGATGGAACCATTGGCGATTTATATAAGTGTGTTTGGCAAGATCCAGGCCCTGCGAACTTGAAAAATGATTTGAATTCTCGTAAATTAGGAGTCTCTGATTATAACGAAGGATATCGCAAAACCTATCAATTAAAAACTAATAAGACAACTTCAAACTATGCCGATTTTTACTACTTTGTTGACCGTTTGAATCAACCCTCTTTACCCAACTATGAAAATGTCTTATTACAAATCTTAGATGTGGATACGTGGTTAAAAACCTTAGCAATGGCTTTTTTAGTTGGTAATCTCGATGATTACCGCTCCGATGCCAATAATTATTACTTATATTTCTATGAAAACAAAGCCGTCTATATTCCCTTTGACTATGATCAAAGTTTAGGATTTGGTTGGAACCCTTATGGCGACTATGGCATTAGCAATAATGTCTGGTCGTATCCCCCTGCACAAAGTTATTTGGGCCAAGCAAATGACTTACCATTGGTGTATAACGTCCTCAATATTAGTACGTTTCGTACTACGTATGAGAACTATCTCTTAGAGTATACCGATGCGGCTAGTGGTGCGTTCAACGTCCAAATATTCAAGGATTTATTCGATGTGATAAAGCCTCTTTACGAAGCAGAAGTAGTTGTGGCTAACCATCTCGGATTACGAGTGTTTTCACTCGAACAACGGGACATGAACATCGATACGTACTTTACGGAAAAAATCCAATCGACAAGGAATCAAATTTTAGCGACTCGATAAGAGGTGAACAAGTGCTGAATCTCAGATTAAAACGAATCATTCTAATGACTTCGCTGATCGTGATCAGCGCTTTTCTTGCTATTGTGCAACTACAAGCGAATCAAGAAGAAGCCAAACTACAACGTTTAATTATCAATCGTAACCAAAAACAAGATTATCAAACCTTGTTCAATCGAGCGGTTTATAAATCCTTTACCATTCGTTTTTCAGAAGACTCATTTGATCGTTTATTAACGCAAATGCAAGATTACTACGATTTGTTTGGTAATTATCGTGATAATCAAATGGTTCCTGTTGATGTCATCTATCAAGACGGAAGCGGAAACGAATTTGCGATTTATGAAGCAGGATTTCGGACCAAGTCCAATACTTCAAGAAATCTCCCCCTGACTTATGACTGGCGAGGAAGGAAAGTCTATCACCAAACCTCTTTTCAACTCCAGTTTAATGCCACTCATGACTATCTTGAAGACTCGAATGAGTTCGTCTATTTAAACCAACGCGAGGTCTTTGACCTTAGACAAATCAATTTTGAGTATGCTCTTCCCTTTGAAGGTCGAATGGATGAGGCATTAATTACAGAAGCCTTTGCCCACCAATTACTAGAGCAATCGGGGATTATCAGTCAAAAAGCAAGTTATGGCATTGTCTATTTTGAAATTGGAGAAGAGCGAGTTGGAATGGGCTTATATACCCTCATTGAACCAGTGGATTCCACGTTCATTAAGCGTCATTTCCCTTCCAATAATGCGAATCAATATGGAGATTTATTCAAGGCAACCGATATTAATGAAATCAAGGCCTACTTGACGTTAGATGCCCAAACTCAAAGAGGAATCAATCAGAATCATCTCAATATTCGCTATCAGTATGCTTTAGCTAATAATACCTTCCTTGGTACTAGAACTGATTTCTCCAAGTTCGACCAATGGATTCAAGCGGTTAATGAAGAACAAGTGTTTGGATCTCGACCTTTTCAATACATTGAAGTCGATAAATTACTACGGTTCCTTGCGATGAGTTATTTAATTGGAAATACGGACGACTTCCGTAATAACGGAAACAACTATTTCCTCTACTTTCAAGCAATCACGAATCAAGCAATCGTCATCCCATTTGACTATGACAATGCGTTAGGGTTTGGTCGAAATCAAGATCCCAGTGATCAATACACCACCAATTACGACCTCTTTTTACCTCAAGATGCACTGAACCCGATCTTGTCTTATCTATTGAATCAACCAAGCTATCAAGAAATCTATGTCAACTATATCGAACAGTTTATTGATCAATTTTTCCGTGTGGAACCCTTCCTAGTTGAGTTAGAAGTTGCGAGAAGTCTTTACCAAGAAGAATTGATTGCCTATAACCATTTGGGAGTACAAGTTTTTGGTAATCGTAATGTGGAATGGTATTTTTCTGCGAAACGGACCAATGCTCTAGCGAAGATTGAAGCGTTTCGCACTCAAATCGATTCGTAATCAGAAAAATAAAAGCCACCGAACCTGGTGGCTTTTTGATTTGACTGGGTGACAATTCTAGTAGATTCTGGTACTTTGGAGTGCGCGATTTTCTCGGTATTCTGTTGTTTGATCGGTATCGTTATAACCTGAATATGTAACATCAATTTCAACTCGGTATTCATATTGATTCTTAGGAATTGGAATCGTGATATTGCCGTCCATCATCCAAGTACTAGAAGGAATCGTTGCGATTAAAATGGTTTGATCATAAATCCGAATTTCTCCTGATAAAATCGTCGCATCCTGGGGTTTCACGGTAATTTTTAAATCTATTTGTTCATTGGTTTTTGCAAATAGCCCGAAGAAGAATTGTGGCTTATAAAAGGGGACTTCTAGTGTTGCAAAGACAAATGATCGATCGAAGGTTTCCATGGAAATCATATAGTGGAAACCTAAATATTGATTGTTAACAAAAAAGAGAGCATCGGTGTTTTGAGAGATGATTTCCTCATATACGATTTCATCCTTTGTATTTCGAAGGCGAATATAAAGGGGAATACTTTGTGCTGTTTGTGGATCAAGAATCGGGTTTTTGATGAAGACAGCAGCCCGAAATTCAACTCCGGTTGGCGAGATGGAAAAAGCCTTCAAATATCCAAATTGATTCAAATTATAATCCACCATGGATGGATCCTTTGAAAGAATAAATGTTTTTTCTCCAATAACAAGATCTTGAAAAGAACGAATGCCATTGTGTCCCGATACCATCACGACGAGACGATACTGGTAACCCATAATTAAGTCATGGATCGTGAAGTCTTGTTCGAGTTTTCCGTTCGAAGTCCGAACGGAACTTGTTGGGAAGGATTCCTCGGCCACAAGGGTATTGCTTTAGACTTCATAGACAGCCCATTTCGCCATAGTGATGGCGTGATCGGAGTCTTGAATGGAAAAAGAACTCGTTTGCTGGTTATAATCATCGAAAGTCATCGATAATTCTTGGTAATATTGATCATCAATATTTCCCAAATATCCACGACCAATCGACTTGAGAGAATCAAACTCGGGGATGGAAATTTCTAATCCAATATCGCCACCGATTTCTTTGGTTACATTCGTTCCAGGAATCAAAACTCGCTTATAGATGACAAAATCATAAACACCTGAGTGAGAAATATGATCAATGACTAAGTGGTAGGTACTGACAGGACCCGCTTGAGCAAGCAGACCAGCGATTGTAGATCCAACCTTATTTTGTGCCTGACAGCGGAGAATATAGATTTGATTGGAATAATCCAAATCTTCGATTGTTACCGTCACAATGATTCGGTTTCTGGTGATATCTACTTCCACTTGTTCAATCACATAATGAAAGTCTTCTTCCTCCCGTAAAACTAGGGTAATGATGGCATCCTCTGTATCCCCGATAACCTTTTGAAACGGGATTTTATTGGGAAATGTAGTGGTGGTCAATGAAGTCGTTGAAGAAGTGGTGGTTTCAGATTGCGAAAGAGTCGTTGTTGTGGAAGTGGTTAGGTCCGTATTAGTAGTCTCACTGGTACTACAACCTAATAAAAACAAAGAGATAAAGATAATCCAAATGATTTGTTTCATGTGTTCTCCTTTGTCAAAAAGAAAGACCTCTAGGTATCATTATAGACCTCTTTCATGAACTGTCAAGACATCCTAATAGCTTTTGAACGGTTTCTTCCTTTGCTAATCGAGTTCGAGCGATTCTTGATTCTAGTTATTGTCATATAATGCTTTGATGCAAAAAAAAAGATATCCGAGGCCAAATATCTTTTTTTTTCAACGATTCAAAATATATTTCATTCACTGGGACTATTGAAATTATATGTTCCCTTTATCAACGGGCGACGCTCCATATGTCTGGTTTGTAAAGCCCACCCATGAATCGTTCCATAGGTAAGATCAATCTCGACTTGTAAGGTAGTAGGATCAAGGGGCGTTTTAAAGGTGAAGGAGAGCGAGTCCTTCCACTCATGGGCTGGAATTGTAAAGATGAGCTCATCTTGGCTATAGATTCGAACTTCTCCTTGAATATACAAACTATCCTTTTTGTTTGAAGAGATTGCAATAGTCCAATCCGAATCCAGAGTTTTTTTGTAATAAGTGATAACAACGATTGGAGAAACAAGTACCCCCGTTTGCTGTGCAATGAGTGTGGTCGAATCCTCGTTTTCGATGGAAACAACCATCTCAAAACTCAAAAACTGTTTCTCCACAAAAAATATTTCATCGATATTTTGATGAATGGGGTGTTCCCACATGATTTCACCGTGCCTATTTCGGATCCGAAGATAAAACTGATCCAACTCTTGAGTCAATGGATGGTAAATGGGGCTCATTGTTGACATTGTAGCTCGAATTTCAATGCCTTCTGGTTGAGGATAGCTCGTATAGACATAGCCAAAATTCATTCGATCATAAGTTTTCGCTGTCCAAACATGTGTAATGGACTGACATCGTTCTCCTAAAAAATAGTTTTGATAAGCCCAAATTCCGTTATCCCCCGACGCATAGATCCGAATGCAAACCAACTCTCCCCTAACTAAGTTGGGAATAATGAGGGTTTGGTATAAACGTCCTAAATCATCCCGAGGTGAATCGGCTATGGCAGTACCTGAAGTCATTAATGTCTGATCCTTGTAATACACGATCTCCCATTGGATGGATTGAATCGACCGGTGGGCGTCTTGAATTTGAAAGGAAATAAAAGCAGAGTTATATTTTTCTAAAGAAATGGAAGGATCACGAAACAATGTGTTGTACTTGATGGCATCAAGGGAAAAGTCGCGTATGGGTTTCAGTTGTTCGAATCGAGGGATTGTAATTTGCAAGCTAAGATCTGCTTGAATTGTGTTGTATGAGGTTCTTCCTGTTCCTCTTCCTTGTTTAAAAACTAAAAGTTCATACATTCCATCATTTGAGATAATGTCAAAGGTGATGGAATGTTCGACAACAGCGTTATCTTGAACGACGGTTTGTAAGAGAGAGGGGCCTTTTCGGTAGGGAGAACTAAAGGTTACGTAGTAAAAATGATGGACATATTCAGGATCTTTAATCGTAAAGTTAACAGTTACTAGATTGTGCATTAAATCGACCTCTACCTGCTGAAAAACGATTTTTAATCCTTTATAATCGCGTCGATATAGATACACTTAAGCTTGATAAGCGTTACCAGTTATTTTTGTGAAAGGGATTTTTCTCTTGAGTGTCGTCGTCGTCCGTTTCGTTGTTAAAGTGGTTGTTTCAAGGGGAGGAATCGTGGTTGTAGTCGTCGAAGAAGACGAGGTAGTCGTCGATTGCTGGGTCGTTGAAGTCGTCAGACTAGAGTCCGTAGAAGTCGTTTCGTTAGATGTGGTTGTGGTTTCGGTAAACGATGACGTGCAACCGACTAGAATGAGTAATAAGATAAAGATAAAATACCATCTATGCATATAATCTCCAATCTATCTATGCCATATATTCATTATTATAATCGCTCTTAAGAAAAATGAAAAGATGGTTTGTGAAAATACATCAATTCATAATCATAAAAAAAAGCGACTCAGCGAGTCGCTTTAAATCATGGAAATGATTTCTACCCAGATGTCATTAAATAGCGAGAACAATACGACAATGGCTAATAAGATGAAGTAGATAAGAGCTAATAAGCGAGTGTTCGCTACGAGTTCTAACCCTGCCAATCCTAGAACTACATAAATCGCGTAGTTTTTAATGGTATCGAGTAAATTGATGATTTCAGCTGGTAACCCAAAATCAAAGGTTTGATTGATAATCAAAAATGCAAATAGTAAAACGGTTAAAAATCCTGCTAATTGACCTAATACGTTAATCAATTTTTTCATGGTTCATCCCCCTCTTTTTTTTGATTATACATCCAGTTTCCCTGCTTTGCAAGTTATTCAGCAGAAATATATGCAATCAATAATGCAATTGTTTGTTTTAGGGCGTTAATGTGGGTACGTTCCATCCCATGGGATGCTTGAACTCCAGGGCCAATTAATCCTCCTTTGAAGTCGTTTCCACCACGAAGGGCAGCGGAAACATCGGAGCCGTAATAGGGATAAATATCGACTGCGTGGTCGATTTGATTGTCCTTCGCTAAACGCTGTAATTTGGATGTGATTGTATAATCATAAGGACCAGAAGAGTCTTTTGCACAGATGGAAACTTGTGTTTCAGTACATGTCAAATCATCCCCTACACAACCCATGTCAACAGCAATCATCTCATCGACTTCAGGAATATAAGATGTGCCGTGTCCAACTTCTTCATATGTCGAAATAATGATTTTCAAGGTGGGTATGGGTTGAAGCGATTGGTCTCTTAAATATGCTAATAACCCAAATAAACAAGCAACACTGATTTTATCATCTAAAAACCGACTCTTGATAAATCCTGATGGAGTAATGACGGTTTTGGGATCAAAAAAGATAAAATCTCCGGCCTGAATGCCCAGTTTGATGGTATCTTGGCGGGAATGGATGACTTCATCAAGACGAACATACATGGTTTCAGGATTCCGTTCCATCGAAGAAGCTTGTTTGTAGACATGACTAGATGGGCTTTCCGATAGGAACGTCCCAGTGTAGGTGTTTCCCTCTTTGGTGCGAATCGAACAATATTCCCCATCCATCGTTGGCCAAATCGGTCCACCAAGGGTTGTGAACTTCAAATGGCCATCCCCTTTAATACTTTTCACCATTGCCCCTAACGTATCTACATGCGCGGATAAGGCTAAGATTTTTGTGGATTTCCCAGGGATGGTAATTATCACATTTCCTTTCTTTGTTTCTTCAAAGGAATAGGGAAAATGTGCTAACTCTGACTTGATGAATGCAATCGCTTCTAAGGTATAACCACTTGGTGATGGAACCGCTAAAAGCCTTTTTGCAAAGTCTAACGTGTAATCGATTGGAAGATTCATTTTATTCACCTCTGGGTTAATTATATCATAACGTATCACATCTTGATATTTCTTTCCAACGATTCAAGGATATGATACAATAGAGGTGATTTACGAGGAGGCGAAACGAATGATTGTTGTATTTGGCGGAGCGTTTAATCCCCCTACCATCGCGCACAAAGAGGTTTATTTACACATCACCAAACATCTTGATGTGAAACTCTTTATTTATCTACCCGTTAGTAATCACTATACCAAACGTTCTCTAGAAAGCAATATCCATCGGATGCAAATGTTAAATCTGATGACACGAAACTTTGATAATGTATTAGTATCACCGATGGAGTTTGAAGATCCCGAATTTTTAGGAACGTATCAAAGCCTAATCCGAATTCAAGAGCGATATCCCGAAGATGAAGTGGTCTTTGTCATTGGAGCCGATAATCTTGCGAAGTTATACAAATGGAAAAATGCGGAAGCTTTGGTTTCCGAGTTTCGTTTTATTATTTTAAATCGGGACGAATTGAATATCCAGGAAGCATTGGAAAATGATCCGTTTTTAAAGCGCCATGAGAAACAATTTATCCTTTTACCAACGTTTTCCTTAAGTGTCTCTTCGACGATGTTTCGGGAGCAACTCGACGCTAGTTTGACTGATCCACTCGTCTTTCAATACATTCAACTACATCATTTATATCGAGGCTAACTATGTACAAACACGGGTTCGTTAAATTCTCTTTGATTTCACCGGAATTGCAAGTAGGCAATCCGCTTTTTAACGTGAAAAGCATGTTACTGGCATTAGAAGGAAATTATTCTTCTGTTGCGGTGTTTCCCGAATTAGGAATCAGTGCTTATTCATGTAATGACCTTTTCTTCCAAAAATCGATTTTTATTGATACATTAGAAGCATTACAATACTTCTTAAAGCATAATCATTTCCCTGGGATTGTTGTGTGTGGAATGCCCCTAGAAGTAGAACAACTTGTTCTTAATGTTGCGTTGGTGATTCAACAAAATCAAATTCTAGGTATTGTCCCTAAATTCTATTTACCTAATACTCGTGAGTTTTATGAAAAACGGTGGTTTAATAGTGGATTTGATGTCATTGATCGGTTCCAATCAATCAAACTATTTGGGAAAGTCATTCCGTTTGGGAACTTGATCTTTGATGCTGGAGTTTTAAAGTTTGGCATTGAAATTTGCGAAGATATGTGGGCTACCATTACCCCAGGTAATCTTCTCAGTGTGAATGGAGCGAATACCATTATCAATATTTCCGCTTCCAATGAAACACTAGGGAAAGCCGAAATTCGTCGTAATGCGGTCTTAGAACACTCTCGGAAGAATTCTGGTGCTTATGTCTATGTCTCTGCAGGTCCAAGTGAATCCACCTCAGAAACCGTGTTTTCAGGCCATGATATCGTTGCTCGGAATGGGATGTTATTAACAGAAAGAGAACACTTCAAATTAGAAAGTGAAGTCATTTATGCTGATGTCGATTTAGAACGCATCATGCATGAACGTCGCAATACAACCAGTTTTCGTGACTCGGTTTTAAAATACCGGATTCAATACCAAACCATCCCTGTAGAATTACAAGAAAGTGAAACATTCGTCTTTACTCGAAAACAAGATGAAACCCCATTCGTTCCTAAAAAAGATCATTATGCGAATTTCCATCGCATTTCTTCGATTCAAGAATATGGCCTAGCCAAACGTCTTCGTCATCTCGAATTAAGTCATCTTTTAATTGGTGTCTCAGGGGGACTGGATTCGTCGTTAGCTCTTTTAGTCGCTTGTCGTGCTTTTGATTTGTTAGGACTAGATCGCAAAGGAATTATTGGCTTATCTATGCCTGGGATGCATACCTCCAATCGGACTAAAACCAATGCGATGAACTTAATGAAATCATTAGGAGTGACAGCCAAAGAAGTCAGTATTTCCGAACATGTGATGGACCACTTGCACTTGTTTGGGCACGATGGAAAAACCGAAGACCTCACCTATGAAAATGCTCAAGCACGAGCACGAACGATGCTGCTAATGAATATGGCAAACCAATACAATGGCATCGTTTTAGGCACCGGCGATTTGTCAGAAATCGCTTTAGGATGGTCCACCTATAATGGGGATCAAATGAGTATGTATAATGTCAATGGAGGTCTCCCGAAAACATTAGTTCGGTTTATGATTGAGTCCTATGCGAACTATGTGTTTGAAAATGAAACAAAAGTAACCCTTCAAGATATTCTAAATACGCCGATTTCGCCAGAATTAAAACAGAACCAAACAACAGAAGCAACGATTGGCAAGTATGAAATCAATGATTATATTTTATTCCGCTTTTTAGTCTGTGGCGATCCATTACCACGGATTGAGTTTATGGTTCAAAACACGTTTGGGTTAGGTCAAGAATTGACCAAACATTATGTGGAACAATTTGCAAAACGGTTTTACTCGCAACAATTTAAGCGTCAAGCATCCCCTGATGCCCCAAAAGTATTAGACTATGCCTTATCCCCTCGGAGTGATTGGCGGATGCCTTCTGATGTAAAAAGATAGGTGAAGAACATGAAAAAAGTCATCCTTGGATTAAGTGGTGGCGTCGATTCGAGTGTCGCATTAAAGTTGTTACTCGATCAAGGTTATGATGTCCAGGCTCTGTATATGCGCAACTGGGATTCAGCTGCAAACCAAGATATCTCGGGTAACCCTGAATTAAATGATCCCATTTGTTCGCAAGAACGCGATTATCAAGATGCACTAGCTGTCGCAAATCATTATCACGTGACCTTGCATCGTCACGATTTTATTGACGAATACTGGCATGATGTCTTCGAACACTTTTTAGCAGAATATCGGAAGGGGCGAACCCCAAACCCCGATATATTATGTAATAAATACATTAAATTTAAGGCCTTCCTTGAAGTTGCAAAGTCGTTAGGAGCGGATTTGATTGCGATGGGTCACTATGCTCAAGTGAAACGAGTGGGGGAGGAGTACTTTTTACTTCGTGGAGTAGATTCTAATAAGGATCAAACCTATTTTTTAAGTCAACTTACTCAGGAACAACTCCAAGTATCCTTGTTTCCGATTGGACATCTTGAAAAGAAAGAAGTTCGCAACATTGCATCTTTAGATGCTATTCCAACTGCCAAGAAGAAAGACTCAACGGGAATTTGTTTCATCGGGGAACGGGATTTTGGTTTATTCTTATCGAATTACTTACCTGCTCAAGCAGGAGAGATTATAACCACCAACGGAGACGTTCTAGGCACTCATCATGGGCTCATGAATTATACCATAGGCCAACGAAAAGGGTTGGGTATTGGGGGATCCCAGGTGTTTGGTAATGAGCCGTGGTTTGTAGTTGGGAAAAACCTTCCAACCAACCAACTCATCGTTGGCCAAGGGTTTCATCATCCTCTGTTATATTCCAATCGTTGTGAATTAGAAGAAGTGAACTGGATTCCAAAAGAGAAATCTCCCTACCAAAGCCATTTAACAGCGAAATTTCGCTATCGTCAACAAGACGTCTCCATCAATTTAGAATGGATTGATTCGACCCACTGCAGCGTGTTTTATCCTCAAGGAGTTCGTGCTGTTACCCCCGGTCAAGCTTGCGTCTTTTACCAGGGGGAACTGTGTTTAGGTGGTGGAACCATCTCAAAAGTCTATCAAGATACCATACTTCGTCAGTATTAGGAGGAACTCATGAAACTAGGACTCTGTTTCGCTGGCGGTGGTGCCCGCGGCAGTTATCAAGTTGGAGTAGCCATGGGGTTAGAAGAACTTGGGATTCTCTCCCTTGTTGAAGCGTATTCTGGAACTTCGATTGGAGCGGTGAACGCTGCGTTTATCGCAACCAAACCGATAGCCGATTTAGCCAACATATGGCTATCTTCGAATCCCGAAGACATCAAAAAAACAGAATCGATTTTTAGTCGAATCCGTAGTGAAAAACTTCATCTTATCGAGAATGGCATTTTCGAAATTAATAAATTGAAAGAATTAGTGTCTCAACATGTTGATTATCAAGCAATCTTGCAAAAAGATATCTATGTAACTGTATCGGAATCGGGAGAAGTGGATTCAGGACTATTTGGATTGCTCAAGGCTTCCGTGAAACATTACATTCAAAAAGATCGTAAAGTACAATATATTCGTCTAGCCGACCAATCACAGGAAGATGTCTCGAAGTGCATCGTTGCTTCCTGTTCGATTCCCATTGTATTTCCTGCCGTATCGATGGAAGACAAACAGTTTTATGACGGGGGATTATATGATAACGTTCCTGTGACCCCTTTGATTGAAGCAGGA
>Ga0116204_1001532_pt1 | contig 12898 bp, 13 predicted proteins | sample LakKivwa52mmetaG_FD_94481 | JGI IMG/M metagenome (GOLD analysis project Ga0116204, IMG submission 94481) | Anoxic lake water microbial communities from Lake Kivu, Rwanda to study Microbial Dark Matter (Phase II) - Lake Kivu water 52m metaG | ecosystem: Environmental > Aquatic > Freshwater > Lake...
ACATATCGATTCATCCATCGCCTGTTTGTTCACAAGCCTCAGGTGGGACTCCGGGTGGATGGCTCTAATGTGCGTTATGGGGTCGACGGACGGTGCAATGTTCATAACGGTTTTGATAAGGCCCGTGGCCTCAAGTTTCCTCTGAATGGCTCTCAACCGCTCCGGTGACTCCGGATGGTTTCTTCCAAGGAGATGGCGGATATACCGTTCATCCAGGATCAACCCCGTGCCGGCTGATCGGTTGCCTGTTCCGCCGGGTTGACCGTCCCTCCCGTTGAACGGCTGACCGGAAAGACCGGTCGGCAGGGACCAGGCGCAGACGCCTAACGCCAGCGAAGAGGTGGCCATCAAAAAATCCCGCCGTGAGCAACGTTCAAGCTGTTGGTGATCTCCCGAGAGGGTATGCATGTTGCCGCTCCTGTCCCGTCGATTTTTATTGCCGTTTAACCTCTTATTGCAATATAGCATGAAAAGGGGGATGACGAGAAGGGCATTCGAGAAAATATAAAGAAAACGGTCATATGACAGTCAGGTACGTCCCCTGACTGTGATGATCGCAGATGACTGCACGCCTTGACCGTGAGCGCAACCCTAAAGCCCCGCCCTGTGGGCGGGGAGCTTCATGTTTCAAGCCGGCATCAGGTCCAGCAGCTCCTTCAGGGTTCCCACGCCGATATCGGTCAGTTCCGGCCAGGGGAAAATGCGGGTTCGGTCCACGTGAATGGTGGCGGCCCCCGCGTTCCTCCCGGTCTGCAGGTCGAAGAGGTAGTCGCCCACCATGACCATGTCGACAGGCGCCGTGGCCCATCGTACGGAAAGGCGAAAGAGTCCTTCAGGATCGGGTTTCGGCGGTGTATCGTCCCGGCCGAGGATGCATTCTTTTTGGAAGTAGTCGCCGATCCCGAGACGTTCGATGGTTTTCAGCGCAATGTCCCGTGTATTTCGTGTCAGTATGCCGATTCGCGCACCCCGTCGGTTCAGGGTTTCGATGAGCGGAAGCAACCCCGGCGCCGGCTCGATCCTCGCCAGAAGTCCGGTCTCGATGTCGTTGAGTTTGTCCTGGAGCGGTTGCCCCTCCGAAGCGTCGAGGGAGGCCAGGTAGCCAAGGATGTCGGTCCCTTGGGGGACGCCGAGGGCGTTCCGGATGACGGAAAAATCATGGACGGGCAGCGTGAGGGTCCCATCGAGGTCGAATACCCAGTGTTTTCGCGCCAAAATGGCTTTTGCATTGCCGTTGGACGTCATGCTCTTCAAAGGCGTCGTGTCCCGTATTCGGCGCCCCGGACGGAGCGGTTCAGGGAGCTGTTCGGATGACAGGGTATATGGCCGCAGTGGGTTCGAGTCTGAACGTGATGGGGATCAGAAGCGCAGTCCCGGCGGCGGGCCCCAGGCCCGGCAGGACGCCGATCAATGTCCCCAGGACGCAGCCGATGGTGGCGAACAGGAGGTTCATCGGGGATAAGGCCGCCGCGAACCCCGTCATCAGATGCCCAATTGCCTCCAAGCGCCTCCCTCCCCTAAATAAAGCCGAGGAATCCCCTCGGCAGGATCACCTGGAGAAGCCTGAACAGGTAGAACGTGGTTGGCCACGGGCTGGAAGTCCTTCATTGAAAAGAGGGATTTTCGGGTGGCGTCGAAGACGATGGTCTGCAACTGCGGGATGTTGATCAGCGCCATGGTGTAGCCGTCGGGTTTGGCGTTGTTCTTGAAGTCGGTCAACATCACCTGGCTTCCGGCGCCCGGCTTGTTCTCCGCCAGGACGGGTTGCCCGATGATCTCCTTGAGGGATTCGGCCAGGATGCGCTCGCCCACATCGCTGCTCCCGCCTGCGCCAAAGCCCACCTGGATCGTGACGGGCTTGCTGGGATATTCCTTGGGTTTGTCGGCCGCCTGGGCCTGCGTCAGGAACATCCCAAACGCCAATGCCATTCCCATGACCAAACATCCATTATGCTTTCTGTTCATGGTTTTCTCCTGTTTTCATATCATAGTCTAAAATTTTTCGCTTGACAATGCTCCATTTATATGAAATAAGATTTCCTACATATATTATTATTGAAGGAATTATTTCATGCTGATCCAGACCCTCCTCTCCGACAGAGAGATTAAACTGACCGACGCGCAGAGACGCGCCGCCCAGTACATCATGGATCATTACGACGAGGCAATTTTCATAACAGCCTCGAAATTGGCCAGACAGGTGGGCGTCAGTGAAGCTACGATCGTGCGGCTCGCACAGGTCCTCGGGTTTGACGGCTACCCGGCAATGCAGCGGATGCTTCGGGAAAAACTCCAGGAACGCCTGACTACGGTCAACCGTCTCGAAAAAAGCGTTCGGAACGTCCGGAGCAATGGGGACGTTCTCACAAAAGTCATCCAGGAGGACATCCGGAACCTTTCTCTGACCTTGCAGGAGATCTCTCTGGAGACCTTCCAGCAGGCCGTCGCCGACATGAATAGCGCCAAGAGGATCTACGTCGTGGGGTTGAGGGGCGCCCACGCCCCCGCCCTCGTCCTCTCCCTTTACCTGCGCTTTCTGAATAAACAGGCCACCGCGGTGATCCCCGGCTATGGAGACGTATGGAACACCCTTCACGGCATGGGCAGCGATGATCTTGTCATCGGCATCAGTTTTCCGCGGTATACTAAACTGACAATCGACGTGCTGGAATACGCCCATGAACAGGGCGCTAAGGTTGGCGCCATAACCGACTCCCCCTTCTCCCCGCTTGCCCGCAACGCCGACTGGGTCCTGCCCGTCCATTCCAGGCTGGACTCTTTCATCGAGTCGTTCACCGCAGTCATGAGTCTGGTCAACGCCTTGTTGACGGCACTGAGTGTTCAAAACCCGGGGGAAACCATGAAGGCGCTTAAAGAAAGGGAAGGCCTCTGGCAGCAGAAAGAGATTTACATCATTCCTTACGCGGATCACCGGAACCGAAACAACGAACGGAGACCACGGCGTGGCAAGCCGCATCTCTGAGCAGGCGGCAAAAGGACTGGATTTCATTCTCTTCACATCCCCTCTCTCCTCAATGGCACCGCGATTACAGGCAGGATAAAGGCACACCTAAATCCAGGGATCAGGATCCACCGCGGGAAGAAACGCGGTTTCGAATGCCGATAGGCAAAGGAAAGGAGGATGCAATGGAGTCGTTGAGCCGTCTTTTCAGGCCCTCATCCGTCGCGGTCATCGGGGCCTCCGAGGTTCCCGGCAAGGCGGCGGAGCGGCGGACGAGGAGTCTGATCCAGGGGGGATACCCCGGAAAGATCTTTCTGATCAACCCCAAACGCGATACCCTGTTCGGGAGAAAGGCTTACCCTTCGATCCTCGACGTCGGGGAAGAGGTGGACCTCGTCATGGTCGTCGTCGCCCCGAAACTGATCCCCCAGGCCGTGGCGGACAGCGTGAAGATGCATGCAAAAGGAATCGTGATCATCACTGCCGGCCTCGGGGAGACAGGAGAAGAAGGGAAGAGGACCGAAGCGGAGATCCTACGGACCGCCATCGAGGGGGGCGCCAAGATCATCGGGCCCAACTGCTCCGGCCTCTTCTCCGCCGCGGGTGACATGAACCTCCTCGGCGTCCCGCCGATCCGGAAAGGCCCCCTTGCCGTCATCGCCCAGAGCGGAAACATCATCGACTCGATCACCCACTATGCCGAGATGCGCGGGGTGGGACTCAGTCACATCATCTCCGCGGGGAACGCGATCGGCATCCAGTTTCACGAATACATCGATTACCTGGGGCAGGACGAGGGAACCAAAGCGATCCTGATGTACATAGAGGGGATCAAGGAGGGAGGGGAGATCGTCCAGGTGGCGCGGGAGGTTTCGAAGCGCAAACCGATCGTGATCCTCAAAGTCGGGCGGAGCAGGGCTGGCGCCCGGGCCGCCGCCTCGCACACGGGGTCGCTGGCCGCCGACGACGCCGTTGTGGACGCGGCCTTCCGCCAGGCGGGGATCGTCCGGGTCTCCAACGTGGACGAGATGTTCGACGTCGCGATGGCTTTCGCCAACATGCCGCTGCCGAAGGGAAACCGGGTCGCCATCGTCTCCGAGGGCGGAGGGGATAACTCGGTCGCCGCGGACAACGCGGAACACTTCGGCCTGGAGGTCCCGGTGCTTCCGCAGGCCACCCAGGAGAGTATCCGCCCGTTCCTCCTGGCGGGGATGCCCGCCTCGAACCCGATCGATTACGGCGGCACGGCCGAGGAGAACCCCGACATGATCAACAAGGTCGTCGAGGTCCTGATGGAGGAGAAGACGGTCGACTCCGTTTACGTGACGGGATTTTTCGGCGGGTTCAAGGAGATCATCGCCCCGCACGTCGGCGAACTGGAGGAAAAGACCTCCCGCGAGTTGGTCCGCCTGATGGGGCAGTACGGAAAACCGATCGCCGTCCACACCTCCTTCGCACAAGCCCCCTTCCGTTCCATGCAGATCCTCAGTGAAAACGGCGTACTGCTGACCCCCTCCTCGGAGCGGGCCGCGCAGTGTCTGGCCTATATGGCCAAATTCTCGGCCCGGCGGGAAAAACTCGCCCTCGCCCGGCCCCTGCCCGCAATCCTGGCGGATGCAACCGCGGCAAGAACGCTGATCGAAGCAGTGAAACAAGCAGGCCGAAAGAATCTGTTGGAGACGGAGGCGAGGGTGCTCCTCTCCCTTTATGGTGTCGTCCTTCCCCCGGCCAAGCTGGCAAAAACACCGGATGACGCAGCCGCGACCGCGGCTGCCGTCGGCTTCCCCGTCGCCCTGAAGATCATCTCCCCCGAGATCATCCACAAGTCCGACGCGGGCGGAATCTTGCTGAACCTGGAGGATGAGGCTGCCGTCCGCGAGGGTTTCGCGAAGGTCATCGCCAACGCTTCCCGGGTCAGCAACCCGGAAAAGATTCTGGGCGTCCTCGTCGCACCAATGGCGCCCAAGGGTCAGGAGTGCATCATCGGCATGATCCGGAATCCCCAGTTCGGCGCGGTCCTCATGTTCGGCCTCGGCGGCATTTTTGTGGAGGTCTTGAAGGACGTCTCCTTCCGGGTTGCCCCCCCGTCCGATCTGGATATCGAGGAGATGATCCATGAAATCAAGGGATATCCTCTCCTGGCCGGCGTCCGCGGTCAGAAGCCCAAGGACACCGCCATTCTGAAGGAACTCCTCCAAATGGTCGCCCAACTGGCAGCCGATCACCCGGAGATTCAGGAAGTGGACATCAACCCGGTCATCGTTCATGAACATGGGGCGTCCGTCGTCGACGCCCGGGTCATCATCGCTTAGTAGGGGGTGAAGGAAAAGGCAAGAAACTTTCGGAAGTGCGAAAAAGATGTTGAGTGCAGAGGAATCCGATTTTCAACAAATTACAGGGAGGAATTCAAGATGGGCTTTGAATGCATCATCTACGAGAAGAAGGAGGGGGTTGCCGTCATCACCCTGAACCGACCCCAGGTCCTTAACGCCATGAACAAGCGGCTCTGGCTCGACGTTGAACAGGCCCTCGCCGATGCCCGGGAGGACGGGAACATCCGGGTCCTCATCTTCACCGGAACGGGGCGGGCCTTCTCCACCGGGGCCGACCTCAAAGATTCCAAGGGGCGGTCGCTGAAGGACTATCGGGACTACCTGGTCCACCTCCAGGAGATATCCCGCCAGATCATCCGCTATCCCAAGCCGACGATCGCCGCCGTTAACGGCTTCGCCCTGGGAAGCGGCTACGAGCTGGCGCTCGCCTGTGACATCCGGATCGCTGCGGAGGGGTCGAAGTTCGGCTCCCCCGAGGCGCGGGTCTCCTCCTCGGTCACCGGCGGCGCGATGCGACTGGTTCAGGACTTGGTGGGACCGGGTAAGGCGCGGGAACTCCTGTTCACCTGCGACTACATCGACGGGAAAGAGGCGGCGCGGATCGGCCTCGTCAACCGGGCCGTCCCCGCGGAGGCGCTCATGGAGGAGGCGATGGCAATGGCGAAGAAGATCGCTGCCAATTCGCTCTTCTCCATCAACCTGATCAAGAAGGGACTCAACATGGCCTCTGAAGTCAGCCTGGAGGCGCTGATGGACTACGAAGTCGAGGCCTGCCTGGCGACCGTGTCGGCGCCGGAACGTTTAGAGAAGTTGGAGGAATTCGCGGAACGGAAAAAGAACTAACCACTAATGACAAAGGAGGATAAGAAAATGAAGCGTTCATGGATCACTGTATTGGCAGTTTTGATGGTCGTGTCTCTGGGGTTTGCGGACCATACGTTCGCTGCGGACAAAAAAATCTTCCTGACGCTCGCGTCGGGAAGCCCCGGCGGGGCCTACTATCCGCTCGGGGGCGGCATGTCCGTCGTGATTCAGAAAACCGTGGATGACTTCCGCTGCGCAGCCGAATCCACGGGGGCCTCGGTAGAGAACAGCCGCCTCGTCGGCAACGGCGATTCGGACATGGGAATGGTCATGGGAAGCGTCGGCTACAACGCCTCCCAGGGGAAGGCGCCCTTTGAAAAGAAATACGAGGTCGTCTCCCTGTTCCAGATGTACCCCGCGCCCCAGCACCTCGTGACGACGGCCCAGTCCAAGATCAAGAGCATCGCGGACCTGAAGGGAAAGAAGGTTTCCATCGACGTTCCCGGCAGCGGCTGCTCCACGATGGCAAAGATCATTCTCGAAGAGGCAGGATTCAATGTAGAGAAGGACCTCACGATCGCCAACCTCTCTCAGACGGAATCGGTCCAGGCCCTCAAGGACGGGGTCGTGGACGCGGTCTTCTTCAACTTCGCCTATCCGGGTTCGGCAGTCATGGACCTGGCGGCAACCCGCGACATCGTCCTGGTTCCCATCGAGCAGAAGCTGGCGGACAAGATCCTCAAGAAGCACCCTTATTACGTCAAGATTGTCATTCCGGGCAAGACCTACTCCAAGGTGGATCAGGACGTCCTGTGCCTGGGCGATTCCAACGTCATGATCGCCAACAGAAAGATGAAAGATGACGTGGCTTACAAGGTCGTGAAAGCGATCTACAGCAACGTCAAAGAGGGAAAGTATGCCCTGATCAATGTTCATCCCGTAGCGGCCCAGCTGACGCCGCAGAACGCGGTCAACAGTCCGCTTCCTCTCCACCCGGGCGCGGCGAAGTATTTCAAGGAAGTGGGGGCATTGAAATAGGAAACCTGGTGCCCGATCATGAAGATCGGAGATCCGGGGCGGTGAAACAGTCGGGGGCGCCGGCCGGCGCCGGCGGCCCTCGACTTCCTCTCTTCCGAATCCAATAATAGAAGGGAGAGGCGGCATTCATGTGCAGAATTCTCTGTCTTTTGTTGACTCTGCTGTCTCTTGCGGGTCAGGCGCCGGCGGTATCATGCGCGGAAGGGGGCATGACCTTCCAAATCGTCCGTACGGTCGGTGAAGAGGTGCTCTGGGAATCCCCCGTGAAACGGGGGGATCTTTTTACGATCGAATACCGCCACTCCTCCGATCACACGCCGGTGCGGGATCTGTTCACGATCGGCGATGAAGGGGAGATCATCCTCATCGAGGAAAGCTATCTATGGTACGGGGCGGGTCTGGAGTCCCACCCCGATGTCGGGAAAATTGATTTCTCCGGGGAATGGACCCGGGTGCGCCTCAACCGGCCTTTCCCACGGTTTTTACTTCGGGTAGGAGTAGTCGCCAACCATGTCCTGACCCTTCATGGACGGGACGTACCGCTGTTGTCCATCGCCAAAGGGGGGGATTCCATATGGATTCGCACAACGAAGAGCGTCAACAGAAAATAGAGAAAGAGCGAGCGATCCCAAGCGCCGCCGCGAAGGAACAAGAAACGGAAGAGGCGCTGGCGGAGCGTCGCGCCAGGGAAGTCCTCGATGAGTTCGAGCGGAAGCGCCAATACAAGAACCTTCCCGCCCTGCTGATTTCTATCGTGGCCGTGATCACCTCCTGTTATCATCTGCTGTATGCCTACTATCACCCCTTCTTCGCGCTGGACCACCGGGCTCTGCACTGGCTGTTGATGTCCATAATGCTGTTCGCCCTTTACCCGTTTTCCAGAAAGCGGTCTCCGCTGACGCGCATGTCCGCACCCGATGTCATCTTTCTTGTCGTCTCAGTGGGCATCTGCCTCTGGATCTTCATCTATTCCACCAGCATCATGAAACGGGCGGGAACCTACGGCACGATGGACGTCGTCATGGGTACCATCCTGGTGCTGATCGTCCTGGAGGCGGCCCGCCGCGCAGCGGGCCTGGCCGTTCCCCTGATCGCCGTCGTTTTTATCGGCTATGCGCTGTTCGGCCCCTACCTGCCGGACGTTCTGGCCCACAAGGGCTATAGCATCGAGAGGCTCTGCACCTACCTGTCTCTTTCCACGGACGGAATCTTCGGCGTCCCCATAGGGGTGTCGGCCAACTTCATCCTCCTGTTCATCCTCTACGGCGCCCTCCTCCGGAAGACGGGCGCCGGGCAGTTCTTTACGGATGTGGCCTTTGCACTGACAGGCTGGACGAGGGGAGGACCGGCGAAGGCCGCCGTCGTCTCCAGCGCCTTCTTCGGGATGATCTCGGGGAGCTCAGTCGCCAACACGGTCACGACGGGCACCTTCACCATCCCCCTGATGAAAAGGACCGGCTACCCGCCCTATTTCGCAGGCGGCGTCGAGGCGTCGGCCTCCACGATGGGGCAGATCATGCCGCCCATCATGGGGGCCGCCGCCTTCATCATGGCGGAGTTCCTCTCCGTCCCCTACTACAAGGTCTGCATCGCCGCCGCCATCCCGGCGACCCTCGCCTTCTTCTCGACGTTCATGCAGGTCCACTTCCGGGCCGTATCCCTGGGTCTCGTCGGCCTTCCCCGGAACGAGCTGCCGAAGATCGGCGCCGCCTTCGCCGCGGGCTGGCACCACCTCTTCTCCATCTTCCTGCTCATCGCCTTCCTGATGCAGGACTTCTCTCCGGAGCGGGCCGTCTTCTGGGCGATCATTGCCACCATCGTCACCTCATTCATCATGAGTCTCGTCAGGAAGGAATCGCTAAAGGCCTTTGTGAAGAATATCCTGGGAGGGTTAGAGGAGGGCGCCATCGGCGCCGTGGAGGTGGCCGCGGCCTGCGCCGCGGCTGGGATCATCATCGGTTCCATCACGATGACCGGCCTGGGGATCAAGTTCTCTTCGATGATCGTCGACGCCTCACTGGGGAAGCTCTACCTGGCCCTGCCGTTTACGATGATCGCCTGCCTGTTCCTGGGGATGGGCGTACCGACGACGGCCCAGTATGTCATCATCTCCGCGCTGGTGGCCCCCGCCCTTGTCCAGATGGGGGTCCTGCCGATGGCCGCCCATCTGTTCATCCTCTACTTCGGGACGCGCGCGGACATCACGCCCCCCGTGGCCTTGGCCGCCTATGCGGCGGCGGGCATCGCCCGCTCCGATCCCTGGAAGACGGGGCTGGCGGCCTTCCAGCTCGGGATCGCCGGCTTCATCGTCCCGTTCATGTTCGTCTATGCACCCGAGCTGCTCTTCGTCGGCAGCCTCTGGAAGATCTTCTCGGCGCTGCTGACGGCCACGTTCGGGGTCTACTGCCTTGCCGCGGCCGTCCAGCGATGCCTCCTTCTCAAAACGAGATGGTACGAGGCCGCCCTACTGCTCGTCGCCGCCCTGCTGCTGATCAAGCCGGGGCTCCAGACCGACCTGATCGGCGCCGCCCTGTTCCTCGTCGTTTTTCTACTCCAGTGGTTCCGCAGGAAGCGCGAAGGCGGACCGGCGTCTTCGGCATGACGAGCCGATTCGGTCTTTGAATCGGATGGAAAGATCCTCTAATAGGAGAGTGGAGAAAAAACGGGAAGGAAAAATAATCACCACGAAACCCTATTTCGAGAAGATGCGCGATCTGGGTAAGCAATTGCGGCGGCCATGCGAGCCCGAATACGACGGCGCGTTACATTCATCACCGATTTTCACAGGCCCCTTAATCGTCATTAAGATGATAGCTGCAGTCGCATACATTTTCAAGGTGTATGGTTTGCCGTTCACATCTCTTTTTATTTTCAACGCGAACATTTCGCTTCCACATGAATAAATATTTAAGCGATATTATCATATTAGATCATATACGGAAACTTTGTTTTCCTTGGCACGGAGATAAATTTGCAGACCATCGCTTTGCTGTTACGGATATTCGGAGGTAAAATTTCAGGGTAAGATTATGACGAATAAAAAAGTGATATGACGATGATATGTATCTTGGAGTATCGTGGATTATCTGCATTACGAAAAGAAAAATGACCATAAAATGCTATCGGAAGGCTGATTATTAAGGGAAATAGGAAGGGTCTGCGACAAAAAAGTAGGGATGAAATAAGAATTGTATTGACAGGATTGATTTTTCCTTCTATTCTCTGCATGCCATATGGCAATCAGACAATAGGAGGCATCCATGGAAAAAGACCTGAAGGAACTGGAAGAAGAAAGAAGTAAGTTATACAAGATGTTATCAGCTATTGGAGATTTTCGCCGAGGGATGATATCCGTTAACTACCGAAAATGTGGAAAGCAAAATTGTATTTGCACCAAGGAAGGGCATCCTGGACATGGGCCGCAATACTTATGGAATGCAACCATTAAATGTAAGAGCTACGCAAAGAGTATTCCATTAGGTCCGGAGCTGGAAAAGTGCAAGGGGGAGACAGATAATCACCGGCAATTTACGAAACTTTGCGAAGAGATAGTTCTGGTAAACGAGCATATCTGCGATTTGCGACCGGTGCCGGAAGTGAAAGATGAGAAGGAGATGGCTGATCTTAAAAAAAAATTGCAGAAACTGTTCATGGGGAAGTACAGAAAGAGATAGAGCGTATTGTTGGTCGGTATTATTTTGCGAGGGATAACGGCGAAAGTTTTGACTTGGAATCATTCGAGCTTGCCATTCGTTCCTCGATGCATGGTATTGGTTGCAGCGTTCTGGAGATGCTTGTAAACGCCGACGGCGGGGATTACCATGGCAAGACTATTGACTGCGGAAGCGGTGATCAATATGAGTTTATTGAGTATCGAGACAAGAACCTTTTGACGGTCTTAGGTTCGGTGACAGTGAAGCGGGCATATTATTACGCTCGGGAGTGCAGGAATGGATATTGTCCGAAAGACCGCACTCTCGACATCGAGGGGACATCTTACAGTTCCGGTGTGCGCCGGATGATGAGCAAAGTTGGGGCCTACCGGCCATTTGGTTTGGGTCATGAAGACTTGTACGAACTGGCTGATATCCGCGTCAGCGCAAAGGAAGTAGAGCGCGTTTCCCAGAAGGTCGGCGATCAGGCGGAAGCGTTTCATGCAGCAGAGGCCACGGCGTCTTTGTCGGAGAAGGTTGTTCCGATCAAGCCGGTTCCTAAAATGTATGTGTGCATAGACGGCACTGGAGTGCCGGTGGTGAAGAAAGAGACCGCGGGCAGAAAAGGAAAAGGTGAAGACGGCCAGGCCAAGACGCGGGAAGTCAAGCTGGGATGTGTCTTTACGCAGACATGCGTTGACCGGGAAGGTCGTCCGGTGCGGGATGATGAGTCAACCAGCTACACCGGGGCAATCGAAACGGCAGAACTTTTTGGCAGACGGATTTATCAGGAGGCAATGAGGCGCGGCATGAACTCGGCGGGGGAAACTGTTGTGATCGGAGACGGCGCCCCCTGGATATGGAATATCGCGGATGAGCAATTTTATGGAGCCACCCAGATTGTTGATCTCTTTCATGCGCGGGAACATTACTGGAACATCGCCAAGGCATGTTTCGGGCAGCATAAAGACAAACTGCACCAGTGGACAGAGGAACGCCGCAAGGAACTGGATGATGGCAAAGTGGAAGAGGTCATTGACGCCATCCGTCATTGCTCATCCTTGCCGGGATGCGATAAAGCGATATGTGAACGGGAGATCGGTTATTTTGAGAAGAACAAGGAACGGATGCGGTATGCGGATTTCAGGAAGAGAGGTCTCTTTGTAGGTTCCGGCGTCCTGGAGGCAGGGTGCCGCACCGTCGTTGGGCAGCGCCTGAAACAGTCGGGTATGCACTGGACAGTCAGAGGAGCGAACAGTATTATCGCCCTGCGCTGCAACATCATGAGCAACCGGTGGGAAGATTTTTGGGAGCATCGTGCGGCGGCGTGAAAATCGCCCTCATAAATTTGTCGCACACCCAAATAGGAAATATTTCTGGACTTGACATAAAATACATGATACAGAATCACTCATGTATAATCGTCATAAAGACACCCAAGATCAGGTGGACCTCCTGGATTATTTCGAACATCCTCAGTCCAGGAGACAACGGCAGTACGAAGCCGTGCGTGCGTTCATCAAAGAGCAGACGCCTGCTGAGGAGGTGGCTCTGCGGTTCGGCTATACACCTGCCACAGTTTATGCTCTGGTTCGGGATGCCCGGGCCGGAAAGATTCGGTTGTTTCCGGAAGTCCGGTTGGGTCCTAAGGGGAGGCGGACTTCAGAGGAAACAAAGGATGTGATTATCCGAAATGTTAGCGGCGGAGAAAAGGATGCCAGAAATGGCGGGGGTGGTTTTGCAGGGATAGGAGGGCTTGCGGAGATAGTTTCATGAGGGGAGGTTAACCGGGCCTTTTTTGTTTACAGGTTTTTTGTGTGTAGATTTTTCTTCAGAGCAAATCTTTTCAACAATCCATTGTGTTTAAAATAGCATAGAGACTGTAGAGAGATGGCTGCCATAGGGAGGTAGCCATTGAGGAAACAGTGTGCGTATTGCGGGCGGTATTTTGTACCCGACGTGCGGGTTGGAGACAGGCAGAAGGCTTGTCAATGCGCGGGATGCCGAAGAGATCGGAAGCGGGAAGCCCAGCGTCGTTGGTTAGGGGAGAATCCTGGATACTTTAGCGGTCGTTACGATTATGTGAAGGAATGGCGCCGAAGACGCGC
>Ga0116204_1001533_pt1 | contig 12887 bp, 15 predicted proteins | sample LakKivwa52mmetaG_FD_94481 | JGI IMG/M metagenome (GOLD analysis project Ga0116204, IMG submission 94481) | Anoxic lake water microbial communities from Lake Kivu, Rwanda to study Microbial Dark Matter (Phase II) - Lake Kivu water 52m metaG | ecosystem: Environmental > Aquatic > Freshwater > Lake...
CATGTCATTCTTATTCAGCAGGATACGATATAAAGACACTTCCCGGATTCAGGGAAACATTTGATAAATTCGATAGAATAATCGGTTTTAAGTATCTGAAAGGGATGCACCTTAATGATACCAAGAAGGAATTCGGTTCACGGGTCGACAGGCATGAAACCCTGGGCAACGGACTGCTTGGCGAAGACCCCTTTCATCATATAATGAATGATCCTCGTTTTGATGATATGCCGCTTATTCTTGAAACCCCGGAAGAATCACTCTGGGAAACAGAAATAAAGAAACTCTATTCTTTAATAAACAGTAAACAGGCATAACTATTCTTCATCATTCTCTTCAGGAGCCCTGAGGATCTTTTTTGCTTCGGCAAGGGCAAGAAGGGTTCTCGTTGAGCTGTAGCCGATATTATAGATCTCCACGGCTTTTTCAGGATCAAGAATGCTGTAATTGCTCAACTCGTCAGGTGCGATATACAGGTCAAATTTATTTGCCTTGGCCACGGCTTCTTTGTACAGGTTCAGAATGAAAGTACGTTCAGCTATACTGACAAGACTGTTAAAATTCTCTGAATATCCTGCCGTGGTTCAGGTCTGTTGCAGCCACATATAAAGGTATTTTAAGCTCTTCAAACGTTCTTGCCCGGAGATGGGATTCAAGTATTTTAATAATCCCGGTAATTTCAAGAAGGCCATAACGCGGAAAAGTCGGTCTTATATAATTTAAGAGGCCGCCGCCACTTAGTACAAGCCCGGTCCTGTATTTCCTCTCTTCCACCAGTCAATCATTAATGTTATTGTAAATTTAAAAAATGGCTTTAAGATTCACCATGAGAATTAACATCTAATTCTTTTATTTTATTGTTAAATTTGAGCAGCCATACTATTTCTAACCAGCCAAAAATGCAGTTTCTGTTAATAGCGCATGACGGGACCGATGCCGGAGCATTGGACCGCAGAATGAAAAGCCGCCCGGAACACCTTGAAAAGATAGCAAAAGTGAAAAAAGCAGGCGAGTTCCTGTGCGGCGGGGCAATCCTTGATGATGCCGGCAAAATGATCGGCTCAATGATTCTTTATGAAATGCCCGACAGGGCAACCCTTGATGAAAGGCTTAAGGAGGAACCTTATATATACAATAAAGTCTGGGAAAAGGTTGAAATACGGCCGTTCAGGCTGGCTCAAATAGAACAGGTCTGACAATTCAGAAACCAAAACAACCTTAATTGCCGGAAACATATTGATAACTAAATCGATAAAACAATGAAAAAACCATTAATTTTCTTATTTGCAGCGGTTTTCAGCATACTGGCTGCTGCCCAGACAGCAAATACGGATCTGCCTTTCAAAATGGAGGAGCTTACCTCCCCGCAGTTTGTAAAAGCTGTTGAAAAGGCCGGCGGTGTTTGTGTTATCCCTCTTGGAATAATTGAAAAACACGGAGCCCATCTGCCTCTTGGCACAGACCTCTTTGAGATAAGAGCGGTTGCAACAACTGCAGCACAAAAAGAATATGCAATTGTTTTTCCGGCTTATTATTTCGGGCAGATATTTGAAGCCCGGCACCAGCCAGGAACGATGTCATACAGCAACGAACTGATGTGGAAAATGCTTGATGAAACATGTATGGAACTCTCCAGGAACGGAGTTAAAAAAATAATCCTGGCAAACGGACATGGCGGAAACACAAGTTTTTTACAGTATTATTGCCAGTCACAACTCGCCATCCGCAAGGATTATATCGTTGTATTGTTCCAGCCGGGATCAGCATCAGAGCCTGATAAGGAAATTGAGTCACTGAAAAAGGCAAAACTTGATGGTCATGCAGGGGAGGAAGAGACGTCAATGATGTATTATATCCGTCCTGATCTTGTTGATCAGAAGGCAATTACCGCTGAGTCGGGTCTTGATCAGGCAAGGCTTAAGGGTTTGAGGAACGGATATACCGGCATATGGTGGTATGCACGATACCCCAACCATTATGCAAGCGATGTTGCAGAACCCAATAAAAAGCTTGGAGAATTGCTGATTGAAAGAGATGCACTGCAGCTTGCAGGACTGATAAAGTACTTAAAGACAAATAACACGATAGAGGAATTACATAAAGAATTCAATAAACGGGCAGAGAATCCCCTGGGAATTCAGGTCAAATGAGAGTGTATTAATTGTTATAATTTTACAAATACAATTCAAATCCTATGGCATTTACATTACAACCCGGAGAAAAGGCAATTGACTTCAGGCTTCCGTCGACTGAGGGAAGAGAGTACAGCCTTGCAGATTTCAATGAAAATAAATACCTGGTGGTCTTTTTTACATGTAATCACTGCCCGTATGTTATTGGTTCCGATGAGGTTACGAGAGCCACGGCTGACAAGTTCAGGGGAAGCGGGGTTGAATTTGTAGGAATAAACTCCAACAGTGAAAATACTTATGAAGAGGATAGCTTTCCGAACATGGTTGCCAGGATGGAGAAATACAAATTCCCCTGGGTTTATCTTTACGATGAAGATCAGAGTGTTGCAAGGGCCTATGGGGCTTTAAGAACCCCTCATTTCTATGTTTTCGATGAGGCAAGGAAACTTGTTTACACGGGGCGGGGTGTTGATTCTCCTCGTGATACCTCAAGAATGACAGTCAATGACCTTGACAGGGCGCTTGAGGAACTTACTTCGGGACGGCCCGTATCCGTTCCGGTAACCAACCCTATTGGCTGCAACGTCAAGTGGGAGGGCAGGGATGCTCACTGGATGCCTCCGGAAGCCTGCGACCTGGTGTGAAATGAAAAGTCAGCCGACAAAGTATTTCCTTGTCGGGGATAGTACCGGCGATATAAACCGTGTTCCTGTGCTTCTTGTTCCTGTGATGACATTCATGACTGAATATTACCTGTTCCTGCAGGACAAATTGTTTATCCAATTGTAAAGGATTATGGTTCCATATTCAGACAAATAAGATTCAGGATGGAACTGAACACCCCTGATATCATATCTGGTATGTGAAACCGCCATAATAATACCGTCATTACTCATCGCCGTAACACGCAAATCCGAAACAGATTCTGACGATTTGCAATCAGCGCAGACCGCCCATGAATGATATAATCCTGCAGTAAACTCCGACGGCACTCCCTTAAAGATATAATCGGACGGATCCAAAATCTTGATCATTGTTTTCAAACCATGCCGTACATCGTTAAGCCTTATCAGTTTCATTCCGAAGGTCTCAGCTATTGCCTGGTGACCGAGACAAATACCGAGAAAGCTTTTCTTACCCTGATATGCCCCAAGCAATTGTCTCATTATTGGAGAATCGCCCGGGATGCCCGGCCCCGGAGAGAAAAGAAAACCATCATAACCTGCAGCGCCGGCAATTTCCACACTATTATGCTTCATCACATCGAACCCGCATCCCCCATGCTCCCGGATTATCTGAACAAGGTTATAAGTAAATGAATCATAATTATCTACAATCAGAACACCGGGAATCTTAATATTCATAACTTTACCCTTCCAACAAAGAAAATGTCCTGTAAAAGTAGCATAAAAGAACAAATGAACAGGTGGGCTGAAGCAGGCATGCCTTTTCTTTTTATCATTGATTTCGAACTAAAAAAGCCATTGATTTTCAGACTGGAGGAAATTGATCCTGAAAGACTGCTTTTCAACATCAATGGCATAACAAACTGCCCCAATAATTTTAGTTGCCAGAAGCAAATTCAACTTGTTAAGCACCCGGAGAAATACGAGGAATACCTGGCTAAATTCAATAAAATAAAAGAGGAAATTGCTTTCGGAAACAGCTATTTGCTGAATCTTACCTGTTCATCCCCGGTAGATATTAACCTGACGCTCCTGGATATTTATATGATGAGCAGATCCAGGTACAAAATATGGTTTGAAGATGAATTTGTCTGCTTCTCACCGGAGATTTTTGTTACCATTAATGATGGAATTATAAGATCATTCCCCATGAAAGGCACTATTGACGCAGAGATACCGGATGCTGAAAGAGTGATCCTGAATGATAAAAAAGAGACTGCTGAACATTACACCATTGTGGACCTGATAAGAAATGATCTTAACTCAGTATCAAAACGGGTGAGGGTAGAACGTTTCAGGTATACTGACACAATTGTGACCAACGAAAAAAAACTGCTGCAGGTGAGCTCTGAGATTTGCGGTGATCTTGAAGACAATTATTTATCTCACATAGGAGATATTATATATGCACTTCTACCGGCAGGTTCCGTAAGCGGGGCGCCCAAGAGAAAAACACTGGAGATAATAGCGGCAACCGAAGGCCGTGAGCGCGGTTACTATACGGGAATCATTGGAATATTTGATGGTCACAACCTCGATAGCGGCGTGATGATACGATATATCGAAAGAAATGATGCCGGTTATACTTACTTCAGCGGAGGCGGAATAACATCATTCAGCGACCCGTTGTCGGAATATAAGGAGATGACAGATAAGATTTATGTGCCGGTTGGCTGAAACAATAAAGATACACCGACAACTGTAAGAGAATGCATTTTAACGATTGGTTTCCCGGGTATGGTTTTCCGGCAGACTGAAGGATTAAACCGGTAAATGCAATTCTGCTTTATACACGGCTCTCTTAAAGAATCTTCCCCCTTTTTGCAGCGTTTAAGTCCTCATTTACGTATTAATAAAAGGTGAAGACTGTTAAACAACAGGCTTATTAATATAAATTAAAACGTAAAAACAATGAAAAGACTAATTCTGATAACGATATGTACTGCACTACCGCTGATACATAATTCATGTGAAAAGCAGCCCGGAGAGCCCGACCTGACCCCAAAAAACCTTACCCTGACGGAAGCAGCCCCGGTTGCCATACAAAGCAGCAATGATTTCGGTATAGAACTGTTCACCAAAGTCGCTGAAACCGGCGATCAGAACCTTATGCTCTCACCGTTGAGTGCAAGCACCGCCCTCACCATGCTTCTTAACGGATGCGGCGGAAACACCTACACACAATTGCAGGGAACACTTAAGTATCCGCAGGGAATGGCAATCAGTAAAATCAATGAAGCTTACAAAAGCCTTGTTGATCAATTGCTGAAAGCCGATACGAAGGTAAAATTATCACTTGCCAATGCAATATTCTACCGTAACGGTTTCATGGTTAAGCAGCCATTCCTTGACACAATGAGTGATGACTACAAAGCCACGGTTGAAGGACTTGATTTTTCAGCTCCCTCAGCTCTCACCACAATCAACAAATGGGCAAGCGATAATACTGCCGGCAAGATCCCCAAAGTGCTTGAGGATATTTCCGCCGATGCTGTTATGTTCATTATGAATGCTCTTTACTTTAAGGGCGACTGGAGCTATCAGTTCGACAAAACAGCTACCGGCAACCGTCCCTTTAACCCCGATGGCGCTCCGCAGGTCAGCGTAAGCACCATGAACGGCGAAGTTGGATCAAAAATATTTTACGGAAGCAACTACAAAGCCGTGGAGATGCCCTACGGACGAACCAATTTCACAATGATAGTAATTGTACCAACAGAAACACTCGGGGCATTTTATCCGGAACTGACTCCACAGCTATGGAACACAATAACTTCAGGATTTGACGCAGCTGCTGATTTCGGTAAGCTTATCGTCTATATGCCGAAGTTTAAATTCTCATATGAGAAGTACCTGAACGACCAGCTCAAGGCTATGGGCATGGTTGATGCTTTTATTCCCGGTCAGGCAAATCTGTCGGGAATCTCCGATCAGTCAATCTTTGTAAGCTTTGTGAAACAGAACACGTTTGTGGAAGTCGATGAAAAGGGCACCGAAGCTGCCGCTGTTACCACCATCGGGATTGAATTAACCAGCATGCCTTCGCAGCCCCCTCAGTTCATTATCGATAAATCGTTCGTGTTCGCAATTCGGGAACGCACCACCAATACACTTCTGTTTATAGGACAGGTGGTTAGACCGTAATACAATCGAAGACCAAAGATAAAAGACCAAAGACCAAAGACAAAAGGCACAAGGTACAAGGTACAAGGTGCAAGGTGCAAGGTGCAAGGTGCAAGACAAAAGATAAAAGTTACAGGGTAATAATAAATTGAAATACCAATAAATCAAAGAAAATGAAAAATATGATTAGAATATCAATGTATCTGTTTGTTCTGGCAGTCATGGCAGGAGGCTGCATGGACAGGACGGTGGAACGGATAACTTACACGGCCAATGTGCCTGTGTACATGTCGTTCAGCGAATTCCGGAGCAGCTTTCAGAAGAGCGGGCCTCTTGAGCTTACCCATCCCGGCAAAGTTTATTTCAAGGACGGTTATCTGTTTGTGAATGAGTATGGAAAGGGGATACATGTCATTGACAATTCCGATCCGGCCAATCCCGAAAAGATGGCATTTTATGAAATAATGGGGAATGTCGACATGGCAATAAAGGGCAATATTCTATTTGCCGACAGTTACATCGACCTGGTCGCGATCGATATAACCGATATCGATAATCCGGAGGAAGTCGGCCGGCTGAAGAACGTCTTTCCTGAGGTGGTTCCTGAAGGCGACAAATGGCATCCGTATGCCATGGTCGATAAGAGCAAGGGTGTCATAATTGACTGGGAGGTTAAAACCGTCACCGAGGAGCGTGAACCCGGCAGCGCCTGGGGTGGCTGGATATACCGGGGTGGCCTTGTCTTAATGTCGGCCAAGGAAGCATCCGGCAACTGGTCATCCGGTGCCGGAACCGGGGGCTCAATGGCCAGGTTCATGCTCAATGACGATATCCTCTATCTCATCGCTCATCCCTGGATGCTGAAGAGCGTTGATGCCGGAAAAGCAGATAAGATGAGCATAATCGACAGCATCAGCGTTCCCCGCAATATGGAGACGCTCTTCAGGCTTGAAGATAAGCTGTTTGTGGGAACAACCACCGGCATGCTCATTTATGACATTTCAAATGCGGCAAAACCCAGGCAGATATCCTCCTACGATCATATTACGGCCTGCGATCCAGTGGTTGTTGACGGAAAATATGCCTACGTTACTCTCCGCACTGGCAATGTGTGCACCAACGGACAAAACCTTCTCGAAGTGATTGATATTTCATCCATAACCAACCCCTACCTTGTGAAGTCGTACCCGATGTTCAATCCCCATGGTCTTGGTGTGGATGGCAGGCTGCTTTTCATTTGCGACGGCAAGGCCGGTCTTAAGATTTATGATAAGTCAGACCCCCTGGCGATTATCACCAGCCAGCTGGCGCATTATCCTGATTTCGACACTTTTGACGTAATACCAATGGGCGGAATACTTATGCTCGTGGGTGATGACGGGATATATCAGTATGACTATTCCGATCCGCAAAACATAGTACAGATAAGTCGCCTTATCATCACCGGGGAGAAGAATTAATACCATGAGGCACATCAGGTTCATAATTGCCGGCCTGCTGCTTGTGATAACACTTATATCACCGGCACAGAAGCGTGAAAAACAATCGATCGTACTTAACGATGGCACTGTGATAGCCGGTACCGTTATAGCCGATTCGTCAGAATTCCTGGTCGTGAGGATAAAAAGTCCGCAAGTGATAACATTGGGAAAATCACAGGTTTATTCGACGGGGAATGTCAGAACGGAAGATAAATATAGTTACGATAAGAAGGGATATTCAATGAGATTATCAGCATCAGTTCTTGCCGGACAAAACAAATATGGTAAAACCAGCAGCCTGAGCTTTCATCTTTCCAACGGCTACCAGTTCCGCAACGGACTCTCTATTGGAGCAGGCACCGGCATTGAGGAACTCGATGTGACGGTGATGCCGGTTTATGCCGATCTGCGATTCCAGCCGTTCAAAACAAGGATTTCACCCTTTGCCTGGGTGAAAAGCGGCTACGGCTTTCCGTTGAATGACCGGACCGGCGAAGAACATTATTATTATGGCTATTACCCCGATTCAAAAGGAGGCATAATGTTCTGTGCAGGTGCGGGCGTAGCTCTCTGTTCATGGAAACATAACGCCGTCAGCTTTGGTATCGGGTACCGCCACCAGAGACTGAGCTTCAACCAGCAGTATATATGGAACGAAGAAATAAACAATGCTCTTGTAACATACTTCAACAGGATTGAAGTGCAATTTGGTTTTATATTCAGATGAATAAATATGGGAAAATCCATCATAAAACCATCCTGATTGAGTTATTTTGAAATAGCTTAATCCGGATGCTGAGAATGGGCAAAGGGGAAAAAGATGAACAGTTATTGTCAGACCTGGAACTTATCAGGCGTTGTTCGGAGGGGGAGGTCCGCGCCCGGGAACTTCTTTACAGGCGTTATTTCTCTTTTGCTATGTCGGTGGCCGTCAGATACACCGGTGATGAAAGCGAGGCCATGGAGATAGTAAATGACAGCTTTATGAAGGTACTTGAAAAAACAGGCGAATTCGACACCACAAGGCCATTCAGGCCCTGGTACGGCAGGATACTTGTCAATTCGGCTATTGACAGTTACCGGAAGAACACGAGGCATTCGCCACATCTTCAGATAAGTGATATAGAAACAACAGAGGAACAGGACCCCGAAGTCTATGCAGAGCTTTCGGCTGCCGATATCCTTTCTCTTTTCAGGCAGCTGCCTGAAAAATACAGGGTAACCTTCAACCTCTTTGAAGTTGAGGGTTATACACATGATGAAATAGCGAAACAACTTGATATTTCAGCGTCAACCTCGCGCTCCAACCTGACGCGTGCCAGGAAGATGCTGAGGGAACTCTACATTAAGAATTTCAATCCCGTCAGGAGGAACAATGAAGCAATTTGACGACATATTCAGGGAAAACGTTAATAAGGCTTTCAGCGGCTATAATGCCGATCATCTCGCTGATCAGGGATGGAATTCGCTAGAGGCTGCGGGGAAGGGAGAGCGGAGGCGAATCAAAATGATAGCCTTCTGGACCAGGGCGGCTGTAGTAACCCTGCTCGTCGGGAGCAGTGTCCTGATTGGTTACCTGGCTCTTAACCGGCAATCTTCAGTGGAAATAGTTACTTTACCGGAAACAGATGCGGAGAAAGTGATACCTGATAAAGAGCTTGCCGGAATCGAAAGTCCCGCATCTGAAGTTTTCCCGGAAACATCAGGTCCGGCAGGAGACGGAATCGAGGTAAAACAAAAGGAAGCTCTTCAGGCTCAGTTTGTTGCTGAAATAACCGTGGTGCCGGAACAGCCGAACAAGGGTATAATCCTGTTGCATTCCGACACAACCCTGCTTCCTGTAGTGGCAGAAAACAGATTTCTTCTGTCTGAAGATTCGGTAAACCTTGTTTATGAAAAGGCTCTTAAAGAATTCATGGAAGGAGAAACGGTGAAAGAGATTGCTGCAGAAGAGGAGAAAAGATACGGCAGGACAACTTTCATAACCGGACTCTCGGGATTACTGGCACATGTTAAAGATGCCTCATCAACTGCACCCGGGGTGTCGGTAGGCTTTTACGTGGATCAGAAAATAACCGAGCGGATTTCATTAAGGCCGGGCCTGGCTCTTGCGATCAACTCACTTGGTATTGACAACGGAACCGGCAATGAGAAACTGGCTTACTCCCTTCCGCTGATTGACGGTAACAGCGGAACGCCCGATTCCTACAGCGGGCATCTGAACATGATTGCCATGGAATTGCCCCTGAATGTTGTATTCAGGGTGTTTGAAAAGGAGCGCTCAGGGGTCTATTTATCGGCCGGCGCCTCAACAATGATCTATATCAGCCAGCAGTTCACGGGCGATTTCGTGAATGAATACACAATGGAGCAATTTAACGCAGCTACCGGTTCAATGACTTCTGAAAAAAGATATTCAACGGTTACAGTTGAAAACAGCTATGGGTCCTTCAGCCGAACCGACTATCTGGGACTTGCAAACTTTTCGGCCGGCTACACATTCCCTTACGGTAAAACAGCAACCCTGCTGATTGAGCCTTTCCTGCAGTTACCTTTCAGCGACCTTACTGCCCTAAATCTCCGTGTGCGTTACGGAGGGATATCGATGAAGATCCGTTTTGGAACTGATGCCTTTCGCAAGGGGAAGCAGTAATTAAACTACTGTATAAATGTCAAATGCCTCCCGGCAGCCTTTCTGTATTATTTATATTGACCAGACCACATCCGGACTGGGAAATCAGAATGACTGAAGGTGCTCGTATTGTTATTTTTTGTTATTTAGACCCCCGTATTGAAATATATTCCTCACCAGATAATACCTGTATCTATGGAATCAAATTTTCTGACCGAAGCTTTTCTTCCTATTTCCCTGGGTATAATTATGCTGGGCATGGGCCTGGCATTAACACCGGATGATTTCAGGCGGGTAGCGCTTTATCCGAAGGCTGCCACGATCGGGATCCTGAATCAGATCATAATCCTGCCTGTCATTGGTTTTCTTCTTCTGCTGATCTTTCCCATGAGCACTCCGGAACTTGCAGTCGGCATTATGGTTCTTGCCGCCTGTCCCGGCGGACCGACATCAAACCTGATCTCGCACATATCCAGGGGAGACACAGCATTATCCATTACCCTGACAGCCATCTCAAGCATTATTGTCGTTTTCACTATCCCGCCGGTCGTCAATTTATCCCTACGCTATTTCATGCACCAGGGGGAATATATCCCTCTCCCCGTTTTAAAAACGATGCTTTCAGTGATCGTCATCACGCTTGTTCCTGTGGCTATTGGTATGATCATCCATGCCAGGGCGCCCCGGTTTGCAGCTTTGATGAATAAGCCGGTGAAGATCATGTCCGGCATACTGCTCATAGTGGTCATCCTTGCAGCTGTCCTCAATGACAAGGAGATACTGGCCAGTTCGTTCAGACAGGCCGGTCCGGTAGCCCTGGCGCTTAACCTGATCATGATGCTCATCGGGTTCTTTTCCGCCCGGTTGTTCCGTTTACAAATGGCGCAGCGAATAACAATATCCATTGAATCTGGCATACAAAACGGAACCCTGGGTATCGCCATCTGCGCAACTCTGCTGCACAATCCGACAATGACCATCAGCCCGGCCATCTACAGCCTGATCATGTTCATGACTGCGGGTGTCATTATCGCCTGGATGAATCTCGGATATAAAAGATGATTTCCCAAAGAAGCTAAAATCACGATATTATTTGTTGCCTGCCGGGCAGTGATCATAGAACTTTTTTCAGCATTAGGTGTTTTATATTCAGGACTACAGCGAAAATATTAAAAATAAGAAAAGCATCATGGCTGATTTAAAGACCAGATACCTGGGATTGGAGATTAAGAATCCCGTTATAGCAGGAGCTTGCGATCTTTCAACAAATATCGACAATCTCAAAAGAATGGAAGAGGCTGGAGCGGCAGCCATCGTTTACAAATCGCTGTTCGAAGAACAGGTACATCTTGAAAATCTCGAGTTTTTTGAACAAAGGACAGAGTATGAAGAACGAAATGCCGAAATGACCACTCTTTTTCCGGCGCCAGGATCAGATCAATCCTCTCCCGAGAAGCATTTAATGAGATTGAGGCAGGCCAAAGAATCTGTTTCAATTCCGGTAATTGCAAGCCTTAACGCGCTATATGATGAGACATGGATAGATTATGCCTTAAAAATTGAACAATCCGGCGTTGATGCCATAGAGCTTAATTTTTACTCAGTACCTGAAAAATTCGTTAAAGACCATACAGAGACTGAACAAAAACAGATAAAAACCCTGTCAGCTGTCAGATCAGCCGTGAAAATACCTGTCTCAGTCAAGCTGAGCCCTTTCTATACCAATCCCCTGAGGTTTTTCTCCGACCTTGATAAGGCAGGCGCTGACGGCCTGGTTTTATTCAACAGGCTTTTTCAGCCGGATATCGATACAGAAACTCAACAGCACGCATTTCCTTATAATTTAAGCAATCCTGAAGATAAAAGGCTTCCCCTGCGCTTCGCCGGATTGCTTTATGGCAATATTGATGCTTCAATATGTTCGAATTCAGGAATATTCAACGGGAAAGATGTAATAAAGATGTTGCTGGCCGGGGCAGATTGTGTTCAGGTTGTAAGCACTCTTTATTTAAACCAGATAGAGGTTATTACCTCAATGGTAAGAGAAATTGAATCATGGATGGATTCAAATGGTTACAGCACTGTTGATAGTTTCAGGGGTAAGCTCTCGAAGAAAAAATCAGGAAACGAACTCCCGTATCGGCGTGCACAATACATTGATTTTATGATGAGCACATCAGAGATCCTGAAGAAATACAGGATAATCTGACAGGAGTCCGCTCCCGGATCTTTATGACCGGCAATCAGGGAAGTCCTATTTGCTGAAAGATCTTCTTATGTCTGCTTTCAGCGAATTATATTCTTCCTCGGAAACCATTTTAAACTCGGCAATATTTCCATGTTTGTCGAGCTTCATGATTGAGTAATCCGGAAGGAGATATTCTCCCTTCATGGCAAGACCGGGATCAATAAGAGGAGTCCCTTCCACGATGGCAGCAGATTTTCCGTAAATATACGGGATATAGAAAAACTTGGTATAAATTACCCCGTCGACTAAAGCAATGCAACCCGGAACTCTTTCAATGGCCCTGTCTGTAGCCTCCTTTATATTGGCAACTCCGGTTGGTATAAAAATAATTATATGAGCAACATCTTCGCCTGTCATTCGGGTTGTCCCTCTTTTAAAGGTAGCCGCTTTAGACAGGTCTATGTTTTTGGTCGAAACAATTGTGAAATCGAGAATACGATTTGTACATCCAACGGATAACAGGATGACTGTTGCGATCAGGATAAACTTTTTCATTTTCTTCTTTTTTAATTGTCCTACTCTTATGGCTTTTCGGTGCGCCCCGTTTGTCTATGGTCTCAGGACTCCATGGTTTTATGGTGAATC
>Ga0116204_1001535_pt1 | contig 12876 bp, 11 predicted proteins | sample LakKivwa52mmetaG_FD_94481 | JGI IMG/M metagenome (GOLD analysis project Ga0116204, IMG submission 94481) | Anoxic lake water microbial communities from Lake Kivu, Rwanda to study Microbial Dark Matter (Phase II) - Lake Kivu water 52m metaG | ecosystem: Environmental > Aquatic > Freshwater > Lake...
AATACATTCAAAATGGCGCCGCTCGGTGTTCACTTTGGCGCTGGCCCAGGTGTTATTGAAAAGGATCCATATTTCGGTGGCGTAGGCCCCGATCGACATGGGTGCCAACAATGCGGTGGATGTATGACTGGATGCAGATTTAATGCGAAGAACACTCTTCCGAAAAATTATCTTGGATTAGCAGAGAGCGCTGGGGCGAAAGTTTTCCCGGAACATACTGTTGAATCTATTGAGGAATTGCCCGGTGGGGGTTGGAAAGTCAGAGCTCGAAAGAGCCGAGCTTGGTTTGGTGGGAAGCGAACATTTACTGCAGGTGAGGTAGTTGTAGCTGCTGGTACTTATAACACCCAGAAATTGCTACATAAGATGAAAGATTCTAAGAAGCTACCGAAGCTCTCTAACTCACTTGGGAAATTATCGCGGACTAATTCCGAATCTTTAGTTGGGGCGATCATGCCCCATAAGGGTGAGATTGATTTCTCCAAAGGCGCAGCAATTACCTCTTCATTCTTTCCAGATGAGCACACCCATGTTGAACCTGTGCGCTATGGAAAAGGCTCGAATTTTATGGGCTTATTGCAGACCGTTATGACTGATGGAAATTCATCAAAAGTGCGACGTCGCCAATGGTTGTTAACCCTATTCACCAAACCACATCTGATTGCAAAGATTTTCGATGTGCGCAGATGGAGTGAGCGGACCGTAATCGCTCTAGTGATGCAGAATGTTGATTCATCAATTGCAGTTAAAGGCAAGCGGGGGCTATTTGGTTGGCGATTGACTTCCAAAAACGATAGCGAACATCCGAATGCAACTTATATCCCAGCTGCAAATGAAGTTGCGCGAAGGATTGCAAAAAATCATAGTGGAACCCCAGGTGGACATATTGGAGATCTAATTAATGCTCCGTTTACCGCTCACTTTGTGGGTGGTTGTGTAATTAGTGATAACCCAGATAAAGGTGTGATTGATCCGTATCATCGGGTTTGGAACTATCCAACGTTGCATGTGGTTGATGGTTCTAGCGTTACTGCAAACCTTGGAGTAAATCCTTCACTAACTATTACAGCGCAAGCAGAACGCGCCTTTTCGCTCTGGCCCAATAAAGGCGAGAGCGATACAAGACCACCGCAAGGAAGCGCTTACAAAAAGATTAATTGGATAAAACCAAACTCACCATTTGTTCCAGCGGGTGCTTATGGAGCGCTTCGAAGTTAACTTATATCCATGATGTGGCGATTGCCGCGATCAAAAGTTAAGTAATTCCAAGTCCAATCCGCCATGGTTCCGATCTTGTTTCGCCCACCCAATAGGTAGAAGAGATGGAGCCATAACCAGGCATACCAGGCTGGGATTCCGGCCAACTTAAGTGGACCCACTTCGACAACGGCTTTATGGCGGCCGATAGTTGCCATCGAACCCTTGTCGCGATACTTAAATGGTGAAAGTACTTTATTTGCAAGCAAATTTGCGATTTGAGTCTTTAAGTGGCGACCCTGTTGCATTGCAACTGGTGCAACCATAGGTAGGAAGCTTCCATCTTCTCCCTTTGCGCCGGCAATATCGCCAATCGCAAAGATGTATGGATAGTTAGTTACTTGCAGAGTTGGTTCAATTGAGATTCGACCACGATCAATGGGCAGATTTAACTTCTTCATGACCGGTTCTCCGGTTACCCCAGCCGCCCAAATCGTCACTTCAGATGGCAATTTCGATTTATCGCCAAGCAGAATCATCCTTGGCTTAACTTCATTTACTGAGGTATTGAGAAGTACGTTGACGCCAAGCTTTTCAAGATCGCGCTTGGTCCGATTTGATAAGAGCGGCGAGAAAGAGGGAAGCAATCTTGGGCCAGCCTCAACAAGGTTTACAGTTATATTTGCTGCAGCTTTTGCAAAATCTGATTTAAGTGGACCCTTCTTTAACTCTGCAATTGCACCGGCCATCTCAACGCCAGTTGGTCCACCGCCAACTACGGTGATTGCTAATTTTGTATCATCTTCAAATCGACAGAGATCTTCAAAGCGGCGCAAGATTGATGAGCGAATTTCAAGTGCTTCAGAGACGCTCTTCATACCAAGGGCATGTTCGGCAACTCCGGTAACACCAAAGTCACTTGTCGCAGAGCCCATAGCAACAACTAGATAATCAAAATCTAGAACTTCGCTTGAATCTAGTTTTACTGACTTGTTCTTATGATCAATCGTTAAGGGTGAGCCCATGCGGAACTTAATCTTGGTCTTACGAAGTGCGCCCCGAATTGGATGGGCGATGTGATCTGCGGCCAGGCCTGCGGTTGACACCTGATAGAGCAGCGGTAGGAAGGTCTGGAAATTATGGCGATCTACAAGGGTTACATCCGCGATGGAATCGAGCGCTTTAGCTGCTGTTAGCCCACCAAAGCCCGCCCCAAGAACAACTACTTTTGGCCGAGACACCTTCGGAAGTCTACTGTTTAACCATGCCAAACTCGCGCCGAATTCTCGTTACGGGAGCATCGGGTTATGTAGGTGGGCGACTTGTACGCGCGCTTTTAAATGAAGGTTTAACAGTCCGAGTTAATGTGCGCGATAAGAAGAAGATTTCAGGACAGATTTGGGCAAATGAAGTAGAAGTTTCAGTAGGCAACGCAACTAATTTTGAAGAGATGAAGCGCGCACTTGATGGTGTTCATACTGCTTTCTATTTATTACATTCAATTGGCGTTGGAAGTGACTTTGATGAGTTAGAAGCTGAGATGGCGCGTAATTTTGCAAAGGCGGCAGAAGCTAGTGGCGTAAAGCAAATTGTTTATCTCGGTGGAATTGCAAATGTAGCTAAGCAGAGTAAGCATCTTGCATCTCGCGCGCGCACCGGTGTTGAACTTAGTTCTACCTCAGTCCCAGTCCTTGAAATGCGCGCAGGGATAGTTATTGGTTCGGGCTCGGCATCTTTTGAAATGCTCCGCCATCTAACGCATCGATTACCAATTATGACAACGCCCAAGTGGGTCTCAAATCGCACCCACCCAATCGCAATTCGCGATGTGCTCTGGTATTTAACCAATGCGGCAAAATTAGAAACTCCAAAATCTGGAATTTTTGATATCGGTGGCCCGGAAATACTTTCTTACGCAGATATGATGCAGAAATTTGCAAAGTGCTCTGGACTTCGCAGGCGCTGGATCATAAGAGTTCCAGTTTTAACCCCAAAGCTATCTAGCCTTTGGATTGGTTTTGTTACCCCAGTCCCAACGAGATTAGCGCGCCCACTTATTGGCTCGTTAATAAATGAAACTGTGGCTGATCCCAAGAAGAGCATCGATGCGATTATTCCTAAGCCCCCCGAAGGGCTAATTGATGTAACGACCGCTATAAACCTTGCACTTTCGCGCACAACCAGCAATCAAGTTGAGACTAGATGGTCGGATGCGAATGTAATTACCGCTCCGTGGCAAAAGGCCCAGAGCGATCCAGATTGGGCCGGTGAGATAACGCTTCGCGATAAGCGCGAAGTATCGACTGATGCTCCGATTGATTGTGTCTGGAAATCTATTGAACAAATTGGCGGGGAAACTGGTTGGTATGGCGCTGACTTCTTATGGTGGGCGCGCGGAGTGATTGATCGAATAGTTGGCGGAGTTGGAATTAGGCGGGGCCGGCGCGATCCAAAGCATTTAAGAGTCGGAGATAGCCTAGATTTTTGGCGCGTAGAAGCGATTGAGAAAGAGAATGTATTGCGTCTATATGCCGAGATGATTCTTCCCGGTAAAGCCTGGTTGGAATTTAGAATCTCAAATGAAGATGAAAAAGTTCGGATTGTGCAGGAAGCAACATTTTCACCACGCGGACTAGGCGGACAACTTTATTGGTATGCAGTTCTTCCACTTCATGCATTTGTCTTCCCGACGATGCTTCGTAATATTGTGAGAAGTTCAAAACGGAAAGCGCTCTTCGGCGATGCATGAGTTTGATGAAGAGATTGATGCGTTAGCTGCAAAAATCCTCGAATACTCATTGATAAGACTTAAGAAGGATCCACCACTTGATGGTCCGTGGACATATGACGAGTTGTATGCCGAAGTGGGCGAGACCATAACCGAAGCAGGACTTGGCGGTGAGCGGACCCTTGATCTCTTTAAACATGTTCTCTCGCAAGCATGTATTTCGACAGACCATCCGCGCTATCTAGCTTTCATTCCATCGGCACCAACCGAGTCTGCGAACTTATTTGATTTAGTCGTTGGCGCATCTGCGCTTTACGGTGGCTCGTGGTTAGAGGGAGCCGGAGCAGTTTTTGCTGAGAATCAGGCGCTTAAGTGGCTTAGTGATCTCGCAGGAATACCAAGTAGCGCTGGTGGAGTTTTTGTTCAAGGTGGAACAGTTGGAAATCTATCCGCTCTAGTTGCAGCCCGCCATAACGCGCGAAAGCGAGAGCCCAAGATCGAGAAATGGGTAATCGCTTGTAGCGATGAGGCGCATTCTTCAATTAAGAGCGCTGCCAGCGTTATGGATGTAGAAATCCTCACCATAAAGTGCGATAAGAAACATCGACTTCAAGGTCGCGAAGTGTCAAAAGCGATTGATGAATTTCATGGAAACAATCCGAAGAAGCGGGTATTTGCAGTTGTTGCGACAGCGGGCACAACAAATCTTGGGATCATCGATGATTTAGATGGAATCGGTAAGGCAGCTAATCAACGCGGAATTTGGTATCACGTTGATGGCGCATATGGTCTTGCAGCTCTTGCTTCACCGAAGACAAAACCACTTTTCAAAGGAGTTGAACTAGCAGATTCCTTTATCGTCGATCCGCATAAGTGGCTTTTTGCTCCATTTGATGCCTGTGCGCTTATCTACCGAAATCCTGAGATTGCGCGCGAAGCACATACTCAACATGCTGGATATTTAGAGACTTTAAATAAGGGTGAGTGGAATCCATCGGATTATGCAATCCACTTAACGAGAAGGACGCGTGGACTTCCGTTCTGGTTCTCACTTGCCGCTCATGGAACCAATAAATATGCCGAAGCTATGGATAAAACAATGGAGTTAGCGCGGCAAAGTGTGGAGTTAATTAAGGAACATCCCAACTTGGATTTAATGATGGAACCAGAACTTTCAATCGTTGCTTTCACAAAGAAGGGTTGGGACACTACTGACTATCAACGCTGGAGTGATAAATTGTTAAATGATCAGATTGGTTTTGTTACTCCTTCAACGCATGAAGGAAAGCCGATATTGCGATTTGCAATTGTGAATCCATGGACCACAATTACTGATATAAAAGTGATTCTGGCTACCCTCTAAATCCTAAGAATCTCCTACCTTTCTAGTTAAATATCGCGCTATGGAAGAGATCAAACTCGAGGCCTCAGTTGCCCTTAGCGACCTTGAGGTGCGAATTCTGGAATTCGAGCGTCTATGGTGGCGCTATGCCGGAGCAAAAGATGTCGGAATAAAGCAAGAGTTCAAGCTCTCGGCCCGCGAGTACTACGAGCTGCTTAACAATTTGATTGATCGGCAGGATGCCCTCGCTGCCGCACCGCTTCTAATAAAACGCCTGCGCCGGCTCCGGGAAGCCCGGCTTGCAAAGCGAATTAGTTAATAAGTTCTAATCTAGAACCCCACTTACCAAGAACTCGTTCTTTAGAAGTTACCAGGACTTTTTCTAATAGAACTGCATAGATATCTCGAAAGTCCGTTGTAACAGCAAGATCATCATCTTTAAGTTTTTGTAGCGATGGTTGCTCGCCATAGAAACCACCTTTAACGCGTTCACCGAGTAAGAAGACCGGCCCTGAAGTTCCATGGTCAGTTCCCTGTGAAGCATTAGCGCGGACTCGTCGACCAAACTCGCTGTAAACAAGAACTGTCACGTCTTTGCTTCTATTTGTGGAGCGCATTTGTGACATGAATTTTGAAATCGAACCAGAAACAGCGCCAAGTAGGGCCGATTGTGCAGTGTTCTCATCGGCATGCGTATCAAAACCACCTAGTGAAACTGACCAGACCCGCGTTGGCGAACCAGCTGCAATTAGCTTTGCCACAATTTCTAATTGGGCTGAGAGATTTGAATCTCCGCCGGCATTTCCACCGACAACGGTTGGTAAATCGTTTGCTGGAGGAGCTGGATCCTTTAATATCGGAGTTACCTCAGCAGATACCTCAAAAAGATTTCGCATAGTTCGAGCTGCCATCGCCGTTAATCGATCATCGCTGGGACTATTCATTGAGAGCTTTGCGCAATCACTCGCAAGCGATCCGGTGGGAACTTTCAAACCGCCTAACGGAAGAACTGAGCCAGATCTGCGATTTCCAGCGAGAAGTGGCGGTAGAACCGAGCCAAGACCAATTGCAAGGAGTGGATCCTCCTTCTGAGTTTCCACCCAACGACCTAGCCAACCGGTATTACTTGCAGTCAGAGAGGCGCTCTGCCAAATTGCCATGGATGAAAAGTGAGATCGATCTGAATTTGGATAACCAACTCCTCTAACGATTGCTAGTTGATTCTTATCCCAGAGAGACTTGAATCCGCTCATTGCTCCATTTAGCGCAAGACCTTCGCCTATGGGAAGCACTTGACTCTCCTTATAAGCAAGTTGTGGCCGAAGAGATTGGTAAACCGAATCTTGATAAGGAACAACTGTGTTGAGTCCATCATTTCCACCGTACAAAGTAACGACAACGAGAATTGGAGTTCCAAGAGGTAGCGGTCTTGAGATAGCCGCATTGGCTATCTCTTCAATAGAAAGCGTATGTGCAGCCGCGGCGATTGCTCCAGCTCCAGTCATCTGGATGAATTTGCGTCTTGTTAATGTGTCCACTTTTCTCCTAACAACTTCATGCATTCACCAGATATTCAGGGCTACAGATTCCAAGTACTGCAAGTCGTTGAGGGTCACGAATTGCTCCATTAAGTGCTTGTCTTGTTCGCTCGCTCCAAGATGCAACCCCAAGCCAATTCGCCAGCCCTTCTAATCGCGCTGCTGCGCTCAAGTTAGATATCGGCGCAAGTTGACCTCTCTTAGCCAGATAGTCTGCTGCTGCGAGCCGTGTTTGAGTTGATGCCGCTGACAACCAGGCTTCATCTGCGGGCCAACCACCCACATTTGGCGGGAAATATGGTCTTTGGCCCAGGCCATTTAAGAGATTTATCAAGTAATCCGGCCGTTCAAATTGCGAGGGCGTTATGTCCAAAGCGCGAAGTGCCGAAATAAGCCAGTCAAGCGGCGATTTAACTTGGGTATTCACAGGGTCAATGAATCCTGGATGGGCAACGAGCGCTTGAACAGAAGAAAGGATGTTGCGATCTGCGAATGCATTTTCAATCGCAGAGTTATTAGGTAAATCGGAGGATGAATTTATAAATCGATACCAGAGTCGCTCTGGGATGAATCTTTGACAGTCTCTTCGATTAACTAGAAACTCCGTCAAAGAAATCGCATCAAATGTTCCAGATGTTCCAAGGAATGATATAGCTCCGGTAAAACTCTGGCGTAAATTCCGCGAAACTGAACCAGAACTCTTCACCACTTTATATCCAGTAAGCGCTTTGGCAGTTTGCTTTACATCATCCTCGGTATAACGATTTACGCCTAGGATAAATAACTCCATTAATTCTCTAGAAAGATTCTCGTTTGGAGCCGCTGAAGTGTTCTTTTGGCCATCAAGCCAGTAGATAAGCGCGCCATCGAGAACCATTGCTTTTGCCATGTCTCGGAAATTTCCAAGGGCGCTTTTCCGCAGGGAATCAACATGATTAAACATGACAATTGGCTCATCAACTTTTGCATATGAAGTAGCCCAATGCCCATGCCAAAACCATGTCATTCGCTCTGTGATTGGATTTTCCTGAGTGACCAATTCATCTAGCCACCAAAGTGTCATAGTTCTTAATTGAAAACGTTTCTGCTCAACGTAATCAACAATTTCTGGAGAATTTGGGCGAGGTTGTTTGCCTAAATCCTTCAGGCCTAGCGAAGCTGCTAAATCAGGCGAAGCCGACTCTGCCTGTGCGAGCGCCCTTTCTGCTGATCTGTAGAACCCCAAAGAAAGTAGCTCCTCGAATTCACCCGGCTTTGGGCCAAACCCAATCCGATGGCTCAGCCGAGCGAGGTTGCGCCGCTCCTCAATACTTACCGGCGCCATGCGAGCAAAGTAGAGGTTATGAGTGGCACATGGATGAATCGGGCCTGAAGGTTGCCTGACAATTCCGTTTAGGGCTCGATTAGGGCCGGATTTGAGGGAGGGATAACGCTGATTTGAGGTCGGGAATACACCCGCCTAGGCTTGGCGTTAGCACTCGTCGGGCGAGAGTGATAAGTCGCCCGAACCACCTCTACGAACAGGGAGCGAAGAAGAACTATGGCAAAGATGATTGCCTTTAATGAAGAAGCACGCCGCGGTCTAGAGCGCGGGATGAATACCTTGGCAGATGCCGTAAAGGTAACCCTCGGGCCACGTGGACGAAATGTTGTCTTAGAGAAGAAGTGGGGCGCACCCACAATCACAAACGATGGCGTCTCGATTGCAAAAGAGATCGAACTAGATGATCCATGGGAAAAGATTGGCGCCGAGCTCGTTAAGGAAGTTGCTAAGAAGACCGACGATGTCGCAGGAGATGGAACTACTACTGCAACCGTTCTTGCCCAAGCACTTGTCCGCGAGGGACTTCGCAACGTTGCTGCTGGCTCAAATCCGATGTCACTAAAGCGTGGAATTGAAAAGGCAGTCGAGGCAATTTCAGCCGAACTCTCCGCAATGGCAAAGCCAGTTGAGACTCAAGCACAGATTTCAGCAACCGCATCGATTTCAGCAGCTGATTCAACTATCGGCGAAATGATCGCTGAGGCGATGGAGAAGGTTGGCAAGGAAGGCGTAATCACCGTCGAAGAGAGCAATACATTCGGCCTTGAGTTAGAACTCACCGAAGGTATGCGTTTTGATAAGGGTTACATCTCTCCATACATGGTCACAGATACCGATCGGATGGAAGCGGTACTTGAAGATCCATACATCTTGATTGCAAATTCGAAGATTGCAAATATCAAAGATTTAGTTCCATTACTTGAGAAGGTAATGCAAGGCGGTAAGCCACTCGCAATCATCGCTGAAGATGTTGAGGGCGAAGCTCTTGCAACTCTAGTCGTAAATAAGATTCGCGGAACATTCCGCTCCGTTGCTGTTAAGGCCCCAGGTTTTGGCGATCGCCGTAAAGCGATGCTCCAAGATATGGCGATTTTGACTGGTGGAACCGTAATTTCTGAGGAAGTTGGCTTGAAGCTTGATGCAACTACTTTGGATCTCTTGGGCAAAGCGCGCAAAGTCGTTGTAACCAAGGATGAGACCACTATCGTTGAAGGTTCTGGCGATGATGAGATGATCAAGGGTCGCGTCAACCAGATCCGCGCTGAAATTGAGAAGAGCGATTCTGATTATGACCGCGAGAAGCTCCAAGAGCGTCTAGCTAAGTTGGCTGGTGGCGTCGCCGTCATCAAGGCCGGCGCTGCAACTGAGGTTGAACTCAAAGAGCGCAAGCACAGAATCGAAGATGCGGTTCGAAACGCAAAGGCTGCTGTTGAAGAAGGAATCGTTGCCGGCGGTGGCGTTGCACTTCTACAAGCTTCGAAGAAAGCTTTCGAGAAATTGAAACTATCTGGCGATGAAGCAACTGGTGCAAAGATTGTTGAGTACGCAGTTGAAGCGCCTTTGAAGCAGATTGCAATCAATGCCGGACTTGAAGGCGGAGTTGTTGTTGAGAAAGTTCGCCATCTTGATCCAGGACATGGATTAAATGCTGCAACTGGTGAGTATGTCGACATGATTAAGTCCGGCATCATCGATCCAGCGAAAGTAACTCGTTCTGCACTACAGAACGCGGCATCAATCGCAGCCCTATTCCTAACTACAGAGGCTGTAATTGCAGATAAGCCAGAACCGAAGCCAGCTGTTCCTGCAGCACCTGGCGGAGATATGGACTTCTAAGAACGGTAGACTCGGCTTCATGTCTAGAGCGACAAAGAAGCGAAAGAACTCTAACGAGAGCGGCGGCGTCGATCCATTTGGCGCCGCCGCTCTTGCACGTGGCGCCGCAATTGAAGATACGAAGGATGAGAAGTACGTAGGAAGTCTTCTATCGACTGATACCGATGGCGATCATGTTGCTACTTATCTCTTTGAGGCCCACTTACCTGGTTATGTTGGTTGGCGCTGGGCGGTAACAATTGCAAAAGTCGATCAAGATAGTTCCCCGACTGTCTGTGATGTTGTACTTCTACCGGGAACAGATTCGCTACTTGCTCCAGATTGGATTCCATATAGCAATCGCGTTACTAAAGAAGATGTCTCAGCCGGAACGATCGTTCCAACCGAAATTGATGACGCAAGACTTGTTCCGGCAAGCGCAGTTCTTCCGGAGGACGAAGAGTTAGATCTCCGTGAACTCTTTGAACTTGGCGCCGGACGCTTGCGTGTTCTCTCAATTGAAGGTCGCGACCAAGCAGCCAAGCGTTGGATCGAAGGTGACCGCGGCCCAAATGTAGATATCGCGCGCTGGGCGCCTAAGAATTGTGGGAGCTGTGGTTTTTATCTGCCAATTAGCGGCTCGCTTCGCCAAGCCTTTGGCGTCTGTGCCAATGCAATTTCACCTGAAGATGCCCGCGTAGTTGTGGTAAATCATGGCTGCGGCGCTCACTCCGAGGCGATAAACTAGCCCCCTGTCCGCAAAGCGCGGCGCACAAGACACCTAAATGATTTTTATGTAAAGGAGGCTCCTCCTATGCCAACCGGCCGCGTTAAGTGGTTTAGCCTCGAAAAGGGTTTTGGATTTATCTCATCTGATGAAGGCGAAGATGTTTATATCGCTGCTTCTGCTCTCCCAGATGGTGTTGCAACTTTAAAGCCTGGCACAAAATTAGAGTTCGGTGTTGCCGAAGGTCGTAAGGGTCCACAAGCTCTATCGGTAAGAATTGTTGAAGCGCCACCATCACTTGCAGCATCAAAATCCGGTGCTGATGATCTCGCAGTAATTATTGAAGAATCGATTAAGATGTTGGATCGAGTTGGAAATGGTTTGCGTCATGGTCGTTATCCAAGTGAGGCTGAAGCGACTCGCGTTGCCAAAGTATTACGTGGAATTGCGCAAGAAATAGAGGGGAAGTGAAGCTTTAGAGCCCTTCGCGTTTTGCGCGCCGTTTTGTGTAACGAATTCCAATAAGCCCAAGGGTTATACCGAGTAAGCAAGCAAAAATCACTTTTGCCATCGCGTTTGCAATTATTGCAATTACTAGCGCAATCGTCCAAAGAATTATTCCGATAATGATGACTGGAATAGCGCCACGCATGAAAAGAAGCATACTAGAATCAACTAGTGAGTACGTTGCGATCTTTTCGTCATCGCAACTTTAGAATACTTTTCGCAGCCAACTTCGTCTCAAATATAGGAACCTGGGCCCAAGGCGTTGCACAAGCCTGGTTAATCTTGGAACTAACAAATAGCGGTTCTTATCTTGGAATTGTCACGGCACTTCAATTTGCACCTATTCTCTTTTTTAGTATCTCCGGTGGAAAAATCGCAGACAAGTTCAATAAGCGAAAAGTTTTGATCCTTACTAATTTAACTGGTGCGATTTCTGCACTCTCAGTTGGAACCCTCGTTCTGCTTGACCAAATACAGATCTGGCATGTGATGTTCTTTGCCTTCGTACTTGGTATAGGAAATGCGATTGATGCCCCTACTCGCCAGAGTTTTAATGTTGAGGTTGTCGGTAAAGAAGATCTACCAAATGCCGTTGGTTTGAATTCAGCAAACTTCAATATTGGCCGCTTGATTGGCCCCGGGCTCTCTGGAGTTTTAATTGCCGCTTACGGGACGGGATTCTCATTTATTTTAAATGGAATTTCCTACCTTGGAGTGATTATTTCGCTGCTATTCATTCGGGAGAGTGAGCTCTTCCGAGAAGAGATGAATCGCAGCTCCACCAAGATTCGCCAGGGACTTAACTATGTCCGCGCTCGCCCTGACATCCTGGCAGTGATGTTCACGGTCTTCTTTGCAACCAGTTTTGGATTAAATTTCAATATTTTTAATACGATGATGGCAACAGCTGTCTTTGATAAGAGCGCTGCCGAATATGGCGCGCTAGGAAGCATTCTTGCCATTGGTTCACTCGGTGGCGCTATCGTTTCGGCTCGACTTGAGCGAAAGCGAGACCCAAAGTTCGTAATGAGGGGCTCGATGCTCTTTAGCGTCGTATTGATTGCCTCAGCATTTGCACCGAACTACATCACTTATGCAATTTTCTTACCGCTAATTGGATTTATCGCCCTCATTACCTTCATTGCCGCAAACACAATGGTGCAACTTCGAACTGATTCGGCTATTCGTGGCCGCGTAATGGGAATTTATCTCACTGTTTTTCTTGGTGGAACTCCAATTGTCTCGCCGCTAATTGGCTGGATGACTCAAGAAATTGGTACTCGCTACACAATTGCTATCTGTGGGGCAATTTCTTTTGCCGCTGCAGCGATTACTTATTCAAAATTCAAAGATCGAGTAGAAGTGCCAGAAAGCGTCTTAGTTGATGATGTTTTAGAGGCCACTTACGAGGACAAAAAGGATTAAGCCAAAGAGAATCACAAGGGTCACAGTTCTCCGGAATTTATAGTTCATTTAGCTCTTCATCTCTGTTACGACATGTTCGATAGAAGAGGTAAGGGCGCGGACATCTTCTGGATCAATCGCAGGGAACATACCGATGCGAAGTTGGTTCTTGCCTAACTTTCGGTAAGGCTCAGTATCAACAATTCCATTTGCCCGAAGCGTCTTTGCGATTTCTAAGGCATCTATTCCATCTTCAAAATTGATGGTTGCAACTACATTTGAGCGCATCGCAGG
>Ga0116204_1001538_pt1 | contig 12866 bp, 7 predicted proteins | sample LakKivwa52mmetaG_FD_94481 | JGI IMG/M metagenome (GOLD analysis project Ga0116204, IMG submission 94481) | Anoxic lake water microbial communities from Lake Kivu, Rwanda to study Microbial Dark Matter (Phase II) - Lake Kivu water 52m metaG | ecosystem: Environmental > Aquatic > Freshwater > Lake ...
CAAGAAAGGAGGTCACTCAAATATTCGAAAAAGCGTGGTGAAAATGGGACACCCAAAACACAATGGATAAGGATCATAAGGAAAAGAAAAGAAATAAGAGATTGCACCGGCCTTACATCAACTTAAATCAAAAAAAAGGAGGAACCGTTATGTCACGAAAAGTTTTGTACATTGTTTCAGTCACTCTTATTACTTTACTATGCACGATTGGCCATGTAGCAGTGGCTCAGCAAACACAAAAGCCATCGGCACCCTGTCAGTTTCCTAAGACAATTTGGGGTTCGACGAGTGCTCTCACCTCAGCCGTGACGATAGTCTTCAGCGGGATTGAGCCGGAATTTGAGCCGATCATCGGGTCTAAAACCCGCATGATAAACGCTGACCTCATTCGATCTCAGGCGGTGGCAATTCAGACGAAGAAAGCTTCCTTTTGGATGAGCCATCTTGGTTCAGTGATCAGAGCTACCTATGGTATGGAAGAATTCTCTTCGGATGACTGGGGACCTCAACCAATTCGGTTTATTTGGAAGGGTGGCCCACTTTTCCTCACCATGGTTGCTCGCGGCAATTCAGGCATCAACTCCATTTCCGACCTAAAAGGGAAAAAAGTCGCTTTCTACCCAGGGGGGGAGGGTTTCATTAGTGCTTGTCTCGCCCATGCCAACATGACTCTAAATGATGTGGTAAGATTGCCCACCTCTGGCTTCAATGATGCTCTGCGTGCAGTCCTCGAAAATCGCGCAGATTCAGCCTTTGGAGACACCCTATCGACCCCTATTTATGAAATCGCCGAATCACCTGGGAGCCTCAAGTTTATCCCCCTTCCACACCGGGATAAAGAAGGCTGGAAGCGACTTCAGAAAATCAACCCTTCGTTATTGCCCATGACCCCCCCCAATGGCTGGCAAGGCGCCAAACAGGCCTGGAACGTGGAAATGCTAGGATTTCCTTACGGGATCTTTGCCTATGATGATATTGATGAATGCATAGGTTACGGTGTTTCCAAGGTCATTGCAGAGGGATATTCGTCCTTTATCGGCAGGCATGCCCAATTGAAGTACTGGACGCTGGATACTGCAATCGACGTGCTTGACCTTCCTATGCCGTTACATAGCGGGACAATTAGGTTTTTCAAAGAACGCGGCTTATGGACTGGTGAACGGGAGAAGTGGCAAGAAAATCAATTACGTCGAGAAAAATTGCGTATGGAAGCATGGCCAAAGGCGATCTCGGAGGCTAAATCCAAAGGGGTCAAAATAGCCATCAAGGAACAGGCTTGGGAAAGCTTGTGGATGGGGTATTTGCGAGGTATAGAATAATTCTTTTCTAATCTCGGGCAACACCCTACCAATACGGACTTATAGTTTCGGAGATCCGGGTCATATGGTGTTGCCCGGTGCCCTATTCTTCACGGATCATTTTCTTATACTTACAAAATGGGATCGAGGTTCATACGCCCTCCAGTTGCAAAGACGGGTATCGGCAAATCCTGCAAGAGGCAGGGCTTCGGATGGCATTTTTTTGGTTTTTTATGGGAAACGGTAACGTTCATTCCGTGAGGGAAAGGAAAGCGAGCGTTCGATACCGGAAAGATTTCGCTTCAAAACCTTTTCGGACAGTTCACCTGGCCCCATTCCATTAAATGGTTATGCATTGTATTGCACTTTGCCCCTTCTGCAATTGGGACGGCTTAAAATAACGACCTCTTCATTTTGACGCGTCTTTCTTTTTGATCGATGATTGATTCTTTCTTTTCATGAAAAGAAGCTGCCATGAAGGAACGGGCAATGGATGGATATGGTTTAGGTGCTTGATCAAACGAGTTGGAGGGTTCAGATGGATGAGAAATTGAGGATTTCCGTCATCAGCACGGATGTCGAAACCTCGAAGCTCCAAGGGATTGCACGCAAGATCTTTTTAATCCTAACTCTCATAGGTGTAGGCGCGGCAGTTTTTCACATTTTTGGCTTTAGCATCGGGGGACACGTGATGTGGCCCCGGGCCTATTACTCAATCCTCATCGCCTGTTATCTTCCGTTGATCTTTATCGGGAAGCGCCACCGTGCCGGTTTGCAAGAAATACCTTGGTTCGACTGGGCGGCAATCATTTTATGTATTCTCTGTTGTATTTATATATTCTTCAATACAATGGATATTGAGTATAAAAGCTGGGAATATTATACACCACCCTTAGGGCTCATTGTCGGCTTTGTTCTCTGTTTTTTAATTTTGGAGGCCGCGAGAAGAACCGGCGGTCTTTTGTTCTTTGGAGTTGTGACCTTTTTTTTCTTTTTTCCTCTGTTTGCCCATTTTATGCCAAGAATCATGGAAGGTATCGGATTCACTCTGAAGGAAACCGTCTCCTATTACGTATTCGGAAGCGATACGTTATTTGGCTTGGTCATGGACGTTATGGGGAACCTTTTGATGGGTTTTTTGGTCTTCGCAGTGGCTTTAAATTATTCTGGGGGTGGCCCTTTCTTCTTGAACCTTGCTTATAGTCTCGTTGGAGGCGCTAGAGGCGGACCAGCAAAGGTCGCAGTCATTGGTAGCGGCTTTTTCGGCAGTATGTGTGGTGATGTGATGACCAATGTAACCACGACAGGCTCGATCACTATTCCAGCGATGAAAAAACTCGGGTACCGGCCAGAATATGCTGGTGCTGTTGAAGCCTGTGCTTCAACTGGAGGTGTACTCATGCCTCCCATCATGGGCGCCACGGCGTTCATTATGGCCCAGATCTTGGGTATTTCGTATGCGGATGTGGCTATGGCGGCCGCCATACCAGCCATTCTTTTTTACACTAGCCTGCTCATCCAAGTAGATGCCTACTCCGCAAAAATGGGTTTAAGGGGTTTACCTCGAGATCAAATCCCATCGACAAAGAAAACCCTCAAAGAAGGATGGCCTTTTCTCTTTAGTTTGATTGTATTGGTTATTTTGATTTTTTATCTGAGAGTTGTCGCTTTAGCGCCTTTCTATACTACTGGAATTTTAATGCTTACAGTAATTGTATGGAAATGGAGGAAACTGACCCGACAGCAATGGCTGCGTCAACTAGAGGAAACAGGGAAGGCTATCAGCACAATGATTCCCATCCTGCTTGGAGTCGGTTTTATCATAGGTTCCTTGACGAGAACCGGTGTTGCCAGTTCATTCTCGAGGGAGGTGATTCATCTTGCGGGAGATAACGCGTTATTGCTCCTTGTTATGGGGGCGTTTGGGAGTTTTGTTTTAGGCATGGGAATGACCATTTCTGCATGCTATATCTTTCTGGCCATGACCATGGCTCCTCCTTTAGTGGCGGCAGGTTTTGACCCACTTGCCGTTCATCTTTTTGTTATGTATTACAGCATGCTATCCTTTATCACGCCCCCTGTAGCGCTAGGCGCGGCTGCCGGATCTGCCATTGCTGGGGCTTCTTTTGTGAAGACCGCTTTTACTTCGATGCGCATGGGTTTTGTGCTTTTTATTGCGCCTTTCACTTTTGTCTATACTCCCTCTTTGGTACTTCGTGGCTCATTATCGGAAGCAGCTTTGCATATTTTTACTTTTCTGGTAGGGATTGTTTTTATTGTGGGAATGATCGAGGGGTATATCATGGGTCTCGGCCTGCTAGGGGGAATATATCGTCCTAAACGATTAATCGCTCTGATCACCGGCATCTTGCTTATCATTCCCAGCACATATACAGCGGTTGGAGGTGCGGTTTTAGGTTTTTTGTTGTTTCTACCAATGATGGTCAGATGGGTACGCAAAGTCCTGGGAAGATCCTGAAATTGGATCGACCTTGAAAAAGAGAGTTGATAAGTTTTAGGGAAACAAAAATTGGGTCCATGCATATTGGCAAGATGATTTAAAATCACAACAAGGAGAAAAAGATGAAAGTGACAGCGGTGAAAACATTTCCTGTCTTGGCAGGTTGGCGCGATTGGGTCTTTGTAAAGATAGAAACGGATGAAGGCATTAGTGGTTGGGGGGAAGCTACTCTCCTCGGATACAGCAGGACGGTTGAGGGTGCCGTTCATGATTTAGTCAATGGGGATTTGATCGGCATGGATCCCAGGAATATCGAACTTCACTGGTACACGTTATTCCGGAATACATGGTTCCGTCCATCCATCGTTTTATTGAGCGCCCTTGGCGGAGTAGAGATGGCACTATGGGATATTTTGGGTAAGAGCTTGAATGTTCCCGTGTATCAGCTTCTTGGTGGGGCTTTTCGCCAACAGATCCAGGTCTATAATAACACCTGGTACTTTTCAGCAAAGACCATTGAAGACTATGCAACACTCGCCAAGAGGGCCGTGTCTGATGGTTCAACCTTCCTGAAATGGGATCCTTTCTGGGGCTGCGATGTCTTTCCTTCAGAAGAAGAGATCCAGCGGGCAAAAGAATGTGTTGGCTTAGTTCGTTCAACTGTGGGTGATCACGTGGAGCTATTGATAGAGATGCATGGCCGATTTAGTCCTCATGATGCCATTCGGATAGCCCGGGAGCTTGAACCATTTAGGCCATTCTGGCTGGAGGAACCCATTCCATCTCAGTGCGGTATAGATAGTTTGGAAAAGGTGGCCCAGGCCACTTCCATTCCTATTGCAGGCGGCGAAAAAACACTAACAAGGTGGCAATTCTTAGACCTTATTAAGAGTCAGGTTCTCAAGTTTGTCCAGCCGGACATCACCTACTGCGGAGGTATTTCCGAAGTCAAGAAGATTGCCAATTTGGCAGAGATTTTTTACATTCGGGTTGCACCACACAGCGCAAGTGGCCCTCTCCTGGCCGCAGCAAATCTTCATTTAGATGCCTCCATACCCAACTTTTCGATTCAAGAATTTTTTTATCCAGATTTGGGATTTTATCAGGAAATCTTGATGGAGCCATTTCCTGCACCAAAAAATGGATTCATCCAACTCCCTTCTAAACCTGGTTTGGGAGTTGAACCAAATGAAGATATCATTCGAACCAGGCCATTTGAATATCCGAAAAAACCACTTCATGGTGGGCACTATACGAGTTTGGAAAAATATGGATACAATAAATGACACCAGCTTTGAAGTCAGCTGATTTCTTGATGATAGGGATCGGAAAACGAAACAGTAAAATCTCTGGGAGGTTGGACGATGTCAGACATCACGTCCGGTTGTTATAACGGCAGGATTCTAAGAGTCAATCTATCCGATGAAACCATAGGGACCGAACAGATCGAGGAAGGTTTCTGCCGAAAGTATCTTGGTGGTTCTGGCTTCGTCGCCTACTATATGTTTAAAGAACTGAAGATGGGAATTGATCCACTCGGGCCAGAGAACAAGTTAATCTTCGCATCAGGGCCCATTACCGGAGTCCCAATTCCTGGCGCTGGACGACACAGCGTCGGTGGAAAGTCACCTCTCACAGGCGGCATTTCCCTTTCCGAGGTGGGCGAATTCTGGGGGGCAGAATTAAAGAGGGCTGGCTTCGACGCTGTTATCATCGAGGGGGAGGCCAAGCGCCCTGTTTACCTCTGGATAACTGACGGTAAAGCAGAATTGAAGAAGGCTGCTCACCTATGGGGGAGAGCAACGAAAGAGACACAAAATACTATCAGGACGGAGTTAGCAGATCATCGCATTCGGGTAGCACAGATTGGATTGGGCGGGGAGAACAAGGTACGTTACGCCAACATCATGCATGGTCTCTTTAATACTGCGGGCCGAGGAGGACTGGGAGCCGTCATGGGGTCCAAGAATCTTAAAGCCATCGCTGTAAGGGGACATAAAAGCGTGTCCACGTCTTCACCTGAACAAGTCAAAAGACTGATCAAATGGTTTGTTGACCGCATGGAAGATCTGGCAATACCAGCGATCTTACATAAATTTGGCACGGGTGCGGGCTTGGAACACCATGTCAATTCTGGAAACATACCGGTAAGGAATTTCCGTGACGGATTATTCTCAGAAATTGGTAATATAGACGCGATGACTCTTGCCAAGACCATTCGGGTCGATATGAAGAGCTGCTTTGCTTGTCCTGTGAAGTGCAAAAAAGTAGTGCAATTTGATTCGCCCTACTCCCACGATCCCGATTACGGAGGGCCAGAATACGAAACGATTGCCGCGCTTGGCTCGAACTGCGGGGTCAGTAACTTGAAAGCAATTTGTAAAGCTAACGAGCTTTGCAATGCATATTCGCTTGATACAATTTCTACAGGAGCTACCATTGCTTTTTCTATGGAATGCTTTGAGAAAGGCCTATTAACGAAGAAAGATACAGGGGGGATTGACCTGACTTTTGGAAATGAAGAGGCCATGCTTAAAGTGATCGAACTCATAGCTCGGCGGGAGGGGATCGGTGATCTTCTGGCGAATGGAAGCGCTCGGGTTTCTCAAGCAATCGGCCAGGGGTCTGATGCCTTCGCCATACAGGTTAAGGGATTAGAGGCGGGGATGCATGAACCGAGGCTACGGTGGGGTCTCGGTCTGGGATTTATGATCAACCCGCATGGAGCCGATCACGTATGCAATATGCAAGACCCCTTTTTCAGTGACGACAAAGTTATGGATGTGATGAAACCCTTAGGATTCATTAAGCCCCATCCGGTCAGCAGTCTGGACATGGAAAAAGTTGCCTTATTCAGAACGGAACATCTCATTCGAACTTTGCGTGACTGCTTGTTGATGTGCTGGTTCTGTGTCTGGACCCCACTTCAGCTAGCTGAAATAGTAAATGCAGTCACAGGTTGGAATACAAGCATCGCGGAGCTTTTAAGAATTGCAGAACGCGTCCTCACGCTAAGCAGGCTATATAATGTAAGAGAGGGTTTTACGGAGGCAGATGATAAACTTCCCAAACGTTTTTTTGGACCTAAGACAGATGGCGCTCTTTCTAACCAACCGCTCGATCCTATTGTCATGGAAAAGGCCAAGAGATATTACTATACTCTCATGGGATGGAATCCGGTCACCGGAGTTCCATTAAGAGAAAAGGTTGAAGAGTTAGGATTAAATTGGGTATTAGAAAATTCCTTTAATTCGTATAAATTAAATCCCCCAGCTTGAACAGGAGATTAGAAGGTGGGAAATCTCACAAGAAACTTACCAGGTTCAGAAATAATGCTGCTTGGAAATGAAGCCATTGCAAGGGGTGCCCTTGAAGCGGGTGTACAGGTTTGTGCCGGTTATCCTGGAACACCATCGACAGAAATTGTCCAGAGCCTTATTGAAAGCGCCCAGGCCGCCAATCTCTATGCCGAGTGGTCGGTGAATGAAAAGGTGGCAGTAGAGGTAGCCGCTGCAGCCGCTTTCTGCGGTTTAAAAAGTCTTGCTAGCATGAAAAATGCTGGATTCAATGTGGCTTCTGATACTCTAATGCACCTCAATCTCTCGGGAGTCGGTAAAGGGGCAATGGTTGTTGTCCTTTGCGATGATCCACAGGCACATGCTAGCGGCGACGAAATGGATACACGTCATGTGGCAGAGATTGCCGATGTCCCCCTGTTGGAGCCTTCAAACCCTCAGGAGGCAAAAGATTTTACGAAGTTTGCATTTGAACTTTCTGAGAGATTTAGGACCTATTGTATTGTAAGAAGCTATACCCGTTTATCCCACTCGCATGGGCCTGTGGTTCTGAGCTCTTTACCGGAGGTGATGAGGAGGGCGGAGTTTCATGTCTCGGATCTGATTACTCCCTACGGTGATGGTAGAATACCCGGGTCTGCACCTGTCCAACGCCATTCCCTTCTTCACCAAAAGATGGAGGAAATAAGAGAAATTTTCGAAACGTCTCAATTTAACTTTTCAACTGGCCCGTCGAATCCCGACTTGCTCATTATTTGCAGCGGAAGCGGCTGGCCCTGTTCGGTAGATTCCATTGAGACGCTGGGACTTGAAGATAGGGTTGGTATATTGAAACTGGGAACACTCTGGCCTTATCCAAAGAAGCTTGTCGCTCAACACTTGGAGAAGGTTAAGCAGGTTCTCATCGTAGAGGAAGTTGATTCCCTTATTGAAGGATATGTTAAACAAACACTTGCCGATTTCGTTTTCAATCATCCGATCAAAGTTATGGGGAAATCCTCTGGTCACCTCTTTCATTATGGAGAGGTGACACCGGATGGGGTTATCAACGCCCTCTCAAGCATTTTTAACATACCTCAGCCGTCTCAAGATGTTGCCTATAAGCGAAAAGTTCAGAGTGCCTCTGAGATGGTGATTCCCCGTGCTCTTCCATGGTGTCCGGGCTGTCCCCACCGGGCAACTTTTTATGTTCTCAACCAGGTCTTTAAGAAAGTGGGCAATGAAATCATTGTCGCCGGAGATATCGGTTGCTATACCATTGACCAGTGGGCTGCCGGGACCAACCGCACGAATCTTTGCCTCTGCATGGGTTCCAGTTTAGGCCTTGCAAGCGGTCTTGGCAAGTTGGAACGGTTTGGCTTGGAAAAGCGAGTGGTGGCCATCTGCGGTGATTCCACTTTTTTTCATGCCTCTATCCCTGGCCTCATCAATGCTGTTGTCAACCGCTCGAAAATGACGCTTATCATTCTTGACAATGATGCCACTGCAATGACTGGATTTCAGCCTCATCCTGGTACCGGGAAGACCGCAATGGGCGAGAAAACCATTCAACTTAGGTTGGAAGACATCGCCCGTGCCTGTGGGGTCTCGGTGGTGGAAGTGTTTGACCCATTTAATATTTTAGAAGCGAGGAAGATCATCGAAAACATTCTGAGTATGGATGGTCCTTCGGTGTTAATCGCACGGAGGGCATGTGCCCTCTTGGCACAGCGTGAAAGGAATAAACGAGGAGAGACAACTGCACCGTTTCGTATCTCAGAAAAAAAATGCAGTAAATATGTTTCGTCGAACAGTGACAAGCTGATGCCATGCGCCTCGTCCTGCCCTGCAGGTAACGAGATACCGGAATTCCTCCACTTTGCTCGCCAGGGAAAATTCCAGGAGGGCTTTGAAATCCTCCGCCGTAGAAATCCATTCCCAGCAGTTCTTGGGCGCGTGTGTTATCACCCCTGTGAGGAATTATGTGGCCGAAATTCCTACGATGAAGCTATCGTTATACATGAAATCGAGAAATTTCTTGGTGATTATGGAGGAAAACTGCCTTTAAAAAAGAGAAAGATGAAGACGTTCAATGAAAAGATTGCTGTGATCGGGTCTGGCCCCGCGGGACTTAGTTGTGCTTACAACTTGGCCCTCATGGGATATCAACCCATTGTTTTTGAAAGGCTTTCCGTAGCAGGTGGGATGCTCGCAGTGGGAATCCCCGAATACCGTCTTCCTCGGCAGGTGCTTGAATCTGAAATCAGGCAGATTGAGGAAATGGGGGTGCAAATTCGGTTAGGATCACACATGTTGTCAACGGAAGAGTTAATTCCGAAAAAATTTGATGCGATATTTATTGCCACGGGTGCGCATAAGGATTTAAAATTGCAGATCCCAGGTGAAGATAAAGAAGGAGTCCTTCCAGCCATTGAGTTCCTCCGCAATGTCAATCTGAAAAAATCTGTTACCATAGGAAACCGTGTTATTGTTGTTGGAGGTGGCAACGCTGCAATTGATTCCGCAAGGGCGGCCATTCGCTTGGGAGCAAAGAGTGCCACAATCATTTACCGCCGATCTCGAGCTGATATGCCCGCTCACGAAGAAGACATCCTTGCCGCCATGGATGAAGGCGTAGAAATTCAGTACTTGGTTTTTCCACAGGAAATTCTTGGAACAAAACGATTGTCCAAAGTGCGCTGTGTCCGAATGAAATTAGGGAAGCCAGATGAATCTGGGAGACCTCTTCCCATCCCTTTGGAAAACTCCACATTTGATATCGAAGCGGATACAGTAATCGTGGCAGTAGGTCAAACCCCCGATTTCACTGACAACCTTCCTGTTTCAAAGACCAATGCGCTGCTCATAAATGATGCGACCCTTTCGGTCGTCGGAAAACCTGGTTTTTTTGCTGGGGGGGATGTGGTGACTGGCCCCTCCTATGTAGCGGATGCCATAGGGGCTGGAATAAGAGGAGCAATTTCAATGGATGCCTACCTGAGAGGCAAACCACTCCCTGGTACACAAAAAAAGAATCGGATCATAAGCTATGAAGCATTGAACCTTGGATCTATTCCTTTTTCTCCCAGGGTAAGAGGCCTGCGTTTATTCCCAGAAAAAAGGATTTTGGATTTTTCTGAAATCGAGAGTGTTTTTTCGTCGGACGAAGCTGTCTACGAGGCTTCGCGCTGTTTTAGCTGCGGTCCTTCCTGCGAGAAATGCATAACAGGATTTCATTGCCCTGCATTCCTTCGAGATGTTGAAGGACGACATGAAATAGTAGATTTTTTATGCGTCGGTTGTGGTGCCTGTGTGAACCTATGTCCCTACAGGGCTATCGTTGATGAGGAGATATCCTAATGGAAATGGTTCAGGATCCTTTGAATTTGATCATTTGTGGCGTGGGCGGCCAAGGCAATATACTTATCGCCAGCATATTGGCAGCCTCCTTTCATCAAAAGGGTTACCGTATCACTGTTGGAGATACCTTCGGGGCTGCACAACGGGGAGGTGCTGTTTTTAGCAGTCTACGAGTTTCAGCCCGGAAATTATACGGACCATTAATTCCCAGCGGAAAGGCCCATATCATTCTTGGCCTCGAGCCACTCGAAACCTTGCGTCTATTAATTCAGTATGGCAATCCTGAAATTGTATGTATAACAAATATATCCCCCATTTATCCCGTGGGGGTGATAGCACACAACCTTCGATATCCAAATATTGAAGAACTCAAGAAATCTATTTTAGATCTTTCGAAATCGGCGCATTTTATCGATGCAGCAGATATGGCGAGAAGACTTGGTTTACAAATCTCCATGAATATGATTATGCTGGGAATATTAATTGCCTCAGGCTTACTTCCCGTAAAGAAAGAGGATGTCCTGGAAGAAATGAAAAGGATATTTCCACCCGTTAGGCTACCGGCAAATCTTCAGGCTTTTGAATTAGGCATCCATTCAATTGCTTCAGAAACCGAGATCCATTGATCTTTCATTCAATTCTTTTGTCATTTCCGATGATGACCAAAAGAGAGCTGGAGACTATATGGTACAACTTGATGGTAAAGCAGCAATTGTCACAGGTGGAGGCAGTGGAATAGGGCGGGCTATCGCCTTGGAAATGGCCCGTGCTGGCGCGAATGTAGTTGTGGCTGGCCGTACACTCATTAATCTCCAGAAAACCGTTGATCAAATCAAGGCCCAGACCAGGCGTGGGATAGCGGTTCCTACAGATATCAGAAAGAAAGAACAAGCGGAGAACTTGGCTTATCAAACGATAAGAGAATTTGACCACATTGATATTCTGGTTAATAATGCTGCCCTCATTCATCCTCCAGTTCCCATCCATGAGGTTGAAGAAGAAATCTGGACTCAAATGATGGATACTAATCTTAAAGGATATTTGTATTGTACCCAGGCCGTGGCAAAACATATGATCAAGCGAAGATATGGAAAAATTATCAACATTACTTCCATGGCAGCCTTGGGTATTGTCACACCAGGATTAGGTCCTTATATTATCTCAAAGACGGCCATCATCGGATTGACTAAGGTGTGCGCTCGCGAGTTTGGACCTTATGGCATTAACGTGAACTGTATTGCCGTCGGTAGGGTTCATACCCCTATCACAGATTCCATCAGAGCTCCGGAAGAGGTAAAAGAATATCTAGAATACGGAAAGTATGCATCCATTCTTGGACGAAATGGGACTCCGGAGGATATTGCCAACTTAGCTGTTTTCTTGGCCTCTGACAAGGCCTCGTTTATTACAGGCCAAGTCATTCATGATGACGGTGGCAGGATGGATAGAATGTAGCTGCGGGCCACCCTAGGATGGAATCATTGATTAGCGGCTTTTTTAAATGAACTTTTCAAATTGGCTCTTTCGGCATGCATCCAACCTTAAAATATATGAAGGACCAATGATTCCGAAGCAGGCGTTACCCCTAAAGAAAATGTTCATTTCTGCATTAAAGGCTGTTCCCTAAAAAACATTCCCAAGAGGGCGAACTTCCGGCCTTTTCACCAGAAGAGGTATTTGAACTTCTGTTAAAGGAGAGGCGTTCGATCCGCAATCACACCTCAGGACCCTTTTCCGAACTACTCTGTCAGGCCATTGGGTATCTGTGTAGAAGACAATAGGGACGTCCATAAAATCATAAAAAAGTCCCAACCACCGCATCAACACGGACTGGCAATTCCGCTACGCTCCATTGCCATCCGGTTATGCGGAGCGTTATACTTCCTTTCTTTCCGTAATCACCAACTCACAGATGAGTCTGCTATCGTAGATTCGTAGGTGAAGTCGTTTAGGCGGGTTTAATCTGGGGTTTTACCCTGGAGTTGGCCACAGGCGGCGGAAATATCCGCCCCTTTACTGGTACGGACGATCGATGTAAGACCGCCCTCCATTAGGATGTCCTGAAATTGTCTGACTCTCTCCTCCGAAGGCTTTTTAAAAGGAATCCCCGGCGCCTCGTTGAGAGGGATGAGGTTGACCTTGGAGGGAATCCCCTTCAACATTTTTAGCAATCTTTTTGCATCCTCCGGTGAATCATTTTCCCCTTGAAGCAGGACATATTCGAACGTGATACGGGCTCTCGGCTGAAGCGGAAATTTTCGGCAGACCTCCAGGATCTTTTTAAATGGGTGGAAGCAATTGACAGGCATGAGGCGGCTTCTCGTGGCTTCGTCCGAGGCATTGAGAGAGATGGCGAGTCGGAATCGAACCTTCTCTTTCCCCAGTTGCTCCAGTTCAGGAAGAAGACCCACCGTGGAGAGAGTTACCTTTCGGGACGAAAATTTGAATGCCTCAGGATGGGTCATCAGTTGA
>Ga0116204_1001540_pt1 | contig 12864 bp, 13 predicted proteins | sample LakKivwa52mmetaG_FD_94481 | JGI IMG/M metagenome (GOLD analysis project Ga0116204, IMG submission 94481) | Anoxic lake water microbial communities from Lake Kivu, Rwanda to study Microbial Dark Matter (Phase II) - Lake Kivu water 52m metaG | ecosystem: Environmental > Aquatic > Freshwater > Lake...
GTATCCTCTGATGATCCTATAAATCAACCAAACACCATGATAGCCTATCCCAATCCCTTCAAAGATAGCATCCGGATTAGTTTCAAGGATACTTCAAAAAGGTCTGGCATGGATATCTACAATTTAAGGGGTCAAAAAGTGAGAAGCATTGCCTCGTCTGCAAATGCTTATGAATGGGACGGGAAGGACGATCAAGGGAAAAACCTTGGAGCGGGTGTGTATTTTGGACGTGAAACCAATGGTAAACAGACCATCAAGCTGCTCAGGCTAAGCCATTAGTTCATTTGCAAATGGTAATGAATTTGACGATAATGGCTCTCGGGTAGTATCTGCCATTCGTATGCAAGATAATGAAAGTAGCAAGATCACAAGAGAAATACAATTCATTTTCATGATTCTTGTTACTTCATGCTGCGCATGAGTCCTTTGCGCCAGAAAGCCTCTTCATCAATCCATAGTTACAATAGCGCAAATGACTCCTGCTAGCTTGCGTTTTCGGAACTTTGGAAAGCTCCGCTTAAGTACAGGTGGTCTTCATTGCCACCATTGATTGTTTCTCATACTTAAGCTCTTCTGAGTGTCGTGAAATTTAGATTTGTATTGACAGAGAGCCAATGCAATTTTGGATAGCGTGATGAACATTACGACGTTAAGGCATAGACCATAAAAAATGAAGACCGGCAAGATCATCGACATTCACTGTGCTTGCGGATATCTGCTCTTTCGCTATTTCAAAGCGGGAAAGGGTAAGCTGATCAAGTGTTTTGTCAATCGTCTCTCGGAAGACAATGTGGGGCTAAGGGGTTTGGCAACTTTTTCCAAGCCCCCTTGCCCCTCTTGTGGAAAAGAACTGGGAATTATTATGATGATCCGTGGCGAGCCGGCTTTGAAAATAAACCAGGGTACTATCAAAAGTATCCGTCTATGATGGAAATGAATTGACAAAAGAGGCTTGCTGCCTCAGCATTGTTCACAAGCGAAAAAGCAAAATGAAATCCACAATCTATCTGGATATATGGAGGAAAAGATGACTCTGCTACGTACGCTAATACTTTGTGTGTGTATTTTTCCGGTGTTGCTATTTGGGATTGATATCAGCGGAACGGTTTCTGGTGTTTGGTCTCCGGAAAACAATCCTCACAATCTCATTGGAGATGCTACCATCCCTGTTGGACAGGTATTACAGATTCAGCCCGGAGTTATCGTAAGAGCCATGGGCAATTATCGGATTACGGCTGCGGGCTCGATCTTGGCAATTGGCACAGAGAGTGATAGTATCCGTTTTGTAAATGGACAGACAAATCCTTCCGCACCATGGAAGGGGATCCGTCTGGAAAATACTCAGGTGCAAAGCGCTTTTTCGCATTGCTACGTAGAAAATGGTGAGCATGGAATCAATTCGATCAATTCCCCCGTAGAAGTCCAGCATAGCAGGTTTTTTCGCAATCTCAAGGGGCTTCATGTCTATGGCATTGGCGCAGCCAATCCTGCCACAGTCATTATCACTCATTGTATCATAGAATTTAGTGGAGAAAATGGGATACTGATAGCACAAAATTCCAATACTACAATCTCACATTGCGAGATCAGGGAAAATGGGGTTACCTCTACTTACCGTGGAGCAATACAGCTTTCAAACCAATCTGCTGGCGGTAGCAATAGCCCTACGATTGCCTTCAATCATATTCATCACAACCGCTGGCAGGGTATCACGGCTTGGGATATTGCCGCTGCGGGAGCCATCAATCCACATATCCATCAAAACCTTATAGAATACAATCTGACAGGGATTTACCTGCTCAATTCCTCCGGCTTTGTGGAAGAAAATGTCATTCGAAACAACTACATCCCCGGGGATATGAATTCCGGAGCGGGAGTAATGGTAAGTGGAGCTACTTCTCTGCCATATTTTGAGCGCAATACTATAGTAAACAATTTTACGGGTTTTTATATTACAAACAATGCTCTGCCCTGCCTTGGCAACCTCGACAACCCTCATCCCTGGGCACAGGGTGAAAACGTGATCCGCAACAATGTGGACGCTATGGGAGTACCACACTCCGTGGTCTGTGCCTCCTATCCGATGGGCTCCAATGTGATCCGTGCAGAAAACAACTATTGGGATTTTGATAACGCCGCAGGTATAGCATCCTATATTACGGATCGCAATGATGATCCGGCACTGCCTTTGGTGGATTTTGAACCATTTTTGGTGGAGCAACAGAGTATCACACTAATCGGAGATTTTGTGTATAACGGGGGTAGTGAACTTACGCAACGGCGCTTTGAATTGGTAAGTGTAACCTCCGGTAATGTACTGGCGCATTTTCCGCTGCCTCCCAACGGTTTGATAAATTTGAATACCCCTATTGCAGAGCCTTTTTATGCCCTTGTGGTAGCCTCTGTAATTGGAGAGGAAAGGCTGCTATATGGATGTGCGGGTTCCTTTGCCCAGCCCCAAGTATTTGACCCGGAAGGGGCAACCAATATCAATGTGGGTACCATCCAGATCATGGATATGGCACCCCCTCGCTATCTGGAAGTAGGTGCTTCGCTGATCGAAAACGGATATACACTTTATCCGTTGCGAAATCGCTTTTTCGTATATGCCCCGCTCATGACAGATTGGCTCTTTCGAGACGGAAACTTTGTTTATCTCTACCGTCATAGCAGAAGGGTGGGAAATCAGGAACTGAGCTGGGATATGCCGGTGGGTTCCATTTATACCAAGGTGGCAAATCTGGAGCATGATGAAATCTGGCAGCAGACCAGGGTGATTGATGATACAGGTACTATCTCTACCAATATGGTGATCAACAAAATGCTGATCTTTCCGCCGATGGGATATCCTCTGATGAGTGACTACAGCTTTCAATATTGCTATGATGCAGAGCTCAATCTGATGAATGTGAAAAGTTTTACTCGTTTTTATCCCACCGATCCCAATCTGGTCTTTGATTATCTGGGAGATCATGTGGCGGGTAAAACTGCCATGCATGCGGAATTGGTGCAAACGGATTATAGCCTCTTGCCCCTTTTTACTGGCAATAGATGGATTCTTGAGCCACAGGAAATCATTGATACGCCCAATATGCTGAGTGTGCACTTGGAAAATTACTACCAAAATCCAGAATTTCACTGGCAAGCACCCTCGAGCGGGAACTGGAATGGTTATCGAATTTATTACAACCAGAGCATTCTGGCAGAGCTTCCCTTTTCGCAACGTTCTTTCACCCACATGGTGCCAGATTTGATGAATGGCTATCACTACTATTACATCGTGGCATTCAATGCAGATGGGGAATCTGAACCGAGCAATTATGCCGTCTTTGGTCCCGATGATGTGGAGGATGAATTTGGTCTCATACCGGTAGTAAAATCTGGACCTAATCCTTTCTCCTTGAGTAGCGGGAGCGAATTTAAGGTAAATTTGGGTCATATTCCCAGCTCCGGACTTGAGCTGAGGATACACAATCTGCGGGGTCAAATGGTCTATGCAAAAAAAGTTCTTGACGCAAACAGCACCTCCATTAGCTGGAGAGGAGAGGATTTATCCGGTAAAAAATGTAGCAGCGGGCTCTACCTGATCCGAGTTATCAGTGGGAATAAAACGCTGTCAAATAAAAAGATACTATTGGTAAAATAGGAAGAGAACATGATAAGGCGCATACTATTGGTGGATGATGATCACCAGTTTTTGGAAACCATGTCCGAGCTGCTACGTCTGCGGCAGTACGATGTAGAAAGTGCCTCCGATTGCCTATTGGCGATCGAGCTATTGCGGAGCAGGAAAATTGACCTCTTGGTGACGGATATCGTGATGCCAAATTATGACGGATTGGAACTCATTATCACAGTTCGTGAGCAATTTCCCAAGGTCAAAATCATCGCTATTTCCGGAGGCGGAAAGATCGACAAAAAAACCTATCTGATGATGGCAAAGGGACTGCGCGCGGATGCAGTATTGGAAAAGCCCTTTCTCTGCTCCGAGCTGGACGATCTGATCAAATCTTTGGATTAAGATTTTTTGAGGGTTTGGGATACGTACTGCTCTTTACTAGTCCTGAAGATATAATAATTTTGCAGCGGTACTACTCCCATCGCTCATGTGACAGCGAATAAGGTAGATTCCTCCCGAGAGATTTTCGGAGAGTATCGGCAGGGCTTGCTCTTTGGCAGGATTTGAGAAATTTTGGCTCATAATCTCTTGTCCTTTGATGTTATACAAACTGAGCGAGCGGATATCTGCGGGGGCTTTGATCTTGAGCTGTTTTCCCTTTGACATGGGATTGGGATAGATACTAATGCGGGAACTGGGCTGTGGAGCCAAGTGCTCTGAATTTGCGGTGCTGTAGCTAAACAATTCATGAATGTCAAATCCCATTGCCTGGGTCTCAAATGCGGGACTGGTGGCATCGGCATTTGCCCACAAAACTCTTCCCAAAGAGGGGATATACTGAATCGCCATAAGGTTGTTTTGCCATCCTGCGGCTCCTACCAATAGGTTCCACTGCCGTTTTGCAGAAACGGATGAATTGAGGTATAGCGAATCCTGAATCATAGCATAACGATCGCAACATATCGGATTGTAGAGCAGGCGAAAATGGTTTGTTACCGCTAAATTGGTACCCATAAACCCTTCATTTTGCACAGTGGTACGTAGCTCTGTACCCCAAAAATTGTTTTCCACAATACCCGCAAAGCGGTCTATATCGTTTTCCCAAACCGTGTGTACCAAGGTCCCGCTCAGGTGCCTATGATCGGCTATGGATTCGTAGATATCCATTCCGCTATGGTAGCCATCATCGTTATAATCTAGTAGTTCCAAGCCATCACGGATACTAAAGAGGATGTTTTTGAGTCCCGTATCATCGCTATAGTTATTGACGTTGGCAACGTTCAAAAAAGCAGCACTGCCATTTTCGGAGATGGCAGAGAGGGCACCGATCAAACCGGGATAGGTAAAGGAAAGCCACTTCTGTTCATCCGGTTCGGAGGGATGATGTACGATCAGAATAGGATTTGCAAGCAGATAAGAATTCCTGTCCCAATCCATCAACCTGCTGATTACGAGATTGCCATTGAGCGTGGAATCCGCTGCGGTGGCAGAGCCCCAACTGGAAATGGAAGCACAACCGAGTTCCAAATCCGGCAGACCCATTTCCGCAGAACGCACATAGCGTAGATCGACGATGCTATTTCCCAAGAGCACATCATTAGCATCCAGATTACGATCCAACGCCGGAAGATAGGTACTTACTCCGCTGGCTTCCACTCCTGCCACCATGCCTGTGGCTTCGCTGAGGTGATTTGGATCAAAGGCAAAACGTCCTAGCATAAAGGTCTTGAGATTGTTGTAGGCTGTCACATTGGAATAGGTGACCGTCTGAAAGAAGTAATTGTACATGATCTGCATGGTCTCTTCGGCTAGCAAGTAGCCTTGGGCATAACCGCGCTCATAATGCGTTCCCCATACATGAAGGATTTTCTTGTCTCCTACCTGGTAGAGGTTGCCATTTACTTGGGCAAAGATACCTGTGCCCAAAGTACAAATGATAAGGATGAGAGTAGTGGTCTTGAGCCACTGGGGAATTGCTATAACTAGGTTTCTGTTTATCATCTGCTGTTCCTTTAAATCTATCTATAGATGCTGAGTATTATTCTTTGCTATCAACAAGCTGTTGCTGTTTGAGCTTTGCCCACCACTTGATGCGTTTGTCAATCTCTTTTTCAAAACCGAATTCTCCGGCGCTATAGTAAGTCTTTTCCGGCATTTGCTCCGGGAAGTATTTTTGGTAGTGATAGCCATGCTCATACTCATGGCTATACGCATAATCCTTTCCATAATCAAGCTCTTTCATCAGTTTGGTGGGAGCATTGCGAATATGAAGTGGAACCCCATAGTGGCTGGTCTTGCGGGCATCTTCTGCCGCCATGCCATAGGCTTTGTAAAGGGCATTGCTTTTGGGAGCAGTAGCCAAATATACTACCAACTGTGCCAGGGCATTGGACGCTTCCGGCATGCCGATAAAGAGGATGGTATCTTTTACAGCAATGGCTTGAACCAGAGCTTGAGGATCAGCCAAGCCGATATCTTCGCTGGCAAAACGGATTAGCCTACGCACCAGATATCTGGGGTCTTCCCCAGCTTCCAACATCCGCGCCAACCAATAGAGTGCGGCTTGGGGGTCTGAACCACGCAAAGACTTGTGTAGTGCCGAGATCAGATTGTAATGCTCTTCCCGGTTTTTGTCATAAAACATGAGCTTCTTTTCCAGCGTCTTTGCCAATACGGATATATCCGGATGAGGATGCTCACGCAAGTAAGGAGTGATAAGCTCCAAGTAGTTCAAAGCCCTTCTGGCATCGCCACTGCTCTGATCTGCCAACCAACCGATTACCTCTTCGTCCTGCTCAAGATTTAGCTCTGTAAAACCCTTTGTCAAGATATTCTGCAAGTCTTGCTCACTGAGCATGGAAAGGACAAAGACATGGCAGCGGGAAAGCAGGGCAGGGATCACTTCAAAGGAGGGGTTTTCGGTAGTGGCACCGATCAGGATGATTGCTCCGGACTCCACAAAGGGAAGGAAGGCATCCTGTTGTGATTTATTGAATCTATGTATTTCATCGATGAAGATGATAGTCTGTTCATTGCGTGTTCGATGCATATAATCTGCATCTTTCATCACTGCTTTTACATCCGAAATGCTAGAAAGCACGGCAGAGAAATGTACAAAACGGTGGTTTGCATGCCGTTCTATGATCCGGGCAAGAGTGGTCTTTCCGGTACCGGGTGGACCCCAAAGGATAAAGGAATGATACTTTCCGCTGGCGATCATGCCCCTTAGTAAAGAACCTTCAGAGACGATGCTATTTTGCCCCATCACCCCATCCAAAATTTGAGGTCTGAGCTTTTCTGCCAAGGGCACTGTCTTGGCTGAGGCTTTTTCTTCCTCAAAGAGGAGAGTTTGATCTGCTTTACTCAAAAGGGTATCTCCGCTGCTGGGTCTATAGTGGATTGTAAAAAAAGCTCTATGGCAGCTTTGCCGATCGGCGCAAAGGCTACTTCGTGGATAAAATCCATGATCTCTTCAAGTGGGACATAACATACTTCGCTATGCTCATCAGCGTCCGGAGCTGCTTGACGCAATTGCTCGATCTGCCAAGAGTTTAGCTTGATATTAAAATGGCAGAGAAACTCCGGCTTGCGCATCAAGAGGTTTTCACCCATACCCAGGCAATAGCAGCTTCCAAACATCTCTGGCTCGAGGTTAAACTCTTCGTGTAGCTCTCTTAACATCGTGGCAAGCGGATTTAGAAGCGATGCTCTGCAATCCGGCAAGCCCAAAAACCTAGTATAGCGGTCTGAAGTTTTATCTGCTGTGGGAAATTCCAATGTTCCGCCGGGGACGTGCCAAAACCCAGAACCCTCCGCCAGCGCGGTATTCCTTTTACCTACGATAATGCAGGCATCGAGAGTTTGTACTACAGCACACACAGCCAAGGCATCAGCACGGTCTTTGGCATCGCTGAGGACATTGCCATTGATCACATTGGTGCCATAAAAGGACTTATAATCGGTTTCGATGACTTGGATGCTGAGTTTTTGCGGATTTGCCTGCCAAGATTGTAGTCCCGCTACTCTGCCGTTAAAAAGCCTCTTGCTGCTATCTTTCAGAGCTTCTGTCCAGGCTTTGTCGATGCGTCTTTGAATACCCTTTGGATATACTTTCTGTCCCTCGATCAGCTCAAGCTCTATCTGATGTGGCAGATAGGTGTTTTCACATAGGATACGATAGTCACGTTTCATTGATTAGCCTCCAAGAGGAGGACAAATTCACCTTTGCCTATACTGGAAGCAAGCGTATTAAGGGATCCCAGAGTACCGAGATAGACTTTTTCTTCGGGGTAGGTGAGCTTGTAAAAGAGCCTTGCTTTGCGAGATGAGCCCATCACCAAACACAGATCTTCGAGGAGGGCTTTGAGCCTGTAGGGTGCATCAAGGATAAAGATATCCATATCCTTTACATTGCGGATTTTGTTTAGTTCGATGCGCCTTGCATCTTTATTCGCTGGTAAAAATCCATAGTACCAAAAGCGATCCATCCTCTTGCCACAGAGCATCAAAGCAGCCATCAAAGACGATGCTCCCGGCACCGCAGAAACAGGGATATTATTGGCATAACAGAGCTTGACCAGTTCCGCTCCCGGGTCTGCAAAACAGGGGGTTCCAGCATCGGACACCAGCGCATAGCAACCACTTGTCTTGATGAAAAGATCGTGAAAGAGTTCCTCAATCGCGGTAGGGCTGCTATGCTCATTGAGTAGGTGCAAGGGTTTGGAGACACCGATCTTCTTCAGGATTTTGGAGCCGTTTTTGTATTCTTCACAGATAAGCGCATCCACGTGGAGCAGGGTTTCATTGGCGCGCAGGCTCATATCCAGATCATTACCGATTGGAACGGCTATCAGATATAGTTTGGAGCTTGTTGTAGCTTCTATTCTTCCACCATACCGTTGAGTTCGGAGGGGTCAAACCACTGGATCATCCCCTGCATCCTTTGGATTTCGGTAAAGAGGATGGTTTTGTGATGCAGCTCTTCTGTAGCAAAGCGCAACATAAGTTCCTTACTGCTTTCGTCGGTAGCTACATTTGCCAAAGAGATATAGATGTTATTGGCTTCTTCTTCCTTACTGATGGCAAACTCGAGAATGTCTTTGGGTTCGCGGATACGTAAATGTGGCAGGTCTGGCAAGAGATTTTCTTCGAGGACGAGTTCTTCACCGGGAAATTCCAGGGCAAAGAGCTCCCGCAATTTTGCCTCGTGCATCTCTTCATAGGGAATCAATTGGGCAAAAACGGTGCTTGCTTCAGGTTTGCTAAAGCTCTTGGAAAGAGCTCGATAGAGGTTTTGGGCTTTGATCTCGGCACTGATTGCCAAGCCATATAGTTCTTTCTTTGTCATTTAATACCTCATTTGCGGTGCTCACCGCAGTTTTATTATTCAAACTACAAGACAATCTAATCTAAAGCGGGCAGTATCACAAACCTTATGCATTTTGGCGGATCAATGAAATGGCATTGATATCCCTGAGTTTTCTGAGGGGAAAGATGATACTCAGCATGCTGATTCCAAAGGCAGCAAGGGTAACGACAATGATATCGCGATGGGCAATGCTCACCGGCAGGGCAATGGCATCCATAGCAGAGAGCTCCAGTTTTACCAGTCCAAAGCTACTTTGGAGCCACAAAAGCAGGATCGCAAGGGCAATGCCAATGGCTAGCCCCACAAAAGTGAGGATCAAAGATTGGCGAATAAAGAGCAGGTTCAGCTCTTGGTGATTGTAGCCAATAGCTTTGAGCATTCCCAGTTCCTTTTTCTTGCGGGAAATGCTTTTGAGCATATTTCCAGTGAGATTGAAGGAGGCGATGATATACATAAAGCTCATGATCACAAACATGATCACCTTTTCAAAGCGGATGGCATTGTAGAGGCTGGGGTCAAAGCTGCTCCAATCCTCGAGGATATTATTACCAAGCACACTTCTTAGCAACAGCTTGGGATCATTAGAAGATACGAGTGGAGGTTTGAGATCGATATAATCTACACCCTCTTCTCCATTACCCATATAAAAGCTACTTTCAAGAGGGATAAAACTATACATGGCATCATATTCTGGCATGCCGGCAGCAAAGATCGCCACTACTCTCAAAGTGAGTATTTTGGGTAGGAGTCCAAAGGCTGTGGGCTGTGAAAAAAGCGGTGAAAGAACTTGGATTTGATCCCCAATTTGCGCCCCTAGGCGAAAAGCCATGCCACTGCCCAAAATGATCCCTTGGGCAAAGTGCTCAGAATTGATAGATCCTCCAATGATGCCCTGCTTTACTTTGTTTGCACCCTCCGTGCTAAGGGGTTGCAAGACCCTGCTGATCTGTAGCTGTTTACCAAGATCAATCCCAAAGCTCATCGTGGGTTCCATTAGTGAGCCTCTGCGCAGGATTAGTTCTTGCCGGAGCACCGGAGCAGCATAAAATCCCAAGGCTTCACATTGGGCTATGGTACTTTCGTAATCGACCAGCTTTTGTCCGGCAGGAGGTGAAATGCGCAATTCGGATAGAGTTCCAATGATCCGCATCTGCATATCTTCGCGAAAACCATTCATCACAGAGCTAACGCAGATCAGGGCTGTGACTCCCAAGGCAATCCCCAACAGCGTGAGATAATTCCCCCGTCCCAAGCCCCATCTTGAACGACCCTTCAGGAAACGCCATGCCAAATAGTTCAGAGACGTGTTTCTCATAGCTCCCTTAGAGCTTTTCAAATCTGCGAATCAAGCCCTCGAGCTCTTCGCGGCTTTCATACTCCAGCTCGATTTTCCCTCTGCCACCCTTGTCTTTGATCTTTACCGTAGTGTTTAGCTTGCTGCGAATCTGTTTCTCATAGGCACTGATTGAGTCTTTGGCAAGGTCTTTACGCTCGGCAGAACGGAGGGTCTGGACAAAATTCTTTGCCTTTTCCTCAGCTTGGCGGACGCTGAGTTTATAGCGGACAATGTATTGTGCAAAGGCTTCTTGATGCTCATCCTCCAACGAGAGGATGGCTCTGGCATGACCCGCAGAGATTTCATTGCTGTTGATCATTTCATGGATTTTGCTGCTGAGCTTGAGCAGACGAATGCTGTTTGAGATGGTCGCGCGGTCTTTGCCTACTATCTCGGCAATCTGCGCATGCGTTAATTCAAACATATCGCTGAGTTCTTTGTATGCCAATGCCTCTTCCATGGGGCTGAGGTCTTCTCTTTGTACATTTTCGATGATGGCAAGCTGAAACTGCTCTTTCTTGGAGACGGAACGGATCACCACCGGCACTTCAAAGAGACCGGCAATTTTCGCTGCTTGCAAGCGTCTTTCTCCGGCGATCAATTCATAGGCACCGCTATCGTTTTGAGTGACGATCAGGGGTTGAATGATACCGCTTTGGCGGATCGATTCGGCAAGTTCGTTGAGCTTGATGGGATCGAAGGTTTTGCGGGGTTGATAGCGATTGGCACGGATCGTATCGATGGGTAGGGTGCTTACTCCGCTTGCGCTTACATCGCTGGTATCCAATGCCGGGATGAGAGATTCCAAGCCTTTGCCAAGAGGTTTATTCATCATAATCTTTCCCCTTTATGTCCTTTCCACGATCTCATGAGCGAGATTGAGATAGGTGAGTGCCCCGGGCGATTTTACATCATACAAAAAGATGGGTTTGCCGTGGCTGGGAGCCTCGGTTAGCTTTACATTGCGCGGGATGATAGTACGGAAAACCTTTTCCTTGAAGTATCTGCGCACTTCTTTGGCAACGCTCAAGGAGAGGTTCAAGCGTTTATCAAACATGGTGAGCAGGATACCGATGATATTAAGCTGCGGATTGAGATTCTTTTGGATCAAACGGATAGTGGTAAGGAGTTGGCTCACCCCTTCCAAGGCATAATATTCACACTGGATGGGAACTAAAATGTCTGTGCTGGCGGTCATGGCATTGACGGTCAAAAGACCCAAAGAAGGAGGGCAATCGATCAAGATATAGTCATAATCCTGTAGGATTGGTTGCAGGGCTTCCTTGAGCTTGTGCTCACGGGCAAATTCGTGTACCAGCTCAATCTCTGCTCCCGTGAGATGGATGTTTCCCGGCACACAAAAGAGGTGTTGCGTTGCCGTAGGCAAGATTGCCTCCGCGATGGAAGTTCTCTGGATGAGCGCATCATAAATCTGGTGTTTGAGGGTTTCTTTGTCTATTCCCACTCCGCTGGTCGCATTACCTTGGGGGTCAAGGTCGATTAAGAGCGTCTTTTTTTCCAAAACAGCCAAGCCGGCTGCCAGATTGACGGCTGTCGTGGTCTTCCCCACTCCGCCTTTCTGATTTACGATGGTAATAACTCTTGCCATAACTCTATCTCAAATCCTTTTTTTCAATACTTAAGATGCGTCGATAACCCAAGATCGGATGCTGGGTTTCGTATTCCAGACGATACTTGTATCCGGCTAAATCATCTATCTTTTGCGCTTTGTAAAACATCACCTTGGCACCAGGCTTTAATATCTGATGAAGGGGTTTGCGATACCTTTCCTCCATCGCCACGGCTCTGCACACCGCATAGTCAAAACGGTTTGCATTTGCCGGCAGGGCATAATCTTCCAAACGGCAACAAACCGCATGCTGAGACCTTAAGCCCAGCCCCTCCAAGATCAAATGCAAGGCATCTATCTTGCGGTGTGTAGAATCCAAATACACCGCTTTAATCGTGGGATACGCCAGCTTCAATGGCAGCAAGGGCAATCCTCCACCCGTTCCAAAATCCAGAACGGATGCTCCCACGGGAGTCATGCAATTTAGTATCATCAGGCTGTCAAGAAAATGGTGAGTATAATACATCTGTTGGGTCATTTTTCTGGATACCATATTGACGATGGCATTGTGCTGAAAGAGTAGTTCCGCATATTTATCCAGCCTTTGCAGCAAGCCCTCGACATCGGCATATTGCAATTCTTCCAAAAACCTGATGAGGGCATCCCGACATTCAGTATCAGCTTCAAGACTTTGGTTTTGCACTCTTGTATCTATCATTTCTTCCTCACTTTCACTGTTTTGTGCGATTGCGGATCAAGGTTCGTACGATAAAGGACTTATCGTCTTTGTGCTTTTCCAAGACCGGTTCCGCAGCGGCTAGCTTCAAGTTTACCAAAGAGCGGGCAGCGATATAGCGATAGCGTTCCGAGCTATGTTGCATAAAGGGAGCCAAAAGCTCGATACTTCGGACGGACTTGATATTTGCCAAGACTCCCAAAGCGGAGGGAACGTATTTTCTTTGCTGTAGCAA
>Ga0116204_1001541_pt1 | contig 12855 bp, 10 predicted proteins | sample LakKivwa52mmetaG_FD_94481 | JGI IMG/M metagenome (GOLD analysis project Ga0116204, IMG submission 94481) | Anoxic lake water microbial communities from Lake Kivu, Rwanda to study Microbial Dark Matter (Phase II) - Lake Kivu water 52m metaG | ecosystem: Environmental > Aquatic > Freshwater > Lake...
GATAAATGCATGTCGATATAAGAGGTATTGAAAAAATAAAAAAGTGATATAATGGGGGGGAGAGGACGAAAACCATGGAAAACGAGCGAATCATCCAAAACATAAAACTAATAAAAATCATGAAAAGTTGCGGGCAGACGGACGCGGAGATAGCGAAATACGTCGGATTAAGCGTGCGAGAATTTCTGGAAGCGATAGACGGGGACGAATATCTAAAAGAAATCTACGCACAAGCGAGTCAGAAATTAGCAACGGACATCGAGCGGGAATTTCTAAATAACGTAATGGGCCAATTAGAACGCGGAGAGAATAGCGATGCGAAGTGGCTGTTAGAACGAACGAACCCGAAATACGCGAAGAAAGACCAAGTTGAAGTGAATATCCGAAGTATCGACGATGTAATCCGCGAACACGGGAAATAAGATGGACTATCAAAACACGATATTTTCGCCGCGGTGGTTCATGGAGAACATGCTGTATATCGTTGACAAAAGCAACCGGCTGGTGAAGTTCAAACTGAACGAAGAGCAAGACAAGATGCTGAAGCACGTGGAGTTTTGCCTTGAAAACGAAGTTCCGATACGGATGATAGTGTTGAAAGCGCGGCAAATCGGGGCAACAACGTTTTTCACGGCGCTGGGATTTTGGTATGCGGCGATGCATAAGAACATCACGTATGGAATCGTGGCGCACTTGATGAAGAGCGCGGAGAGCATATTTCAGAAATGTAAGATATTTTATAACAACCTTCCGAAAGAGATGCAACCTTCGACGACGCAGATGTCGGGTGAGGGGATAACTTTTGACAAGAAGAGCGGGAAGGGAATCAACAGCAAGATACAATTCGCGACGGTCAACGACGGGGTGTATCGCGGACAAACGTTGAGTTATCTGCATCTGTCGGAATGCGCGTTTTGGGAAGGGGACGTTCAAGCGGTGGAGAATTCATTGGCGCCGACGGTGGCCATCAACGTGGGGACGATAATCGTGCGCGAAAGCACGGCCAACGGATATAACTTTTTCAAAGATGATTGGGACAGAGCAACGAAGGGATTGAACGGATACACGCCGTTTTTCTTCGGATGGCAGCAACACAGCGAATATCGGCTTCCGGTTCCGAAAGGTTTCTTGTTGAGCGATGAAGAAGAGCGGCTGAAAGAGCGATTTAAGTTGAGCGACGAGCAAATAATGTGGCGGCGCTACCAAATCAACAATAACTACGACGAAAATCCGATGTGGTTCGCGCAAGAGAATCCCATGACGCCGGAAGAAGCGTTCGTGGCATCGGGCACGGGCGTTTTCGACGCGCAGACAATAATAGAAGGATACGTGGGCGCATGCGAGCCGAAAAAAGTCGTGATTGAGAGCGTGCCGATGTTCGAAAAGTTGCTTGTGTGGGAAGAGCCGGAAGAAAAAACGGAGAAAATATACGGGCAAAAGTCGGTGTGGTCGGACGAAGAGCAGAAATACGTTTATCAAGACACGGACATACTGCTTGAAGAGCATACTTATCGCACGCCATATACAATTGGGATTGATACTTCGGGCATGGGCGCGGACTATAATCAAGTGGTGGTCGTCAACAATATCACAAAAGCGGTGGCGGCGCGATTTGGGAAAAAGAATATCGGCGAAGAGGCCTTGGCGAAGATTGTCGTCGAGATTGCGCGGAAATATAACGACGCGTTGATTGCTCCGGAAGTCAACTACTCGCACGAAATATGTAATTTCATCATCAAAGAAGGATATAAGAACTTGTATATCACCGAGAGCGTAACACGGCAAGACACACGGGTCGTTGGCGGTGTCGAATACGGATGGAAGACAATGGCGAACACAAAACCGTCAATGATTTCGGCCATGCGCGCGAAATTGACGAATAATCCGAAAATTATTAAAGATAGAGAGTTTTGGAACGAAGCGGAATACTATATAATAGAGGATGCGGGAACGCAACGCATGAACGCGGCGTCCGGACATCACGACGACATCTTGATTGCCACGGCCATCGCGATGTATGTTTCCGACAGTTTTCAAGCAAAGCAAGCGCGTCAAGTTGTAAAGCGCGGCGTCGCCGGCAGCATTTTTGTTAAGAAGCCAAAAAGCAAAACCATCTTGCGAAAGGGGATATATACCAACAATGCTTAAAATATTCAAACAGTGGGCGACGGAAATTGCCGCGCTCAAACAAGCAAACGCCGAACTAACGAAACGAGTTGAAAAACTCGAAGAAATGGTTTTCGCGCTGAAGTCCAACGTCACCGAAGAAAAAAAGGCGAATCTCGTTGCCGCCAAAAAGAAATGGCTGAACGGGTATCCGGACGAAACGGCGGGTAAAAAACAATGACAAACGAACAAAAGAAGAAGTTAGCGTCGAAAACGTATAGCGATTTCGAAAACGGAACCGCATTCAAACAAAGCATTTCGTTATTGAAAGACATCACGCGCAGTGTTTTGTTTGAAAATGGTAAACAATGGAACATGGATGCGGACATAGCGGAATTTCCAAAAATCACGCTCAACATTATCAAGCAAATCGGCAAGGCGCGCAAAAGCAACGTCATGCAGAACGAATACGGATACCTCGTCAATTCAACGAATTTCCAAAGCGTCCGCAAAATTCAAGATTTCTTGAAGTATTTATCCGGCTCAATCAACCTAAAGGCGAAGGACTTAAAGGCCTTGTCGGACGATTATACGAAGGGGACGGCAATTGGATACTTCTATTGGGACGCGGAAAAGCGCGGATTCTTACGGAAATCGGGCGGCGAAATGCGATATGAAGTCATCGACATACGCAACTTCGTCGTTGCCAATCCATATATCCAATCAATTCAAGAACAAGAATGGGTCATGTTCGTCACGCGCGAGCGCATATCTTCTCTTAAAAAGAAGTATGGGCAAAGCGTGAATTTGGCCGCCGACGGCAACCTTTACACTTCTGGCACAGAAACAGAACCGGCTTCAATGGATTCCGAAGAAGATTTAGTAAACGTTTATACTAAATTCTATCGAAACGAAGATGGTGAAGTCGTTTTTGTTATAACGACGAAAGATGTTCTATTAAAAGAGCCGACGGCTCTAAATATTTACTATAAAAGCAAGAAATTAGAAGCACAGCCAAATACTACAAGTTTGCCAGACGAAAAAGGCAGCCGCATGTCTTCGGCCGTTTGGAATTTGTATCCATTCGCTCGTCTGTGTTTGAACGAAAGGGACAACTGCTTCTATGGTCTGCCGGTTACGTTAGAATATATCGAAACGCAAAAGTCGATTAACAATCACTTCTCGGTTTATGACAAAGCGCTTCAAGATAACGTCCTCGGCGGCTTCGTATATCGAAAAGACGTGTTGGATTCCGCGGAAATTACGACTGAAAACGGTCAAATGATACCGCTTAACACCATGCCGAACGAACCGATTGCCAATGCTTTTGGTCGTTTGCCGGTCGCAAACGTGCCGGCCGATTCGCATAATTACTCGACGCACCTTGTTCAAATGGCGCGTGAAACCGCCGGAGCGTCAAATGTTCAACTCGGTATGTCGGATTTCGCCGGTCAAAGCGGTAAGCAAACACAAATGTTGCTACAGCGCGCCCAAGAAAACGCGTCAGATATGGCCATGATGTTCAACGAATTCAAGCGCGAGCAAGCGTATATCATGTTCTTATTCGCGAAGTTTTATTACGATAACGAGAATTTCACTGTAATCGAACACGGCTTCCAAACGGACAACGTTCGTAATTATGCCGACAAAGACGCCTTCGACGGAACCGAATATGTTGAAGACGACGTTCAAATCGACATCAAAGTCGGAGCCGCGCCTTCGTTTAGTGAATATACGAACGTCGAAATGCTTGGATTGATGGTTCAATCTGGACAAGCGCCGTTTGAAGCGTATATTTCTATGCTTCCGGAAGGTTATATTTCGAACAAGCAAGAACTTATTGACATGACAAAGAAGAATTCGTTGCTGCAAATCAAGCAATTACAACAACAAATCGAACAAATGAAGCAAATTATGGAACAAATGGCAAAGGCCTACAAAGAAACCGAAAAAGACCGCGCCAACATTGATACCATTGTTCGCGAGAACGAGCAACTGCATTCGATGCTCGCAGATATGGCCGCCAAGACAATCGAAAAATCCTTGGACGGCACTGAAAAGACACAAATGCTGACGGACGACATTCAAAAGTTGCTTCAGATTATGTTGCGCAACAAAAAAGCGTGATATACTAATTGTAAGTCGTGTGCTGCCATCGTTAAGGCAGTGTCGCCACTCGCAGCGTTAGAGAGGAGGGACTAACCATGCCCGAAGAAAAAAAGGTTGAAGACAAGCAAATCGAAGAAGAAAAGAAAATTGATGAAAAGGACTTTTTTGTAGATTTGCTTAATCCCGAAGACGACGAAGACGAAACCGATGATGACGAGCAGAAGAAGAAAGCCGCGGAAGAAGCCAAGGCCAAGGACGAGGAAGAGCAACGCCGCAAGAACAAAGACGCGGAAGAAGCACGAAAACGTCGTGAAGCCGAAGCCAAAGCCAAAGCCGAAGCCGACGCAAAAGCAGCGGAGGAGGCAAGCCGCAAGCAAACGTCTAAAGAAACTCCGAACGAAAACGTCAACAAACTCGGTGAACAACTCGTCGAATTCAAAAAGAAGTATCCCGACGTTGAACTTGTTGAATTGGACAAAGATGCCAACTTCAAGAAATATATCGAGGGAAAACTTCTTGGCCGCAAAGATTTTACCGGCCTATATGAAGAATACGTTGAACTGCGACAATCGTTAAGTGGGAAAAGCCAAGAAGAAATTCGCCAATCCTACGAACGAAAAGCCGCCGCAAGTAGCGGTTCTTCGAAGACCACAACGTCAGATACTCCGGACGTCTATTCGGAAGAGGAATTGGAAAAAATTTCAAAGAAACTTCCTTATATGAGCCGCGCCGAAGCCGACCGTGTTTCAGCGAAACTCGACAAATCCATCGCTTTTTACGAAAACAAAAAATAACGCAAGGGAGCATAGTAATCTATGGCAAGCACCGAATTTGTGAAACTTCCGGCGCTGTCAAGCAAAATTTACAAGGAATGGTATCCGAAAACCGTCCTTGTTCAAAGTTGCGACGACAGTTTCGAAGGTGAACTGAATCTCGAAACGCGGGAATTGGACATCCCCGTTTATCACGACTTAACCGTCCATCAAACGACAATCAAAGAGCGGGAACTCAAACCCGCCGCGATTGAATTCGTCAAAGCGTCTACCAAACGCGTCACCATCGACAAAGGCCGTTATTCCCATTGGGGACAAACCACGTTGGGCAAACTGATTGACCGCTTATCAGCGGAAGACAGCGAAGTCCGTCGGAAACTCGTCAACAAGTGGGCAATCGAAGCCGAAAAAGAACTCGCCGAATGGTGCGCTTTCTCACTTCCGACCGCCCAGACCATTAACATCCCATCCATCCTTTCGTGGTCGACGACTGGTTATCTCACCGAAGATAACGTCCTTCAAGTCCTCGACATTCTGAAAGCCAAAGCCATCGCAGCCAATATGGAACCGAGCGAATTCAAACTCTTCGCCAGCGAAGCGTTCGAAACCGTCTTGCGCGACGCCAAAATCCTACTTGGCTACAACCTCGACGCAAACGAAGCGTTCAAGGCCGGTTTTGTCGCTTACGCCAACGGCGTCGACATTCGACGTATCCAAGTCCCGTCGATTACGACCCGTAACTCGACATCCGGTTTGGTCGAAGCCGAATATGCCGTTTGGAAAACTCGCGACGGCATCCAATACGTCGTTCCTTACAAGAACACCGTTTCGTATGACATCATGCCAACGGAAGTCCTCTTGGGCGGAACCGGCTATCAAACCGTCGAATACTACGACTTCTTCAACATTTACCCAACGCGGCTGTATCGTGTCCCGCTTTATTACAAAGCGAATCCGACACTGCCAACAGCGTCATAATCATGGAGGTAACGCAACATGGCACGTAAAAATATCCCATTAACAATCCATCAGCCGTCTTTCAAAGAAATAACGGCGTTAACATGGGTTGCAAACGCGGACGGACAAACCAACGTAATTCCGTTCCGCTATCCGTTTGCTGACATTGGCAACTTAACCGCCTTACAAGAGCGCAAGTTCTTCCGTCACGCAACGGTAACTGTCTCAACTGATTTAGGTGGCTCGGCGACGACCAACACCGCTTCAGCACTTGGCTATGAATTGCCAAGAACAGAGAAGTTAATCCTTCTCGTCAAGGTGACTTCTGCCTTGACAACCAACAAACACATTGTTATCTCTGTTACCGGTTCTACAGAACACGGCATCGAAACACAAACCTATAAGATTGCCGAAGATAATGTCAACCAAGACACCGACGGCATCTTAATTGCTGCTGGCGACGTGTTCGAAATCGACCTTTACGACTTTGGTCTTATCATCAGTGACGGAGAGGTTACCGTCACTGCCGACGGCAACGCCGCCGACGACGCCGACGATGCCAAAATCTCATTTGCTCTAATCGCAAGGGCGGGTTAATCCCCGCCTCCCGATTGGGCGCTGAAAGGACAAAAACATGGCAACAAAAAATCTCACTTTGAACGTGCGCCAGCCCGCTTCAGCGCCGCTCGGCGACGAAATCGTTTGGGTCACCGTTGACGCCGACGAAGACGTGAGCATCGTTGTTCACAATGCCGAACTCGAATTCGCGTTAATCGCGCGCGTTGGCTAAATTCCAAACAGAAACCGCATCAATAATGGTGCGGTTTTTTTCTTCATTATGATATAATGAAATGGACGGAGCGGACACATGAGGAAACAAAATCAACTTTACGAAGTCGAAGTAAAATCAATGGCGTTACTTCGCGAGGGAAAAAAAGGTTTTATCACTTATTTTCGTGGCGGAAACAAGAAAACAATCGTTTCGAATCTCATGAAACTTTATCCTCAATACACTAATCCGGCCGACAAGCCAAACGTGGAGATACGTCCAATTTCTTTCCGTGAATATGAAATGAGAAAAAATGGCGGACAAATTAATCAAAAGGCGCATTTCGTCGAAGCGGAGGCACATCTCGCATGAAATTATGGGAAATAAAGGCGCAAGCACTGCGTCTAATGTTTGCTGATAGCGACATTCAGTTTAACAAAGAAGAGTTTGAAAACGGCTCGCTAATGTCAAATGCGAACACGAGAGAAAAACTCGTGCTAATGAACGCCAGCATTAAGCGAGCAATTGACCTATACTATAAATTCAACGAGGCGCATACAAGATTTTCTGAAGAGCCAACGCTACGTTCGATTACTCCCGAAGGCCAAAGCACCGTTTATTACAACGAGATTATTCTCGGCGATTATTCAAATATCAATTATCCGCTTCGCGTCGACGTAAAAGTGTATCAATCCGGAGTTCTTGTCGGATTAAAAAACAACGTCGGTTTTGTTTATGACGAATTAAGTCAAAGAAAAATTTCGTTTATCGACGAGGATTATACCGCTCTTTATGCGAACGACTATACATTGGTCTTTCGCGTTTGGTATAAGCAAAATCGGGGGAATCTTCCGGAAACGCCAAACGATTTGACTTATGACTTGGACGCAATCAGTATTCCGTCCGAAGTTCAAACGATGATACCTTACTTCATTAAAGCCGAATTGTATGAAGAAGACGAACCGACGCTGGCGCAACAAGCACGCAGCAATTATATCCAATACGTTTCTTCGATTCGTCGGCAGTTTAGCGGAATTCAAACAAAGGTAAAGCGTGCGAACGTTTTTAATAAATAACAATGAAAGAACGGAAATACTTCACAATAGCGGATTTTCGTGGCCTTGATACTGAAACGCGGCCTTCTTTAGTCAATATTAAGCGTGCCACCGACGGAAAAAACTTCGTTTTTGATAGTGGCGTTTTAAGAACGCGACCGGCTATCGTTGGAAGTCCCGAAATAATTACATCCGTGCTTGACCCGACAGAAACAATCGTTGATTGGTATGATTATGGCGAAATACGCGTTTATGTGACAACGAAACATTTGTATTTCTTTGACGGGACTTTGCTGCTTAACGAGCAGCCAACCGAGAACATTATTGTCAACGGGCCATTCAACATACTCAACTTTGAAGGATTAAGTCCCGTTTTCCAAGAAGAAAAAGAGTGCTTGTTTATTTTTTGCCTAAATCTTATCGTCGTGTTTTCGGTTCTTGACGCCGATACTCCGATTTATATTCTTTATGAACTCCGCACAAAACCTACAGTTGTTCCGGAAATTCTTTCCGGCAACGATGAAGCAATTTTACGTTTCGAAAATTTGCCGACGCCTTACGTCCCGACCGTTTATTTAGACGAAAAAGGTTTTGAAGACGTTAACTTATTATCGAACGAATATCGGTATAAACTTTTTGCGGCGAATCCATTCACAAAATCCGGACACACAATATATCGGCTTCCGACCAATTACAACGAAACAAAGCATGGAGTTTTTACCGAAGACAATTGGGAGGTTTTGTTTTACGATAACGTTCTTGCAAACAAGCAAGTGTTGCCGGTTCATCTCGGAATTGAAGGCGAAGATTTTGAAGTATATGACCCAATGTTATACGGATTACAAGAAAACGCCGACAATCCTTATATCGTTGAAGATGAATTCTCGGTCGTAAGACCGTTTGAATACCGCGAAGAAGGCGACGACGAACTTGCGGTTATTACTCCAATTCGTGAAATTGCCGGCATATCGCGTGAGTGGATTTTCACGGCCACGGAAAAGAATTCGCTTCTTCCCGTTTTGAAACTGATGCTTAACAAAATAAAAGACGAAAATTATGAAGATAATGTTGGAGTTGCCTTCCAAGTTAAAATCAAGTATGAAGCGATTTATTACGACGCGACCACAAACAATGTAAAAAGACAAGTCGTCGAAACAAGAAATGTAATTGTTTGGATTATGGTGATGTCTTACGAGCGTCGTCCGTATTCTCTTGATAATCCGCAGCGATTCCTTCAGTTATTTGATACTTTGGCAACTGATGCGTTTTCAAGAATAGATGCAACCGTCGAAGATTATCCGGTCGACCAGCCGGCATTTTCTTCTTTTTTAGGAAATATCAATAATCAAAATATCAATGAAACAAACGCCGAAACGATTATTGCTGCGTATGTTTCTAAAACATTGTTCGAAAAAATTGATGCCGGAGAATTCGCAGGAATTCAAAACGACAAAGTTATTTTGTCTTACGGCACAATTTATTCTACATATTCAGTTACAATCCCGACTACGTTTACTGTTTCTGAAAGTGGTTGGTTGTCCAGTGGCCCACCAACTGAAGTTACTCTACCACGTTCCGGAAATTTTCCTTGGATTGGATTTCCGGCTTATCCAAGTGTTGCCGGAAACCTTATTACTGCTCCAGAACCGTTCCATATAAACGAACCATCGAATTCAGAAATTTTAATCGTCGCAAACGCGTTCTTACAAGATTATTATTCGGTAAACAACGCTCCCAATGGCGACGCTTGGGTGCGTTTTCGCGTTTATTACATTTTTAATCCTGAGGACTTGCCAGACCAATGGGAATTTAATGGACTTTCTTATTGCGTTCCTTACAATGCGATTGTTAGTTATGCGCAGCAAAGACACAAACGTTGGGCATATGATGTCTTCTTAACCTATAATTCGGAAGAACCGAGCGTAACCGATGGGATTTATGAATTCGGACTTGACCCAAACGACAGTGGCACTTTCCGATTAATCGTTAAAGATTTGTTTTTTGATTTCAACAACGAGCCAAGTATTAAAGTAAATATAAAGTTTTCAAAAAACGAAGATTATAACATTATTGCTCGAACACGATTTGGAACAAACTTTGGTGGAGAGAATCGTTTGTTCTTGGCCGGCCATGAAGATTATCCAAACATTGACCGATACAACATTTCAAATGATTTGCTTGGCGATAATGTAAAATCGCAGAGTTATGAGTTGAGTTATTTTCCTTCGAAAAATCTTCGGGTCGTTGGCGGAAAAAGTGCGATTAATGGTTATACTATCGCCACCGACAATACTTTATTCATCACAAAGGAAAAAGGGTCGAACGACACCGGTCTTTATGTAAGAACACGCAACATAAACGAAAATGGTCTTGTTTCATTCTTTGAACAAAGAACAAGCGTGAACAAGTCGCCAATAAACAAAAATTGTCTCGTTCGGTTCTTAAACGATATTTTGATTTTGACGACCGACGGATTGTTCGGGATTGAATTATCCGGAAACGTGATTACCGACGAAAGATTGCTACGTTTGCGCAGCGCGTTTGTAAATAATCTTTTGAAGGCGTCAATCGCTCAAAATGGAGCAAGCGAAATATTTATGGTAGAAGACAACGAACGACTTTACATTGTCGTCGGTAATGAAATTTATTACGCCGATAATCGCTACATGTCGAAAAACGAGCATGGCGTAGTTGATAACGCTGGCTACGAAATTGTTCGTTGGGAGTTTCCACGAGAATTCTCAAAGGGAAAAATTGAAAACGGCTTTGTGAGATTTTTGCTTCAAGACAAAAGAGAATACTACGTTCTTGCTTCGAATAAAAGCGACGAAATCAAAAGCACAATCATTGATGGTGCTTCTTGTTATGGGCAATACGACGGATTTGTTTCTTTCAATCTTGATTCACCAATTTTGTCTGAAGCGGTCGCGAATCTCGGAAATACATCGTTCTCGTTTGCTCGTTGCCGAGCGAAAATTGCTTCAAATGTAGATTTTGAAGGAAATTTAGTCGGAATTGGCTATGTTTATACAATAAAAAATATTCTTGCTTTCTCGGCAATAAACGACGGCGACGTTATTTATGCAACCGACGATTACATTACGTTTGAAATGCTCGTGATTAGTGGTTTGGCCGCAAGCAATTATCAGACGTTTACCACGGATAAAACCGACGGATACATCGGACAATACTTGTTCGTTGACGCCTCATATCGAAAACTCTATGTTAAGTTAGTAATAAATTACACGAGCGGAAGTAAAGGATTTTTGTTTTCTATAATAAAGCCAGAAACGGTTTCGCAAATAACTCAAAATTCCGGCGAAAGTAATGATAACTTTGAAATTAGAGCGTCAAGCAGCACAGAATACAACCAAATAAACTTTTTTGAAAGCACGATGTTTAGTGTGGTTGTGTTTTCAGATTTTCCGATTGAGTTGCTTTGGGCAAGCGCCATAACGAACTTCGGTTCCGACGTTTCAGAAAAAACGATGTTCAAAACGGGAATTTCGATTGTTCGTGCTGACCTTTCAAACGCGGTAAAGTTTGGATATAAAACAATGAGAAATCGTTCGGCCGAAGGACTTCAGACATTTTCCGTTCCGACGGCGGTTGATTTAGGCAACTTCGATATGCAGTCGTTAACGCTAACAACAACCGAAAATATCGGAATGAACCTTCCAATTAAGGAAAACAATTTTCTGTATATTCGTTTTTTGATAACCGCAAGTGGTATAATAGAAATTGATAGTGTGAAAATACTTTATAAAGTAAATCGCATGTTAAAAACCATTGGATAAGGAGCAAGCGACCATGCCAAACGAATTTGATGATATTAAATTAACGCAAGAAGAAAAAGACGCTCTCGACGCAAAAAACCCGTCGCTTCTTCCGCTAAATCCAACGGCGCAAGGATGGTCGGGACAAGCCGTCCGTGCTTTCCTTGGAGCCGGACAACAAATAATAAAGGATTTGTTTGACGCGCAAGCCGAACGAACAATCGCTCATTTTGAAGAAACAAAGGCAACGCTTGAAGAACATGCAACCGTAGCGGATGAAAACACAGGCAGAATCATCGCGCTTGAAACAATCACCACAGACCAAGATGTTCAAATCGCCCAAATAATCGACGGAACAATCGTAGTGTCGAAGGCGACAAGTGCCGAGCAAGACGAAGATGGCAATAATATTAAAGATACTTATGCTACCAAAACGGAATTATCGGTTGCTAGTGGCGATATTGCCGATATATTAGATGGAACGCAAATCGCTAAAAAAGCCGAACAAGATGAAAATGGCAATAACATTTACGATAACTATGTTCGATTAGGCGATTACCCGAATACACCTGTATTAGATGAAAACAGCAAACTGCCTAATTCATATTTACAAGACGATGTGCCTATTCTTGATGAAAACGATAAATTAGATAATGCGTGGTTAAAAGATGATGTTCCTTTGATTGATAGCAAGAACGATAAAGGAATTGTGTTTTATGACGCAACGCAAGGCAAGATAGATACCGATACGACAACCACGCTTGAAGATGGCGACATTAAAAGTTCAAAGGGCGCATTTACGATTGAGAATACGGTTTCGCATAATAATATTTATCTTGGCGACGACATTGTTGAATTAAACTCTGGTGGCTCTCTGGACTTATATGGAACAGCAATAAACATAAGCGCACCGACGGTTATTAGCGGCGCAACCGCCTCGCCCACATTAACATTGAAAAGCGCCGCCACGCCTCATACTAAAATAATCTCGCTAACCGATAGTGATGGCGTTTCAAAAGCATACATTGATAAAGACGGGAACTTTTATTGCGGTGATATCAATATTGCTGGCAACATTATTCAACAAGGTAGTGCTTATGAAACACACGCCGAACATATTTATACAACCAAAGACCATATTATATTAAGAGATGGTGCTGTTGGTGGTTTAGCAGTTGGTGCTTATGCTGGTTTGTTTGCTAAATTAGCCGATGGAGAACATGACGCAAGTTTAGTATTTGATGGCGATGGTATGGCACGAGTTGGCGATATCACTTATGATGAAAGCGACAACCCCGTTTATACCGATA
>Ga0116204_1001542_pt1 | contig 12836 bp, 7 predicted proteins | sample LakKivwa52mmetaG_FD_94481 | JGI IMG/M metagenome (GOLD analysis project Ga0116204, IMG submission 94481) | Anoxic lake water microbial communities from Lake Kivu, Rwanda to study Microbial Dark Matter (Phase II) - Lake Kivu water 52m metaG | ecosystem: Environmental > Aquatic > Freshwater > Lake ...
AAAAGCTGACAGAAATATCTGCAATAAGTAATAGTGTGGTTTAAACGATCAGTATATTCCCCCCTAGGGGTGCTGGGGGGTGTTAAATGTTTTGAAAACATCCCCCTTCCCCCTTCAAAGGGGGAATTGTATGGTTTTTCATATCTTTGTATTTTATATATCGTTATGAACCTGATATTTGACATCGGGAACACCTTTAACAAGCTGGCTGTATATGACCGCAGTAAAAAGGTCTTTGCGGTCCGTACCAGGGAGTTAAGCTGTGAGAAACTCCATGAGAAGATATCACCTTTCAGGATAACAAAGGGCATAATCTCCTCTGTCAAGGAACTGCCGGATTTCATTTTTGACCTTATAAGTGTTAATATACCCTTTGTCCATATTCTTTCACACAATTCAAAGCTGCCCTTTAAAAATGAATATGAGACTCCTGATACTCTGGGTCCCGACAGGATAGCAGCCGTTGCAGGAGCCTGTTTTCATTTCCCCGGCAGGGAAGTGCTTGTAATTGATGCCGGAAGTGCAATTACCTATGATTTCCTTTCAGGCAAAGCCTATAAAGGCGGAAACATATCCCCGGGACTGGCAATGAGGATGAGGGCTCTGCACAGGTTCACAGGCAGGCTGCCGCTTGTTCCGGTTACGGGTCAATACTCCGTGCCTGCCCGGAATACCGAGGAGGCACTGAGAGCAGGTGTTATTACCGGGGTTGTTTACGAAATAAATGAGTATATTCGCACGTTTAAAAAAGAACATAAAAAATCCACTGTAATCATCACCGGCGGGGATGGCGGGTTTCTGAAGGATAAAACAGGCTACCGGGTAAAATATCTGCCCGACCTGGTGATGGATGGATTAAACTATATTCTGGAGCACAATGCAAAATAAACGGATACCCTTAATATTTATTTGCCTAATAATATTTTCATTCCCCGTATCAGCACAAAAGCTGTTAAACTCGCCCTACGCCCGTTTTAACCTGGGAGCCATTGAACCGGCAGGATCATTCAGGAGTACAGGCATGGGAGGTATAGGCACAGGGATCAGGGATAACAGTTCCATATATTTTCTGAATCCTGCATCATACAGCAGCATTGACACCAACACATTTATTTTTGACTTTGGACTGGATTATGGAATCAATTACCTGTCGGACGGTACAAACAGCCATCTATCGTATGATATGAATTTTGATCATATCATGCTTGGCTTCCCCCTGATGAAAGGTCTTGGATTTGCTGCAGGCATTGTTCCTTTCAGCAATGGATATTATCATCTGTCAGAAACTGTCAAAAACGGAGATCCGGGATATGATCCCGTCACGGGCGGGTATTTATCCGTACATAGCGGCGAAGGAAGCCTTTCCAGGTTCTTCATAGGTTCCGGCATCAAAATTACAGAGTATTTTTCTGCCGGCATAAACATGACTCTGTTATTCGGAAATATCCACCGGTTAAATGAGGTTGACTTTACCGACTTTTACAGCATGTTTCACAATAATTCAACCGAAAAGATACAGCTTACGGGGATAAACTTTGATTATGGCGTCCAGGCAATGGTGCCTTTCAGGGATGATTATTTTATAAACGCAGGAATATCATATACTGCAGGCAGAAATTACAATTTCAAAACCGAGAAGCTTACCTACCTCTTTTCAGCTTACAATACGCTTGATACATTATCCCACCTGGTTGATTCAGAGAAAGCTTTCCTTCCCGGATCGATCAGGGCAGGCATGTCATTTGGTAAAAAGAACAAGTTTACTGCCGGATTTGATTACTCTGCAACGGAATGGTCAAAAGCATATATTTCCAGTTCAGGTGTCTCTTTTGGCAATACCCGTTCATACAGGGTCGGAATTGAATTTATCCCCGACAAATTCTCAAACTACAGTCTTGCACAGAGAATGGAATACAGGGCCGGAGGACATGTGGAGGAGACATATCTCCTGATAGATGGAGAACAGGTTAAAGAAGCAGGAGTCAGCCTGGGTGTCGGAATACCGATCAGACGTACTTTTTCGAAGGCTAATTTCTTTTTTGATTATTCGAGAAGGTCAGGTCCTGCAGGTTCAACACTCCACAGGGAAAATATCTTTACCGTTGGTGCAAGCCTGAACTTTTTCGATCGCTGGTTCCTGAAGCGCAAATACGATTGATAATACATTCAGCTGTCCCTGGTTGAAAAAGGCAAGACCATATAACAATTGTTTCATACTGTTATTTATTATTCCAGCAGTATTAGTTTCATATTCCTGCGAAAATAAAATTGCCAGGATAGATAGTTTTGAAATTCTTTCACTTCCATCACTTACAGGGAAGGATATATATACTGTCTTCACCGACTCAGGCAAAATAAACCTGATCATGGCAGCGCCGGTTATGGAGGACTGGGACAATTTAAGTACTCCCGTTACCGAGTTCAGAAGGGGAATGAAAATATACTTACATGACGGTCATAAGGAGCCGGTTGCGACAGCTTCAGCCAGATATGCAAAATTCTTTAAAAAGGAAAACCTGTGGGAACTTAATGATTCCGTCGTTATTGTGAATGAATCAGGAGACAAGCTTGAAACGGAGCAGCTGTTCTGGGACAGGAATAAGGACCTGGTTTATACAGAAAGGTTTGTAAAAATAACTAATGAAGACCAGACAGTGATGGGTACTGGATTTGAGTCGGATCCCAGGCTCTCCAGGAGAAAAATTAAAAATGTAACCGCTACAATCTATCTGCATGATGAATAAAAAAACTCTTCTGATCCTTGAAATAATCTGGATCATAACAGGAATCCTGAGTATAGCGGCCGGAGTAAGGTATCTCATTAAAGGCGGCGGTAAAATGTTCTTTATCTTTCCGTTACTGGCAATAATCTCCTTCCTCTTTGCCTGGATCAGGCACCGGGAGCGAAAAAAAGGTTAAATTTGCAGTATGGATGCCGTCCTGATAATATTCCTGGCAATTTTGTTTTCTGCATTTTTCTCAGGTATGGAGATAGCATTTGTCTCCTCAAACCGCCTGCGGCTGGAACTCGACATAAAACAGGGTGATCTCGCCTCGGGAATTCTCAGTATCTTCTCTAAAAATCCCGGCCAGTACATCGCAACTATGCTGGTAGGGAACAATATTGCTCTGATCATATATGGTATTTTCCTTTCCCGGCTGCTCAATCCTGTTCTGACTCCTCTTCTGGGATCCGATGTCCTGGTGCTGGTCGCAAATACAGTATTTTCAACAATTATCATCCTCTTCGTTGCAGAGTTTTTACCTAAGAACACTTTTATTATCGCTCCCAATTTCTTCCTGAAAACCTTAAGTATTCCAACTCTCCTTTTTTTCTGGCTGTTCTATCCGGTGAGCAAATTCGCATTAATGGTATCAAACCTCTTCATACGGATGATTCCGGGAAGCAGGAAAGTAAGGAAGGCAGAGGAAGATATCGTATTCAGCAAAATTGATCTCGATCATTTTATCAGCCTCAGCAGGGAAAGAGAGCATGCATCCGAGCCGGAACGACACAGTATAAAGATCTTTCGGAATGCGCTTGATTTTTCAAACGTGAAGCTGAGGGAATGTATGGTTCCGAGGACTGAAATTGTAGCTGTTGAATCCGGCAGCCCAGTTTCAGAGCTTAGAGATAAGTTCATTGAGACCCAGCATTCAAGGATCCTGGTGTACGAGGATTCAATTGATAGTATAACAGGGTATTTTGAGCTTAAGGACATCTTCAGGAATCCTCCTGAGATCATTACCTATTTAAGGAAGCTTACGATTGTCCCTGAGACAATGTCGGCCAATAAACTGCTCAGGGTATTTGTGGAAGAGAAGAAGAATGTAGCGCTTGTTGTCGATGAATTCGGGGGTACATCAGGCATGGTGACTATTGAGGATGTGCTTGAAGAGATTTTCGGCGATATTGAGGATGAGCATGATGTACAGGAGCTTACTGAAAAAGTCCTGACCTCCGGTGAATATGTTTTGTCAGGACGTCTTGAAATCGATTACCTGAATGAGAAGTACCGCCTTAATCTGCCTGAAGAGGATGATTATGAAACGCTTGCAGGCATGATACTCTTCTTTCACGGAAGCATCCCGGGGAATAATGATGTAATCAGGATAAAAAATATTGTTTTCAGGATCCTGAAGGTAACCTCCACCAGGGTTGAGCTGGTGAGCATGAAGGTTGAGTAAAACCTCTCCCTAATAGGATATAGTAACTATCCAGGATCCGGGCTCATTTATTGTAAGCCTCAGCTCACATGAGAATGTCGCAGTATACAGCCTGATTCATTCTTCTCACACAGGACTCATCAGGAATTACTAAATTTTTCCTAAATATTTAGTAAATTCAGGAACTTTTGGTTTTCAGAAGTGAGTAATTCCTGAAATAGAGTGGAATTGTTTCTATTCCTTTTATAAAATTCTCAACAGGAAAATTCTCATTTGGTGAGTGTATTGCATCTGCCTCCAGCCCGAATCCCATCAGAATTGATTTTATCCCGAGTATCTTTTCAAACACCGAAACGATCGGAATGCTGCCCCCGCTTCTTACAGGTATCGGGGGTTTTCCAAATGCCTCTTCAACAGCCTGTGAAGCAGCCCTGTATTCAGGGGTATCAAGCGGACTTACATAAGCCTGCCCTCCATGAAGATATTCAACTTTGACCTTCACCCCTGCCGGTGCGATTGAGAGAAAGTGCTTTTCAAACAGTGCAGCTATCTTTTCCGCATCCTGGTACGGAACAAGCCGCATCGAAATCTTGGCATATGCTTTTGCAGGGAGGATCGTCTTTGCTCCTTCGCCGGCATATCCTCCCCAGATGCCGTTTATATCGAGGGTGGGTCTTATACCTATACGCTCGGTATCTGAATATCCTTCTTCACCTGAAAGATCATCGACACCGACAGATTCCATGAATTTTTCCCTGTCAAAAGGCCGCTTGCCCATTTCCTTTCTCTCTTCAGCACTGCTCTCAAGCACATCGGCATAGAAGCCGGGAATGGTAATGCGTCCCTTGCTGTCTTTCAATGATGCTATCATTTCACACATGACATTGCAGGGATTAACAACAGCGCCCCCGAAGAGTCCTGAATGAAGATCACGGCTGGGGCCGGTTACTTCAACCTGCATATAAGAGAGTCCTCTCAATCCTGATGTTATGGAGGGAATTCCGAGAGATACCATTGTCGTATCAGAAATCAGGATCACATCTGCTTCAAGCATTTTCTTATTGTCGCTGCAGAATTTCTCAAGATTTACGGAACCTACTTCTTCTTCACCTTCTATCATGAACCTGACATTGCACGGAAGCGTGCCTGTCCTGTTCATCAGTTCAAATGCCTTCAGCTGCGTGAACATCTGCCCTTTATCATCATCAGCACCCCTGCCCCATATTTTACCATCCCTTATTTCAGGCTCAAAAGGAGGGCTTTTCCACTGATCGAGGGGTTCTGCAGGCTGAACATCATAGTGTCCGTAAACCAGTATCGTCGGAAGTTTGTCTGAAATGATCTTTTCACCGTATACCACGGGATGTCCCTTTGTCGGGAAGATTTCCGCCCTTTCAGCGCCTGATTTAAGAAGCTCATTCTTAACATATTCAGCTGCCTTCAGCATATCAGGTTTATTCTCTTCCCTTGCACTGACGGAGGGTATCCGTATGAAGTCAAAGAGTTCTTCAAGGAATCTCTCCCTGTTGGCGGTGATGTATTTTCTTATTGTTTCCATTTTCTTGTCTTTTTGTCTGATTGTCTTATTGTCTGATTGTCTTATTGTCTGATTGTCATTCAATCAGGTTGTTTTCTGGTTTTGTTTTCTTAATTCGTTTGCTGCAACACAAAGTTCATAATAAATTTGTTCTCCCAGTGCTCTTATCAGTGGTTTCTTTAAGAATTCATATACGAATATTCCCTCCTCGTTTCCTTTTTCACGGCCGCCGGAACATATTGACAGTTCCTGGTAATTTACTGCCCTGAACCCGGAGAATTGTTTTATCCTTACCGGGAAAAGGTGGCATGACAGAGGTTTTTGAAAAGCTGTCTTCCCTGCTGCCCATGCTTTTTCAATACCGCACATAAATATATTTCCGTCCAGAATTGAATAGGCACACTCTTCGTTTCCGATAAGAGGAGTGACAAGTTCGTTTTCAGGATCAATTTTACTTGTACCCCTCGTTTCAATGGTTCTTATGCCTTCAGGGCGAAGGTATGGTTTTACATCAGGCCATATTTCCCTCAGCAGTATACCTTCTGATTCCGACAACGGTGCTCCCGAATCGCCATACCTGCAGCAGTTGCCCAGGCATTCAGGCAGGTTGCATCTGAATCGTTTTTCAAGAACATCAAAGCTGAATATTGTATCGCCGATACGGAGCATAACATTGCTTTTTCAAAATATCAATCACCAGGCTGCCCTTTAAAAAGAATACCCCCTGTCCCGAGTACTCGGGACATCCCCCTGGGGATGGGGGGTCAAACCAGTATCTTTCCTGTCATCTCCTGTGGTATCGGTATACCCATAATGGTCAGAAGGGTGGGTGCCACATCTGCCAGTATCCCTTCATTTATCGTTTTATAATCATCGCTGACCAGTATACATGGCACCGGATTAAGTGAATGTGCAGTATTCGGTGAACCTTCAGGGTTGATTGCCATGTCGGCATTTCCATGATCAGAAATTATCATTACCTCGTAGCCGTTGCTGCGGGCTGCTTTTACAACAGCTCCGGCGCATTCATCAACAGTTGTTACCGCCTTCATTATGGCCTGGTAAACTCCTGTATGTCCCACCATATCACCGTTTGCGAAATTAAGGCATATGAAATCGTACTCTCCGGATTCTATGGACTTAATGACTGCGTCTTTTACCTGGTACGCGCTCATTTCGGGCTGCAGATCATAAGTAGCCACCTTTGGCGACGGGATAAGCGTGCGGTCTTCATTTTCAAAAGTCTCTTCCCTGCCTCCCGAAAAGAAAAACGTTACATGTGCATATTTTTCAGTTTCAGCTATTCTGAGCTGTTTCCTTCCTGCCAGCGCCAGCACCTCGCCGATAGTATTTCCGGCATTTTCCTTGGGGTAAATAACATGAAGCCCTTTAAACGTCGCATCGTAAGGTGTCATGGTACAGTAATGCAGAGGTATTGTTTTCATACCTGCTTCCGGCATATCTCTCTGTGTAAGTGCTATGGTCAGCTCCTTGGCCCTGTCATTTCGGAAGTTAAAAAAAACGACCACGTCGTCTTTCTTAATGGTTCCAACCGGTTTTCCGCTATCATCAACAACCACGATCGGTTTCATGAACTCATCGGTCACCCCCGCATCGTACGACTTCTGCATGGCATCAAGGATATCATCAGTTGGTGTGCCCCTGCCGCTTACGACCAGGTCATATCCCTCCTTTATTCTTTCCCAGCGCTTGTCCCTGTCCATGGCGTAATATCGCCCTATAAATGATGCCACCCTGCCATTTGATTTTTTGAGATGATCGAGAAGGTTTCTCATATAGTTGATCCCGCTGCGCGGATCTGTATCACGCCCGTCGCCGAATCCATGGATAAATACATTTTTTATTCCGTAATCACCTGTCATGTCGCACAGGTAATAGAGGTGCCTGTCAAGCGAATGAACCCCGCCATCTGAAAGAAGCCCCATAAAATGCACCTGTTTGTTATTATCGCGGGCATAGGAAAATGCATCCGTCAGGACTTTATTTTTTTTGATCTCCCCGGTTTTGCATTCCATATTAATCTTTACAAGATCCTGGTAGATGATCCTTCCTGCGCCGATATTCAGATGTCCCACTTCAGAGTTTCCCATTTGTCCGTCAGGCAGGCCCACATCTTCTCCGGATGCAAAAAGCCTTGAATTGGGATAGTTGTTCTTCAGATAATCCATATTTGGAGTCGGTACCGTGCTTATCACATCGGCTTTTGAACCGTCGCCTATCCCCCAGCCGTCAAGGATCATCAGGAGAGTTTTTCTGTTATTCATATTTTTAAAATAGATGCTATGTTGCTGGTTACTTGTTGCTGGTTGCCGGTTATATTTAACAAAAACAAAGCGGCTTTGTTCATGTTTACTGAAGGGCAAATTTAGGGAAAAAATGAAATAAATGATTAACCGCAAAGCACGCAAAGTAAAACCCAATAAACTTTGCGTACTCTGCGCCTCCTTAGCGTTCTTTGCGGTTAATCACCTGACAACCAGCTTTCGGTATCCAAGGTCTATTCCTTTTGCCGAGACTCTGACAAAGTATATTCCTCCCTTCAGGTCAAGGTTATCGATGGTGAAGTCTGTAATTCCTCTTCCTGTTTTATACTCCCTTACGGCAATGCCCCTTATATCAAAGATCCTGATATCCGTTTCGTATGAAAGAGGCTCTTTAAATCTTACTGTGAGCTTATTAACAGCAGGATTGGGGTATAGTACAAACATGCTCTCTGAAGCTCCGGGAATATCTTCAATACCGACAATGATCTGCTGATGGCTGACTGAAGAAGCCTGGTAAACCTCTTTTGTTATTGTATTCTGAATAAATGCAATAACTTCAATATCAGAGCTGTCAGGTATATTCTTAATAGTCCAGACATGCTCGCCCAGAACCAGGATATCTCCTTTTGTCCATCTGTTCTTAAGTATGATTCCTCCGGCATCGGGAATGAACTTCCTGAAAACGTTATGGAACTCTTTTTCACCCAGCGGTCCTGTGTACTGGCTGTTTTTCTTTTCAATAACAGCAATGAATAATGCCATATTATCAGCATTAATGTTTTCAAGGGCTGTTACAGCTCCTGTTATTACCAGGTTGCCTGCATTTACTTCTGTAGTCAGTGCGAGATCAAACTGTGAAGGTATAAGGCTTCTTTTTGTAACTACATTGCTGTCGATCCTGGCAGCAACATTGGTATAAGCGTACATATAAGCATAATCTTTCTGGGTTCCGCCGTCAATGAATGTATACGGGACCCTGGTCAGACCGTAGAACAGGATCCTGGCGCTTGCATCTCCCTGATTAATGCTATAGTAAGGATCGCTTCCGGGGAAGTTGGTATGGTACTGGATATTTATGATATCGCTCCGTCTGTTGTTTACTACCTCGTTAACAATCATATTTGCATCACTGCTTTCCTTGCTGGTAATATTTGTAAAGTGTTCAACCAGAACCTTTCTGCTTCGTTCGCCCAACCAGATATCATCGAGAGCTATGCCCTCATACTCCCGTGAGGTACCGTCTGAACCATATGCTAGCCTGAAGACCACATCCGATTTACCAACAAGGTCATCGAGTGTATGAATTGACTCAACCCATTTAGTGTCGGGGTCACCCCTTGTGGTCCATCCTATCTGATTTCCTCCGGGTTCTCCTCTTATCACAGGTGAGTTATACCAGAAAATCCCATCATCAAGAGCTCCCACGCTCTGCCAGCTGTCGCTGTCCCCGACCCTGTATTGCAGCGACGCCCCGTCCCTGTCTCTGGTGAATCTCTTCATCATACTGAGCTTAATCAGCGGTCTTACTGTTTCTGTAAAGTTGAAGCAGGGAGAGATAATTGAAGATGATTCAGTTTTATTGTCCATATGGGGGAAACTGGTATACCATGATTTACCTCCTGATGCTTCGACGTTTACATTATTCCATGCGGGAGTTCCGAATGACCATGAGGTACCCGCGGTTTCTCCTTTTATCCAGCCTCCGTTACCAGTGCCAAAATTCTCAAAATAGCCGTCGGGCGGGATTGTTATCGCGGGTTTAATGAATATATTCTTAACGACAGTATCTATACAGTTGGCATAGGTTGTTCTGACTATATACTGGATCTTCAGATATCCCGTATCTGTTTTCGGGTATCTCGCTTCCTTCTCTGCCGTGCTGAATTCAGCTCCATTATATAACCTCCAGCTTCTTGAGCTGATCGGAGAGGAAGATTTGGTATTATCGAGCAGAATTAACGAGTCGCCCGGATGCATACAGTCGCTTCTCCAGTAAAAATCGGCATCCGGCCTTACTCCCAGGTTGAATGTCGATTCCTTAACAGATATACATCCGTTTACGGTTGTTGCAGTAAGCGCTATTTTCTGTAATCCTCCTGTGGTATAAAGGTATCCTGCATCTTTCTTATTGCTGAATTTTGTTCCGCCTGCGTCAGAGAATTCCCATAACCAGGTCTGAACAGTATCTGATGATGTAGTGCTGTTATTGAAGAAGGTGGTATCGGATACATTTTCAATGCAGACATCTGCCGGGGCAAAAGCGACTTTTGGGGCAGGGTAGATGGTCACCGGGATTGAAGTACTTATGCTGCAGCCTGTTTTGAAATTTGTATAAGTGTATGTAACAATGGCAGGGCCCACTCCTTTTGTGGGGTCAAGATAACTGCCTGAAACCGGTCCTGTAAAGGTGCCTCCTGTAATTGAAGGGAACAATTCGAAGGGGGCCATATTATCGCATATCAGGTTGTCCGGGGTAAGGTTTTTGATGGTAACCTGTCCCAGGCTGTCTATAATCAACGACCTGGAAATGCTGTAATCAACACCATCCCATTTATACGCGAATCTCAGGGTATCAAAGCCTTCACCGGCAGCCGGAACGTTATAGTCACCGTAAGTGAAGCCCATTGTGTAAGACAGGGTGTTCTTTGTGTTAGTGAATCCTGTCACGGTTACACCAGCGGGTAATCCGGTAACATTTACCCTGTATGTTGTATCGGAATAACAGATCACTGAAGGTATGCCTGTAAAGCTTCCCTGGGCTTTCCTTATCGTTGTTTTCTTCCCGAGACCTGCTGAACAGTTGTTGGCATCAGTAATGGTATATTTTATCTCATGTTCTCCAAGCCCCGCTATTTCAGGGAACATCCTTTCGCCGGAAACCCCGTTCCCGCTGAATGATCCTCCCGGTTGAACGGGAACAAGCTGTACTGATCCCCCGTCGATATTATACGTCGGGTTCAGAGCAAAGGAAGCATCAGGAAGGGGATTTATTGTTACTGTATCGTTCAGTATTTTACTGTAACAGCCAAGCGGAGATCTGTACCGGTAAGATACAGGGTATTTCACACCCGGCGCTCCAAGTGAAGGATCTGCAAATGCTGATCCTGTCCTGGTATCTGACAATATATCACCGGTCCATGAAGCTGTCCCCCCAAGCGGGTATATACCTTCAATTGAAATATACTTTCTCGGATCACCCTGGCAGTAAGTTGATTCAAGATTGATTACCCTGATCTCTGTTCCTACAGAGTCTATTGTAAGTGATTTGCTTATCTGGTAGAATGTACCTTCAAAACTGTATGAGAAGAACAAGATATCAAAGTCAACCCCCGGTCTCATTCTGCCGGGATCGATGGTAACCGAAGTGCCTGACTGGCTCACTATCCCGTCACTGTCGGTAAGTGTGAAACCGATTATTGTGGATCCGGCAGGAACACCGGTTACGGTGATCATATCCGGACCCCCATCGTGGCAGTATACCGGGTCCAGACCCTCAAAAGAGGATACATTAGGATTTACATATACCAGCCTTGAAGCCTGCTGAGAACAGTTGTGTGCAATGTTCACAATATTCATCAGATAGCTTATGGTATATGGGCTGCCGTCAGATCCGGCTCTCTTCGGGGAGAATATGTTGCCTGTCACGCCTGTACCTGAGAAGACCCCTCCCAAAACGTTTGCCGAAAGTGTTACATCATTTTCAGATACACTGTACTGATCCTTTGGCATGATTATCCTTGCAAGAGGATTGCTCATAACCGGCACACCGACTTTTTCCGGGATGTTCGACGATCTTGGAGTTACTTCAAATGTTATATCCGCGTTACTGTCAATATCCGCTGCCTGCTGTAGTGTATACTGAATTCCCGCAGCTCCTGGAATTGGGATCCCGTTCCGGTACCATTGATAGGTGGAGATTCCCTCGCTTTTGTAGAAATCATAATAATATTTGCCTCTTAATATCTGGCCTGCGGCTCTTATGCCCTCAACACATACCTGGCTTGCAACAGGTTTTAATGTTGATGTATCCGCGACAACATCTGTCAGGGCGCTCTGAACAGGTGTTCCGGTGTCAGGAAAACCTGTCAGTGATACTGGAGTAACTTCGAATGACAGTTTATATCCTTCATCCTCCGGTGTAACGAGATAAGTTTTTGCCATAGCACCCGATACAGAGATTGTACCGTTTCTAAGCCATCTGAATGTGCTCGTTCCTTCCGAATCAGCAGGATCAGCATCAGAAAAATCATAATCCCCTTCAAGTGTGGAGCCCACGGCTGCTATTCCTGAAATAATCTGCACATTACTTGCTGCCGGCTGACTGTTTGCCGGTCCGTACGCTGTACTTTGCACCTGGGTTCCTGTAGTTGTTCCCGATGCAGCGACAGGTGTAATGTATATTTTGAAATATTTTCCCTGTTCATTATTTGTAATAACATGTGCTATACCTGTTTCTCCTGCTATCGGTGTATACGGTCCGGCTGCACTAACAGAAGAGTACCATTGGTATAATGTTCCGCTTTCAATATCTCCTTCAGTGTCTGAATAGACATAACGACCCGTAAGCAGACCATTTACATTCAGTGACCCGGTAATTGGCTGGATGGTCGCAACAGGAGGGTCATTAATGACAGGTCCTGCCCATGTAACAGTAGATGCCAGGGCACCGGGTGTGGAACCGGACAGCGCAACAGGCGTAACAGAAAATCCGATGTATTTTGTAAGTTCACTGTCAGTCAGCTTATATGAGGTTGACGTGGCTGAAGGAATCGGAGCAGCGCCTGCTCCCCCGGAAGAGGTTCCGGTATACCACTGGTATTGTGAAGTTCCTTCAGGATCGCCGTCTG